>Ga0265797_10007361_pt1 | contig 15114 bp, 3 predicted proteins | sample P2T30metagenome_FD_192433 | JGI IMG/M metagenome (GOLD analysis project Ga0265797, IMG submission 192433) | Plant litter microbial communities from East Loma Ridge, Irvine, California - P2 T30 | ecosystem: Environmental > Terrestrial > Plant litter > Unclassified | place: USA: California... | reverse complement strand
ACCTCTCAGAAACGTTTCTAGTGATCCGGGGGTGGGGAGGGGGGGCCGTTAGGCGCTTACTATTTGTCCAATCCAGCGCTGTTCGCGCCTGCGAACGAATTTGCCACTCGTCCTGCGCAAGAAAGGGATTGAGTCCCGCGTACGAATGATCTGAATTTGCTGTCAGGTATCCCTGCAAAAGCTATGTGGCCGGATTCACTCTTCGGGTTGTGGGAGTCGCTCTAGCCGGAATAGTTTTGATAAAAATGCATCAGTTAGTTTTTGCTATGTTTTGCCAAGTATGCACCCCGCAAGCTGCGATTGCTCCTAAAGCAGAGAGGAGTACGAGTTGTATGAAGTTAGTTAATGGTAATGCAATATTTATTCGAATGGATAGAACATCCGCGCACCATAAGCTACAAATCGATTTTGGTGGGAAACTGTGAGTTTTTGGTGGGCGATTGTAAATATAATGGATTTTACCGAATCCCACAGTTATTTAAAGAGCAATCCAATCGATTTTTTTGCAACAAAGCTGAATATTTGACATGATGACCGTTGGCGATTATGTCTTGGTTTTCCCCCTTCGTATTAGTTGCGCCATTGGCCGTGGCTAAGGTGATCTATGCTTCCTGTCGTCTGTTCGAAGTTTTTTCGATCTGACCGTATGCGTGATAATTAATGCGTCTAAAGAATGGCTAAGGGAAGTAAAACGATCGCGTAGAGGAAGTCGATGCAATCGTCTTTGACAATAGCGCTCTATCTCAATTCACGAAATAGAGGAAATTTATAGATCGAGAAACCATGGTTCTGTACGTCAGACTGAATTACATGAAAAATATATCTGAACTTTTCCTGATTTTTTATCGCTACACAAAGTGTGCTTGGCGATTGTACGTTAGCAACTTCATGATGATGAAATCATTTTCAGCCGGATTGAGCATAATTTGTCTGTTGGCGTATAACAATGCGGATGCGGCAGATGCGAAAATGGCCAAGGCAGAAAAGTTATTTGAAATGCGTTGCAAGAATGCGGGTGAGAGGATAGCTCGTACTGTAGATGAAGTGGAAGGTATCTATCTCTTGAAACTACGCACTTCAAAGAATTTCGATGAACAGTTTGCGATGAACGACCCGTATGGCAATGATTTGATTAATGACGGCTACATTCAGACATTTCTTCGTGAACACTATCAACTCATGGAGATACAACGACAGCGCTATCCCGCGTTGGCGAGAAAATCAAAACCGAACACCCATATTGGCTACGCCTACGTTGAAGCTGTCAACCCTGCCGACGGTAAGCGTTACCGCTACACAGGTCGCATCGAGCAACCCGGATTGACTAAGCCTGAATATTCCAGAGACTATTTAGAATTTGTGCTTGATTTCACGCCATCGTCCAATCCCCTGCCAAGGTATGGGGTAACATTCGATGATATCTCAACACACGAAGATCGACTGCATTGGATTGCTGGTAGTTCACTCAAAGTTATTGATTTAAAAGAGAATAAAATCATTGCTGAACGAATCGGCTATATGTTGGATCGAGGTCAGGGAAGCACAAATGGAGGTCGCTCGCCGTGGTTAATGGCAGCTCGAAATTCTTGTCCACAATTCTTGCTTCCTTCTGCGTCGGCCCATCAAAGGAGTCAGACAGATCGATTCGTCGAAAAGGTGTTGCGGCCAGCTAGATGAAAATATCCTTAACAAAGTTTCGTTGTTATATCGGAAGTGCTCGGTGATTTATTCTAAAACTAAGGGTGAAAAATGATAGAAATAGCCTCAGCATATAAATATGCATCGCTTCAGATGGCCTCTGAGGCTTTTCTTGTCGACGAAAGTGGTTCAAAATTCTTCAAAGGTATATTGCTGGCGGATGCACTGTTTGAAGGCAATAACCACGCAAGTAAGTTTACGCAAGATGCTGCTAAGAATTTTTCTAAACACTGGGAAGTTGTCGCTCACAAGGCCAACACCGGAACTGGATTTTCTGGGACCTTATTCAAATGCATTGCAGATGATCCTGCAACAGGAGCAACCACGGACGAGTACGTCATGTCCTTCCGCAGCACCGAGTTCATCGACGACTCCGTGCGCGACAACATGGCTACAAATACGCTCGAAGTCAAGGAGACTGGTTGGGCGTGGGGCCAGATGCGCGACATGGAGGCTTGGTATGCCGAACTGTCCCAGGCAGGTGCGCCGCTCCATGGTCAGGCCGGAAATTTCAGCCTGACTGGATATAGTCTTGGCGGTCATCTGGCAACCGCATTCAATCTGTTGCATCCAGGCTTGGTCAAAGAAGTCGTGACGTTCAACGGTGCCGGCGTCGGGTTGGCAAAGACCGGCTCGGTGCCTGCAACAAATCTGGAATTGTTCGCCCAAATGACGGATAACGAAACCGGCTCAGCAAAGATTGCAAGCCAATTCAGTTCGAAGTTGGGACAAGAAACGTATGAAACGTTGCGTGAAGAGCTGAATGCAAATACCTGGACGATCGAGCATGCGAAAGCTTACTTGAAAGATCAGGAAGAGCTGGCTATCGAGATTTTGTCACCGCTGGAATCGATGGTTTTTTTAGCAGATTTCCTCAAATTGAAAAAGTCGCTCGACAATATAAATACCATTCTTGTCGAAGGTATTCGAATCCGAGGATTGGTCGCCGGGGGCGGCGACGATCCGGCAGCGAGTCCGCTACCTGTTCCGATTGAGCAGGTTGACGCACTTAAGCTGGATTACCAAATGGCAGTCAGATTCGCCTCCCAGGATACAGGGGCAACGACTCTCGCTGGCGATATCTGGCGGACATTCGCGAAGAAGGTTTTCACTGCGGACCAAATGAAGAACCAGTTTGATATTCAGGGTGATTCCTACGGATCGGCAGTTGCAAATAGTCAGTGGCATGCTGGTAAAGATGTGCCAGTATTCATCGAAGACCAACCATTGTTTCGTGGTGGGATCGGGTATTCCGTAGTGAAGAACCTGGTCGAATTTGGAATCAAGTTATTGCACGATAATTATCACGTCAAGGACTTTGGTGACACCCACAGCCTGGTCCTCTTGCAAGATTCGCTGCTCGTTCAGAATATCATTGCCAACCTGGTATCCGAGCAAACCAGTGATGCGGAGATTTCCGGTTTTCTCCATGAGGTATTCAGGATTTCATCGAACTTGGTCAAGGCGGACGGCTCCCTGTTTATCGGAGACGGCCAGGGGAAGGCAGTCGGTGATGTTCTAGAAAATGTTTTAAATTCGCTGGCAGGTATGTTGGGGGTGCAAGTCATTGACCCTCTGACCAACGAACCTTTTCGTTTGGAGGGTAATCCATCCAGCAATACGTGGGCATCCATCAAAGACGTGGGCGGTTATACCGGTCGCGATTCGTTCTACAAAATCGCAGATGCTATCGTGGTTGCGTATGAAGATTTGCTCGGCAAGACGACCTTGACAGCATCGCCAGGCTCAGCAGATGCAGCTCGCGGGGACTTTGGTATGCTCCTCAGCTTGATCAATCTAAGCCCATTCGCTCTCACCGGCGTCGGAAGTTTCAAAGCCGATGTCGAGCAAGCACTGAGCGAACTTCAGACGGATATTTATAGTGCTTGGAACGCCGACCGTACGACAGGCAAGATCGATGGCGATTATTATTTCACGGACACTTATCTAAATGCTCGAATCGGTCTGGAGCAACGGGTTACTTACTACAACAAGATCGACTTGCGGTACGACGTAGCCGATGGAGAATTCGTTCTTGGTGAGGCAGGCTTGCACCCCTATCAGGACCGGATCGTTTATAGTGACCTGGAAACCGGGTTATTAATCCGACGTACATTGTTGAGCGATTTTAGTCACTACGTGACCTTTGGCGCCAGCAAGGCTGATTCGCTGGTTGGCGGACGCCTTGACGATACCTTGTTCGGCGGGGCCGGTGACGACATGCTTCGCGGCCTGGACGGCAACGATCATCTGGAAGGCAATGCCGGCACTGATGCCCTTGACGGCGGCGCGGGCGACGACAGCCTGTATGGCGGAGACGGCGACGATGTGCTCGTTGCAGGCAGCGGCAAAGACTTGCTCGTTGGCGGCAAGGGCGCTGACATCATGTACGGCGGTGACGGCGATAATTTGTTGTATGGCGGTTCGGGCCGGGATCAATACCTCCTTTCTGGCAACTTCGGCCACGATATCATCTATGACCAGGACGACCTTGGCGTCATCATGGTTGATGGCGTTGCACTCACGGGGGGCAAGAAGACAGGCGACGATCGCTGGGAAGGCGAGGCGGGCGGCGTTCATTACACCTATGTGCTGGTCGAAAATGCCGATGGCAATATCGATCTGGTGATCCGGCAGGCCGGAACCGACAACACGATCACGGTGCAGAACTGGCGACGTGGTGGCACTGATATCGATCTGCCCGACGCAGCGCCGGAAGAACCAGCCGCATCCACGAGCATCACTCGGGGGGATTTCATCAAGAAGACCGACGCCGACGGCAACTATGTCACCGATGCCAATCATAACTACGTGTCTGCCGGTGCGGCCGTCGACAGCCAGGACCTGCTGCGCGGCACCGGCGCGGCGGACGAGATGTTCGGGCTTGGCGGCAACGACCTGATCGACGGCCACGCCGGCGACGACATTCTCGATGGCGGAGCGGGCGACGACTTGATCACCGGCGGTCACGGCGCTGATACCCTCTTCGGGGGTGACGGCGACGACTACCTGTTCGGCTCTTCGCTCGGCACCCCGAACAGCGGACGAAGCCCCCAGGTCGATCAAAACATCGATCCTGAAGGGAATGAGCTGTCGCGAGGCTTTGGCTGGGTCACCTCGATCATGCCAACGGAAAATGCTTACGGCATCACCGACCTGCACATCTACGGAGACGACCTGCGTACGATCGCCAGCGACGGCGCCAGCATCATCGACGGTGGCGCCGGCAACGATCGCATCGACAGCGGCACTGGGGACGATCTGGTCCACGGCGGAACCGGCAAGGACGATATTTCGGGCATGGCGGGGGCCGACGTGCTGTTCGGCGACCATGGCGACGACACGCTCTCCGGAGACGGGCCGGTCGTGCTCGATGCCGCAGGCAAGCCGATGTACATCGCGTACACCGCCGCAGAAGACCACGGCGCCGACATCCTGTACGGCGGAGATGGCAATGATTGGCTTTCGGGCAACGGCAAAGATGACCAGTTGTACGGCGGCGATGGCAACGACAGCCTGGCCGGCGACCATGATAATCCGTTCATCACGCCTTTCGCGATTGGCGGTAACGATTTCCTAGACGCCGGCGAAGGCGACGACCAGCTGGTCGGGCATGGCGGCGAAGACCGTCTGCTCGGTGGAAATGGCAAGGACAAGCTGTTTGGCGACGCCAACATCGGCAAGCTTCCCGGCGAGTTTCACGGCAGCGACGTGCTCGATGGCGGCGCAGACGACGATTATCTCGAGGGCGGCGGCGCCGACGACCGCCTGCTCGGCGGCGACGGCGACGATCATCTGCATGGCGACGCGTCGGAGGCTGGCCTTGTCGCCGCCATGCAGGGACGCGATCTGCTCGACGGCGGAGCTGGCAACGACAATATGGCCGGGGGAGGCAACGACGACACGCTGATCGGCGGCGCCGGAAACGACGGCATGCGTGGCGATGCCGACATGTCGGTCACTCCCAGCAACGAGCACGGCAAGGATTTGCTCGACGGTGGCGCCGGCGACGATATCATGCTCGGCGACGGAGGCAACGACACGCTGTATGGCGGGCTCGGCAACGATGACGTGCAAGGCGACGCGGGCGACGTCGATGGGCAATTCCACGGCGACGACGTGCTACATGGCGGCGAAGGCGACGACAAGCTCTTCGGCGGTGGCGGGAAAGACGCGCTGTTCGGCGACGCTGGGGACGACTTCCTCAATGGCGATCTCGATTCGCTGGCCACCACGCTCCACGGCGGCGACCAGCTCCATGGCGGCGCCGGCAAGGATACACTCATTGGCGGCGGTGGCGACGATTTGCTCTACGGCGATGATGGTATCGATACGCTCGTCGGTGGCGACGGCGACGACACGCTTTACGGCGGCGCCCACGATGACTACCTCGACGGCGGCAGCGGCGACGATATCCTGTATGGCGGAGAAGGCAACGACATCCTAGAGGGCGGCGGCAACGACATTCTCGACGGTGGCGCCGGCGACGACGTGTATCTCGTTGGCGGTACGCCGGCCGGCGTTGGCGCCCGCGGCGCCTCTACGGCGCCTGCCATCCGTGACAACCAGGGCATCAACACCTATCTGTTCAAGGAAACGGTCAAGAACGCCAAGATCACGGTGATCGCGGACGCTGTCAATCCCAACGATCTGGTGGTCCAGTACGGCGCCTCCACATTGCGCATCGAGAACGGTTTGCTGCACGACAGCGTTGGCGCCCTCGGCATATCGGGCGGCGCGACTATGACGCGTGCGGCGTTGATGGCGCTGTCGCCGGCACTGAGCATTACAGGCTCGGCCGGCGCCGACGATGTCCTCGGCAGTAACGTCGCGGATACGATCGACGGTGGCGCGGGCGACGATCTCGTGCATGGGGCCGCCGGCGACGATGTGATTGCCGGCGGCGCCGGCAACGACATCCTGGGTGGCGAGCGCGGTGCGGACATTCTCAGCGGTGGCGAAGGCGACGACAGTTATGTGTACAGCCGGGGCGATGGCAACGACACCATCAACAATCGAGCGAGCGACAACGCCACCGCGATCGATCGCATCGTGTTTGCGCAAGACATCAAGACGACAGACGTGAGCTTGGCGCGTGGCGCCGCCAATGACCTGGTTGTGACGGTGGCATCGGGAAAGATCACGGTCACCAACTACTTCGCCGCCGACGCCGATCATCGTATCGACGAATTGCTGTTTGCCGACGGCACCACGTGGAGGCAAGAGCAGATCGCATCAATGGTCGTCACCCAACGTGGTACCGACGGCAACAACACGCTCAATGGCGGTGCCGGGGTCGATATCCTGTACGGGCTGGGCGGCTCCGATACGCTGTCGGGCAACGATGGCGATGATAGCCTGATCGGCGGCACCGATTCCGACACGCTCGTGGGCGGTCGGGGAGACGATACCTACTGGTTCGCGCGCGAGGACGGTTACGACACCATCGATAACCGGGCGGACGACCATATTGGCGCCGCCGACACAATCCGCTTCGCCGACGGCATCGCCGCAGGCGACGTTGCCGTGAGCCGCTCTCAGTTTGGCGACCTGGATTTCATGGTCGGCAACGGCAGGGTGCGGGTGTCGGGTTACTACCTGGAGAACAGCGCGAAAATCGACAAGGTCGTGTTTTCCGACGGCAGCGTGTTGCAGCAGAGCGACTTCGACGACCTGATTTACATGGCACCTCCGACCTTCGGCGACGATATCCTGACTGGATCGGAACGTGCAGACACCATGCGAGGCTTGAGTGGGGACGACACGATTTCGGGGCTAGGGGGCGACGACATCCTGTACGGCGGGGAGGGGCACGACATCCTGTACGGCGGCGCTGGCAACGACACCCTCATCGGTGGTACCAACGACTTCACCTACGAAGACGATGACACGCTGGTCGGGGGCGAAGGCAGCGACACCTATGTGTTCGGCAATAACTCGCGCTTGGATTCCATCACCGAATCCGATGGCAAGCCTGGCGATATCGATGTGCTGCAGTTGGGCAGCGGAATACTTCCTTCGGGAGTCGTGCTGGCGCGCGAGGGAGCGTCTCTCAAGGTGCAGCTAGGCCGTGGATGGCCAGCTGTCTCCATCGAGAACCAGTTCGCCAGAGCGGACGATACCCAACAGATTGAGGAGATCCGCTTCGCGGACGGCACCATATGGACTGCCGATACGGTCAGGCGAATGCTCATCGCTGCATCGGTGAGTAACCTCGGTGACGACGTCATCGGGTTCGAGACCGATGACGACATCGATGCCGGTTATGGCGACGACAGCATCGTCGGCCTGGGCGGTGCCGATGCGCTTAGTGGCGGCCTGGGCGACGACACCGTGTACGGCGGCGCCGGTGCGGACGTGTATGTGTTCGCAAGGGGCGACGGGCGCGACATCGTCTTCGAGTCCGGCGCGGCCACGACGGAAACCGATGTCCTGCGCTTCTCCAACGGCATCGTGGCGAACGACGTCAAACTGTACCGCATGGGCAACGACCTAGTGTTCGTCGTGGGCGGCGGCGTGGATCAGGTTACGGTACGGTCGTGGTTTGTCACGATGGTCGACGGCAAGGCAGCCGACAATGCGTTCGAACGCGTCGAATTCGCCGATGGCACCCTATGGGATGCGCAGGCGATCACGTCCAGGATCATTGCCGGTGGTACTGCCAATACCATGACGGGTACCTCCGGCAACGACGTGTTCGTGGTCGACAATCCGCTCGACGTCGTCGTCGAGGGGCCCAGTCAAGGAACCGACCGGATCGACTCGTCGGTCAGCTACACCCTTCCGGCCAACGTCGAGAACCTGACACTGACCGGGACTTTGCACATAGATGGCAGTGGCAACAGCCTGAATAACGTCATTACCGGCAATGCCAGTGACAATATCCTGAGCGGGGACGCCAGCTCGCGCGATACCCTGATCGGTGGTCTGGGCAACGATACCTATATCCGGTACGGCGGTCTGGGCACGATCCAGGAAAGCGCCAATGCGGGCATCGACAAGATCATCGAGTACGGTTATACAGGTCGAACCTACACGCTGGCCGCCAACATCGAGCAGCTCGATTTCCGTTCCGACAGGTATCTGCAAACGATCGTGCGCGGAAATGCGCTCGACAACACCATCTGGACCGCCGCGATAGATCTCGCTGGCATCTATGATGGCGGCGCGGGCATCGACACGATCATCAGTCGAGGTCCTCAAGGATATTTCTATGTCGACAATGAAAAAGACAGCATCGTGGTCGCAGCGGGTACGGAGGTCTGGGAGGGGTACATGCATGTATTCGCGACGAGCGACTATACGCTTGGCGCGCAGCTCGATAACCTGACCATGGTGGGTAATGCCGCCACACGCGGCAATGGCAATGATCGCGACAATATTCTTAGCGGCAGTGCTCGCATGGATCCATCCGCCGACCCGGACGGGGATGGCGAGACCGGCAACCATGTCGCCAATGTGCTCGCCGGCGGCAAGGGAAACGATACCTATTTCCTTGGGCTGGGAGACCAGATCGTGGAGCATGCTGGTGAGGGGACCGACCTGGTATATCTGAACTCGGAGATCGCCGACCACGGGCCAGCCACCTATGTCATGGAAGAGCACGTTGAGAACATCGATCTGAACTCCACGTTTGCGACCTGGAACATAACCGGCAATGCGCTCGACAATGAAATGCGAATGTATAGCACGACCGGAAGCTTCTTTGGCGGCGCCGGCAATGACACGATGCTTGGCGGCGGAAGTTTCGATAAGGTACTCGACGGAGGAGAGGGCGCCGATTTCATGCAAGACGGCGATGGTTCTACCACATACGTTGTCGACAATGCCGGTGACCGCGTCGATGAGGAATCCGATCGCCCGTTCTCCATCGATACAGTTCGCGCCAGCATCAGCTATCAGCTCGGCGCCAACCTCGAAAACTTGGTGCTGATCGGTCACGACGCCATCGATGGCATTGGCAATGATCTCGATAACGTCCTGGATGGCACGGAAAATGTCGCCAGTAATCTGCTGCAAGGCGGCATCGGCAACGATAGCTACATTTTCGGTGTCGGCGCTGGCCATGACCGGATCGACAATCGCGCCGCCGACAACGCCACTAGCCTCGACCGAATCAGTCTTGCAGCAGGGATTACACAACGTGCCGTCACGCTGTCGCAGTCGGGCGATGACCTGATGCTGCGCTTGAACGACAACGATACGCTGACTGTCGTCGGCTATTTCGATGCTACCGAAGACCGCAAGATCGACCGCCTGGAGTTTGGCGACGGCAGCAGCTGGAGCAGTGCAGAACTCGAGGTTCGGATGAAGCCGAGCGTGGACGGAACGGACGCAGCCGATGTGTTGACCGGTTCGGCAAGCGCCGAAATGCTCAAGGGTTATGGCGGCGCCGACACGATCTCTGGCGGGGGCGGCGACGATGTGATTGAAGGAGGCAAGGGTGCCGACCGACTGTCTGGCGGCGCTGGCAGCGACACATATGTCTACTGGTCTGGCGATGGCGACGATGTCATCGACGATGTGTCGCCCGATCATGCGGTAGCCGCCGACCGCCTGGTGCTCAATGGCATCAGCGCGGCAGATACTGCGGTGCAACGCAGTGGCCTGGATCTGATTGTCCGCGTGCCCGGGGGCAGCGTGACCGTGCTTGGCTACTATGATGAATCCGGTGGGCGCCATCTCGGTGAAATCGCGTTTGGCGGCGGAGAGACCTGGGGTAACGACCAGATCGCATCCCGTCTCGCTCTGGTTATACACGGCACTGCCGGAGACGACGTACTGGTCGGCACGGCCAGCCCAGACATGCTGTACGGACTAGGCGGTAACGACACCATCGACGGTGGCAGCGACGCTATGTTCGCCGACAAGGGTGACACTATGGACGGGGGCATCGGTGACGATGACTATGTCTTAGACAACCGCCTCGATGTGGTGGTGGAAGCTGAGGGCGGCGGCATGGACACAGTGTTGTTGCACTCAACTTTTTACACCTTTAACTACTACCAACTTGGTGACCATGTCGAAAACGCCGTCATCCTCGCCAATGTTGGTTTCACTGTGGACGGCAATGCCATGGCCAACCGTATCACGAGCGGCACCGGCTACGATTATCTACAGGGCGGGGCAGGCGGGGACACCTATGTTGCAGGCATCGGCGCCGGCCATGACATCATCGACGACAAGGACCTTGCCGGCAACGACGTCGATACCGTGATCCTGCGCGGCGTTTCCCAGACCATGCTGGAAGTGACCCGTGACCAGTACAGTCTGCACCTGACGAGCGAAGACGGAGCCAGCCGGATAACGCTCTCGAACTGGTTCTCCGAAGCGGCCTACCGCAACAAACAGGTGGTGTTCGACGATGGTATGACATGGAGCGCGGACGAACTCGCGTCCCGGGTTCGCTTCGCCAGCCCCACTGACATCGCCGACATGCTGTACGGAAGCGCTGGCAACGATATTGTGGACGGCTTGGACGGCTTTGATGTGATCTACGGATACGAAGGCGCTGACACGCTGGAAGGGGGCGCCGGCGGCGACGAAATCCTGGGTGGCGATGGCGACGACATTATCGTGGGGGGCGACGATAATGATCACCTGTCCGGTGAGCGTGGCAGCGATACCTTGGTCGGTGGTGCCGGTACCGATTACTACGAACTGCGGGCCGGCGACGGCATCGACATGATCGTCGACGACGCGGGCGACATGCTTACGGTCTACCTGATCGACTACCCGGCGAGCGCGGCACGGCTGAGCCGCGAAGGCGACGACCTGCTGCTGCGGGTGGGTGATGATGGCGTTCGGATTGTCAACTACTTCACGCTTGGGCTGGCGCTGACAGTGCGATATTTTAATGGCGAGTATTGGTACCCGGAAGATGTCGCCGATCACCTGGCCTCCGAAATCAATGGTACGGCTGGCGCGGACAATCTGAATGGAACTGCACGCGACGATCTCATGAATGGACTGGCCGGAAACGATACGTTGAGCGGCAATGCAGGCAACGACACGCTCGATGGCGGCGCAGGCGCCGACCAGTTGCGCGGCGGGGCCGGCAATGACACCTACATCGTGGACAATAGCGGCGATATCGTCGTCGAATCGGTGAACGCGGGTTACGACAGGGTGAGCAGCAGCGTCTCGCTGACGCTGGCGGCAAACGTCGAGGCTCTGGCGTTGAGCGGCAGTGCGTCGATCAACGGTACCGGCAATGCGCTTGCGAATAGCATCGACGGCAATGGTGCAGCCAACGTACTCAACGGTGGCAGTGGTGCGGACACGCTGTCAGGCGGTGCAGGCAACGATACCTATGTCGTCGACAATATCGCAGACGCGGTGATCGAAAACGCGGGCGAGGGCGTGGACACCGTCGAGGCCAGTGTTACGTACACACTGGGTGCGAACGTCGAGAATCTGACGCTGACAGGAACTAATGGCATCAACGGCACTGGCAACATTCTCGACAACCGACTGGTCGGAAATGGTTCTGCCAACACACTGACAGGTGGGGGCGGCAACGATTTCCTCGACGGCGGGGTCGGGGCCGACAAGCTGAGCGGTGGCAGTGGCAATGACGTCTATGTGGTCGATCATGCCAGCGACGTGGTGACGGAGAGCAGCGGCGACGGCATTGACCAAGTGCAGTCTAGCCTAGCGTACACGCTCGGCGCGAATCTGGAGGCACTGCTCTTGACCGGCAGTGGGGCGATCAATGGAACTGGCAATGCGCTCGATAATCTTCTCGTGGGGAATTCAGGCATTAACACTCTTGCAGGGGGCGCCGGCAACGATATCCTTCAGGGCGGAGCCGGTAACGATATCCTCAGCGATATCAGCGGCAAGGCGCTGTTCGATGGCGGCATCGGCGCCGACAGCCTCACCGGCGGTACGGGAAGTGAAATGTTCGTCGGTGGCAAAGGCAACGATACAATCACGACATCAACGGGCGCAGATCTAATTCTGTTCAATCGTGGTGACGGTCAGGATGTGATCGCCGCCAGCGCCGGCAAGGATAATACGGTCTCTCTGGGTGGAATTGGGTATGGCAGCGTGGCGCTCCAGAAGAGCGGCAATGACTTGCTGATGTCGCTCGGCGCAGGCGATCAGCTGATTTTCAAGAACTGGTACGCCGATACCAGCAACCGCAGTGTCGCGACGCTGCAGATGGTCATCGAGGGTACACCCGATTACAACGGCAACGGTAGTGTGCTGCAGAACCGTACAATCCAGGAATTCGATTTCGGTGGATTAGTCGGCGCCTTCGACACGGCGCGTGCGGCCAACGCATCGCTCACTACGTGGGCGTTGTCGCCGTCCCTGCTAAAGTATCACTTGGGCGGCAGCGACAATCTTGCGTATGGAGGAGGTCTGGCTTACCTATATGCGACCGAAGCCGCGTTGTTGGGCATCGGTTTTGCGGATGCACAAGCAGTCATCGGCGCAGCCGGTTTCGGAACGATATTGCAGCAAACAGAAATGGAGGTGACACTGATTGGTCAACCGTTGCTTGTGTAGGTGTCCGATCAAGCCCGGCCTTTCACTGGGCCGGATGTGGCGCGCCGCCATGTCCGGCCTGTCGCATGGGCGACGCATGAGGGATTCATTATCTTGGCATTGCGACCGCGCCGGAAGCCGGGGGTGGAGTCAGTGGGGTGAGCAGATCCAGGTACACCGGCAATCCGACGGTCTCGAAGTCATAGTCGCGCAGGACGGTCAGGCGCCCGTTTAATCCAATCGGGGTCAGCTCTTCGCGGCGCGCAACGAGGTCAAGCGCGCGGTCAGCTAGCGCCGCGCTGTCGAAAAAAGGCGTCAAGAAACCGTTTTCGCCGTCGCGGATGACTTCCTTCACCGGTGCTGTCGCAGAGCCGAGTACGGGCACGCCAACCGCCATCGCCTCCAGCATCGACCATGAAAGCACGAATGGATAAGTGAGGTAGAGGTGCAGGCTTGATACCTGGAGCGCACTGCGAAATGTGGAATAGGGTACCTTGCCGAGGAAGTGGACGCGCGACCAGTCCGCCACATCGCCACGTCGCGCCGCCTCGTCGAGCAATGCAATGCGGTAGCTGGCAAAGCCTTCAGGTGGACGGCGGCCGTAGCTGACGTCATCGCCGCCGATGACGACAACCTGCAGCTCCGGGTTCCCTGCGAGCAAACGCGGGAGACTGCGCATGAAGATGTGGAAGCCCCGGTACGGTTCGAGGTTGCGCGCCACATAGGTTATTACTGGCTGTGCGCGCGTCAGCACCATGCCATTTGGCAGGGGCAGGCATGCCAAAGAGTCAGGCATTAGCGATTTCGTGTCGATGCCTTCATGGGCAGTGCGGATCTTGGCGCGCAGTTCGGTAGGATGAGTGCCGAGTTGCCAGCGCGTCGGTGCGATGCCGTCATCGGCGGCCAGAAGCGACTGCATCAACACAGAATTCTTGATGCGCGTAGCCAGGCGGTCGTCGAGCGATGCGGGACTTTCCGGGTCGAAGCCGACATCCAGCCCATCAGCTGCCCACCAGAATTCGCAGAAGACAACCAAGCGTGCCTGCGGAAATACGTCCTTCACGAAAAGGGCTTCTCCCCAACCTGGATGGCAGAGGATCACGTCGGGTACGAAACCGGTCTGCTTCAAGTCCAACAACACGCGAGCTACCGACTGGCCACGGCGAACGCAGCTTTCGAAGAAACGAACATAACGATGGGTTTTCTCACCTGCGCCTGTCGGCTTCGGGTAGCCGATCATACGCAGATTGGGTCCTAGGTCTTCTCGTCGCACAGCAGATTCTTCACCGACGGCGACGACTTCGTATTCTGGGCGTGTTTGCAGGTGGCGGATCAACCGCCGAAACTGACCCGGCAGATTTTGATGGATTATGAGAGCTCGGATCATTGAGTCGACAAGGTGCGAATGATTGCTTGAAGTCTACTAGAAACAAGCGAGCGAATGTATTTATTAACCGTGAGAGGGGTCGCTTCGCTGCAGCGATCCTAGTCAGCTAGTGCCGGAGCAAGTTCCTATTGCGTATGTTCACCATGTGGCTGACCAGCAAGACTTGAATCTCCTGGGTTTCGCGAAGATCATTGAGATCGAGTCTCGCTGAAAGCAGAACGTTCTGGATATCAGACGCGGAGGGCTGAGTGACGGAGGGGGAGGTGCGGTACCGCCAATCAAAGCTGATACATGTTTTTGCCAGGTTAATATCGAGAACTCTAGTATGGTACCGTGGATGGTATAGATCTGGGAGAGAGGCCAAAAAGATCAGACAATTCATAGGCTTAGCTCAGCTATTAATAATCGAGTGGGAATGATTCGCGAGTCTGCCATGACTCGCAAGCACAGGCAGTAAAGATCACCGAAGCCCCTGATGTCAGGGGCTTTTTTTACGTCGCAGCCGGCAGAAGTCATTAACCGCGCGAATCAAT
>Ga0265797_10007359_pt1 | contig 15116 bp, 12 predicted proteins | sample P2T30metagenome_FD_192433 | JGI IMG/M metagenome (GOLD analysis project Ga0265797, IMG submission 192433) | Plant litter microbial communities from East Loma Ridge, Irvine, California - P2 T30 | ecosystem: Environmental > Terrestrial > Plant litter > Unclassified | place: USA: California... | reverse complement strand
CAAAACCCCTCCCCAAACCCCTCCAAGACTCGAAGCGAAAATAAGAAAAGAAAACCAATAATAATAAGTTAAGAGAAGAAACCAAACGAAAAGCGTGTGTCCTCCCACGCCAGTGATTTCTTTCCACCGTTCCTTCTCGCTCTCTCCGTTCTGTGTGTCCCAATCTCGCTTGTGGCTAATTTTTTCAAATGGCTTTCCTTGCCATTTTCCCTAGTGTTCTCGATAAAGAATTGAAACGCCGGTCGCTGATGCTAATAAAAAATGTGTGTTTTCCTGGTGTTGTGGTGGAGAAGCGTGGTGGGATTGTGTGCGGTTGACGCGGTGTCGGTTGTGCGACGGGGTTGTTGCTGGTTGCGAGTAAGATCGATCGTCTTCACTCATTCATTTGAGGGGAAGCGATTTTCTACCTTCAAGGCTTCTTGTCCTCATCCTTCTTAGCCTCCGCATCTGCAGCAGGCTGGTCGCCAAACGGACCAAATCCGAACGCAGGTGTTGTGTCAGTCGCTTGGCTGGGTGGGTGTGTACTGCCACTGCCAGCATGGAGCGGGTCGTTGACGACCACAGGGTCGCTCTCGCGGGTCTCGGGGTGCACCTCGGCGGACCTGCGCACCTCGCGGCTCAAGTCGGACTTGGAGCGGTCGCGGGAGATTTGCGAAGCGTCGTCGCGGCCGCGCTCGATAGGCGACCAACCACCGATAGAACCGGCGACAATACCCGCCATAGCGGCGCCAGCGAAGGCAACGTTTGAGCCTGAGCGCGAGCGGTTGCGGCGGCGGCGAGATTCGGGAGTGGGAGGTGCGGGCGAGTGCGAGACCTGAGAAGCGCCGTCGTCCATGTGTGGTGTTCCTGGGGCCTCAGAAGAAGCGCGGCTGCGGCTAGGAGAGCGGGAACCGAGGAGGAGCTCCTTGGGGTGAGCGACGGCGAACTTGAGACTGCGCAGACGGCCGCCCTTGTATTTCCTGAGCCAGGCGAGTTCTTCCTTGATATCCATGAGACCCTGGTTGAATTGCCAGGGGTTCTCCTCGTCGGTGACGATGAGGTCGTCTTTCTTGGATCTGTTGGCGTAGCGCTTGATGAATGCAGGGCAGCATTTGGCGGCGAATTCGTCGGGAACCAGGCGGATGATTACACCGATGGGAATGGAGAGAGCGCCGAGTACTATCGCGACACCCCATTGGTAACCAACCTGTCCGTGGACGTGGAATGCCTGGCCACCAACGAAGATGATCAGAGTCTGACCGCCAACCATGATGAGGAAAATGCCGACGAAGAACCAGTTGCGCTGAATACCCTCGAAGACGTTGAACTTGTTGTCGAGGCGACGATTGTTGAGCGAGTTGAAGATCTGCATCCAGACGAAAGTGTTGAAAACCATGGTCTGCAGTTGGTCCATCTCGTCTTGGCCTTCATATCTGAAGATGGACGGGCCAGCAAAGTAAAGGATGAGGGTAACGACGAGCTGATAGATCGCTTGTCCGATGATCATCTTCCACATGTTCACGGAGATGAGCGGCGCAGACTTGGGATCCGGCTTGCGGTCGAGGATCTTGCGAGTCGGAGGGTCAGTTGCCAGAGCAAGCGCGGCCATTGTGTCCATGATCAAGTTCACCCAGAGAAGTTGAACTGCGGTGAGGACTGATTCCTCAGAGCCGGAAGACACAGCAGTGATGAAAGCGAGCAGGACGGCAGTGATGTTCACAGTGATCTGGAACTGCAGGAACTTTCTCACTGCATCGTTGACTGCGCGGCCCCACATGAGTGCCTTAACAATACTGGTAAAGTTGTCGTCCATGAGAATGATGTCAGAAGCCTCCTTCGCGACCTCAGTTCCGGCGATGTTCATAGAGAAACCAACATCTGCAGCCTTCAGTGCTGGTGCGTCGTTGGTACCGTCGCCAGTGACAGCCACAGTCTCGCCCATCTCTTTAAGACGGCGAACCAGGATACGCTTGTCCTCGGGAGAAGAACGTGCTAGGACTTGCAGCTTAGGGATGACCTCACGCTGTTCGTGCTTGCTCATTTTTCTGAACTCGGGTCCTTCCATGGCAAGACCGCCTGGAGTGAAAATGCCACATTCCTTTGCGATCGCCTTTGCGGTGTTAATGTTGTCACCAGTGACCATGCGAGGGAAGACGCCAGCCTTGATGCAGTCAGCGACAGACTCAGAGACACCCTTGCGGAGCGGATCCTGAATGCCGACAAGACCAAGGAAAGTCATGTCTTTGCAGACATCCTCGAAAACAGCCTGGGTCCGGTCGTCCTCAGCACGGCGTGCTCCCCTAGGCGGCCATGCTTCAAAGTCGCGGTAGATAAAACCGATGGTACGCAGAGACTTCGATGCATAAGCCTCGATCAAGTGTTCGAGCATTTCCCTGTTAGAGCCAGATAGCGACGTGGATTCGATGCCCTTGGTAGGATCCTGGATGATGTTGTTGCAGTGTCTGAGCATGATCTCACTGGCACCCTTCACGAGCAAGCGGTAACGTCCGTTGATGAGCTTAATCACAACACCCATACATTTGCGTCCAGAGTCGAAGGGAATGAGCTGCGTGACTTCGGAGTTGCCGCGCTCGATGCTGATTTTGTCCATACCAAAGAAATCGCGGGCAAATCCAAGAAGAGCAGTCTCGGTCTTTGAACCTACATAGACAACCTTGCCATCTTCCTCGGCCTCGAAAGCAGTCGAGTTGATCGCAATTGAGTCTTTCCAGAGCGCAGTCGTGTCCTGTGCGAGAGTCTTTGCGAATTCAGAAGCAGGTACACCGTCCACATCGTCGTGTTGCTGTGTGTTCTCAATGGTCTCTCCGTTCTCCACCTGCACGTTGGCACGGTTGCTGAATCTGCTTGTAGTTCCAGCAGTGCCTGCAACGACAGTCATGACGTTCTGCGTGAGGGTACCTGTTTTGTCACTACAGACGCAGGTGGCATTGCCCATGGTCTCGCAGGACCGCATAACACGAACAAGGTTGTTGTCTTTCAGCATGCGTTTCGTCGCGAAAGCCAGAGCCAGTGTCACAGCAAGCGGCAAACCCTCGGGCACTGCAACCACAACGATGGTCACGGCGACGATAAGAATATCCAAGAAACGCTGGCCCTTTTCAGCAGGAGTCTGGTCGCTACCAGGAAGTTGCGCCAGGAATTTGATGAGCAAAACGACGAACAAGAGCAATGCAGCAGCACTACCAAGCTTGGCGATATACTCGGCCAAGTTGTTCAGCTTCATCTGCAAAGGTGTAGCTTCGTTGTCTTCGCGAAGAGCGAGCATAGTCTTGCCGTAAGACGAGTGGATGCCGGTAGCAGTAACAATCATGCGGCCGAAACCTTCGGTGACCTTGGCTCCAGAGATCATGAACGGGTCCATCTTCCTAAGGTTGTCGCCCCTCTCCATAGCCTTGTAAACCTCGTCCGCACCCGATTTCTTGATGACGTCTGATTCTCCAGTTGCGGACGATTCGTCGCATTTGACGCTGTGTCCAGTCACGAACATACCGTCGACCGGAAGGATGTCACCAGGTTCGATGACCAGAAGATCACCAACGAGCAGATCGTGTACGCTGATTTCCTGAGCTTTTCCTGAGCGAATGACCTGAACGTTCCTTGCATCTTTCTTCTTGTTCAATTTGACGAATTGCCTCTCTTTTTGCCAATCGTTGACGGCACCGACCGATACCACGACGACAATGGCCACAATAATGGCAACACCTTCGACCCATTCTACACCAGCTTCTCCATCAGGGTGAGGCTGGGTAGATTGGTAGATTCCTAGAGCAAGCGCAATGACCGCTGCTACTGTAAGCAGAATTAGGATCTTGTCGTTGTATGCCATCCACGCCAGCTGGAAGATGTTCTTCGCCTTGCGCTCCGGCAATCGATTATCGTTAAATATCCTTTTGCGATCCTCGTACGACCCGTGCTTGCCGGTGCCGAGATGCGAGTGCGTTCTCGGAGGAGCTACCTTCGTCGTATCGGAATCTGCGGGACTCGATGCTGCAGCGGTCGCTTCCTCGAAAGTAACGTTTCCATCCAGCTCTTGCTCGTCCACACTAAGGCCGCTATTTCTATCGGTCCTAAGTCCCTTCTCCAAACCGACTAGTCCGCCCATCGCATGGAATGCGCCCAAGCTCTTCGGGTTCAATAGTTTGGTCATGTGTCCAGGAGCGAATGCGAAAGGGTTGTTGTCTCTTTCGAAGTCGGCTTCGGTGCCAGGATCGGGTGTGAGCGCATCCTTGTCGGGTAGTACTGGGTGGTCGCCGGCGCCGTGTCTTACGTCGTCGCCGCCGAAAGCCTTCGATTGATGGTCGGTGCCGACATAGGTCGTATCAGTGGTAGAGATGGTATCACCGCCATCGGACTCAACGCTGCCTCCTCTCTTGCGTTGTACAGGAACGGCAAGGAAGTTTTGGGGATGGCTGATCTGTGTAGGGGATGAGATGTTATGTGGGCTGACTGGTCGTGATTCGCGACTTTCGAAGCTACCACTTTTGCGCAGCTCTGGAGGCGTTGCTTGCCCAGTTGATGTCGGTCGTAGCATTGGTGATGATCCGTCGTTGCTTGCCTGGCTATGGTCCTGTTCGGGCTGGACCAAGTTCTCTGATGATCGACCGACTGCAGAAGTATCGATCGTGATAGTGGGTGCCCTTGGGCGGCGACCCTGGCCTGAAGATGTAGACATGATGTTGGTTGTGCGAGGCGAAGCTCCCGTGCCTGACCGTAAGCAAGGAGTGAGGCGGATGCCTTGTGATCTGTCAAGGGATACGCAGCCGCAAATCCATCAGTGGTTTAAGCTGCAGGCTGAAAGATAGATGTCGGTGGGACCGGTCAGCAAAATGTAATTGCTGCGGTTATTTGTTTATGCCGCAACGGAGGCGAAGCAAAGAATAATTAGTGGTGTGGTGCGTAGGCAGCACACGTATGTCAAGTGCGATTGCGAGGAGGCGAATCGACACAGGCAAGCACCAAGCCGAGATCAGGTGCTATGCGAAGGCGAAAGAACGCAGTCGAGGCCTATACACTACGGCAGGGTGTATTGTCAGAAGGATGAAGAATAGGAGAATGACGATGAGAGAGCGTCGTGCGTGGGTTGATGCAGCGAATAGATTGCCACTACAATCGCTGGGCACCTGATGTTTTGAGTCGTGCCACCAGCGAGTGAGGCTGTGCAAAAGCAGTTGAACGCACAGATCCGGAGGTTAGATGCGATTGGCCCCGGCGCTCGTGGAGAAAGGTATAAAGTGAAGCGAGGAAGATGAGCGTTTTCAGCACGGTGATCTTTTTGTTGTTGTTGTTGTTGTTGTTGTTATGATGTGCCTCTTTTACTGGCCCAGTGAATAATAATTATCGCAGTTGGGCGACAATGTTCTGCTGGACAGACGACACAGCGATACATTCTGGAGAGTGAGTGTGCTGGCGCAAAGCTTGGTGCAAAGCTACCCTATGCGGTGGACAGCGCAGCCGGAGCTAGTGCAGAATACAGAATACAGCCAGCGCTTCCCTCAGCTCAGCCGTCAACAGCAGGCTGATAAGCGCTCATCGGGGCGGTTAGAGAGAGAGAGATTTGTTGCTCTCAACACACCATGGCCGCGGCGACAACAACAACAACAAACACCACACCAGCGAGAAAACAGGACCAGGGAGGCGGCCACCGAACAGTCCTCGAATTGCAGCACGGGATCCAGGGAAGTCAAGGCGAGTGGATGCGCGAATGAGGTCTAGACGACGGCCAAGCCTTTACACAGCCTCAATCGCCCGCAAGCTTAGATTTCTCGCATGTCATTCGCATGGCCATTTTCTGTCATCGATGATGATGTCCATATAAACTCGCGCAGTCTGCATCGTATTCGTGGTATGGTAGACGATCCTGTTTCCGCCGGTGCAGTCGCCCGCTGGGAAAACGGTGCATACCAAACAAACGACAAACTGTGGTTCAATCTCAGAAACGAGCCAATTTCCCTGCGTCATTATCATCCATCAACAACCCTGAAACATCTCGCTCGCTTCAGGGAGGGCTTGTTTAGTTTTGGTGGGCTAGCGTTTGTCTGTTCAGAAACTGGGGAACGGCTCGCGCCTTTCGCAATCCCGCTGTCTTCTCTCGCTTTTGTCCTCTTTTGCGCAGGGGGGATCCATTTTATTCGCAAAATCAACTCGGCTTGCGTGATGTTAGCTCAATCTTGTTTTCCTCCGAGCATCCCGAATACTCTGATAGCCGACCGATGGATGCTTCTTGCGATAATGGGCCGAGCGAGCAGCTTCACCTCCATCCCTCCGCCCGGCCGTATCACCACACTCAGCTCTGCATATCTCTCTCACTTGACGCCAGCGGCTGTTCCTACGAGCAGCACATGGCTGCGTTTGGTATACACAACGCAACGTTCAGGCGTGCGTGGTGCAACGGCCAAGGCTACCGAAGGCATACACCCATGCTGCCTCTGGCCAACTGCATCGTGGACTGCTCTGGCAACGGCTGACTTGCATTCCCGGAATGCTTGGGTGAATCTTGGAAGTCTTGGAGAGGAGGATCAGAGTTTCATGATTCACACGTGGAGTTGATGCTGATGATGGTTATGTGATGTATCCCTTTCTTGATACTGTATTGTACTCTTTCGCGAATTCAGACCAGCTCTCTACATTTTCAATGCTGATAGCCTATCGGAGCTCGGATGCAAGCTAACATGATAGCAGAGCGTTTGCACATGTCACTCCTGACTCGAACTCTTTGGTCTAGACCTTGAGAACTTCATGAAAGCAGGGCAAAAACCCTTTCCCTCCATCTTTGCCTAGGTTATCTTATCATTCACGATCAGTAATACGTCTCTAGGTATTCTGACATCAGTACCGTACGAACATTGCTCGAGGAATATCAGAATAAAGCCGATAGAGCAAATTCTTTTAACACCAACTCTAACCCTGAAGAGTGCCAGAAGTACGGCTTGGACACGTGATCCGAACCCAACATCCGCTATCTTGATCGCTCTTGCCAGAGCGAGATCGAAGCTCTTTTGATGCACATGCACACAAACAATATCGTGTTCTCCATACAATCCTCAAAGTCATTCACAATACCACTACGCATGCTATCTACCAGACGTAGGAGCATCCCCCAGCTCCGCCGGCTCATCCGGATTGACCTCGCGATATCGACTGGCGTGTAATTCTGTCGGCGGCATTGGCTGCCCGTGCAGCTCTGCTGTCGACCATCTCGTTGGCAGCTCGCCTCGAACTTGAGCGCCATCCACCTCAACGGTCCACTCTGGTTTGTCCTCGGGCTTCTTATTATCACTGTGTCTCCTTAACTTTTTCTTGCGGAGCCAGAAAATTGCCAGCCCGACGGCGACGAGCAGTAAAGCACCCAGCATTGCGCCGACACCGATGCCAGCTTTTGCGCTGGAGGTGAGGCCTTGCTCTTTGGTATGGGTCTCCATAGATGCTGTGGTCTCGGAAGATGGGGCAGTGCTCCGACTCGTTGGGGCCGTGTTGCTTCTCGTCTGAAAATCCGCTTCTTTGAATCGCACGACGAATGCCTCCGCCTCGAGCGTGCCCAGCTTGATGAACACAGTCTCCGTAGTTGCAGTGATAGAGGTGGTGTTCCACGACGTCCAGGACATCCACGACGGAGACTCGGTGGCAGACACGCGCGACCACGTCGACGTGTAGACCGTCAAGTTGTAACTAAGAGTCCGCAGCCCCGGAGAACGTCTGGTAGCATCGCGCCGATGAGGTCGAGACATCCTGGGTGAAGGTTGCGTTTGTGCTTTAGGCTGATCGTTAGCGGTGCTGATGTTTGTTTCCATCACAGATTGTGGCAGCTCGCTCGCTTACAACGGACAGCAATAATGCGTGGTGACGCCACCCTCGATGCCTGTGCTGGCTGCTGGCGCGCCTTCCGGACACACACCAGGACTGATGTTCGACGAATCCTGCATGTCAGAACAGTTCTGGCACTTCTGGATCCACTGCGTCGGCGCACAATCAGCGGCCGTGACGTTCCTCGTCAACGACACCGTGTAACCGCCATCGACATTAAATGAATGAACGGGAGTCCAGTTGTCCGTACAGCTGGCCGGCGGCGTGTACACTGTCGTTAAAGGCGTAGGGCTACAGCTGCTAGCGCAGAGCTTCCCAAACTCTCTTTCCCAAGCTCCCCAGTTGTTGCCATTAGACATCCTGTGGAAATGTTGTTCGCCGCGACGGAAATGTTGGAATGCCGACGGACGATTCTGCTCTTGCCGCTGAGAGGATCCCAAAGTCGCAAACGGTTGTCTTAGGCTGAAATGAGAAGACAAGAGAGGAGAACGAGCGGAGAAGCGAACAGAACGGGGCAAGGCTGAGCTAACAAGGCTGTATTGTTCGGCAAGCGGAAAAGCAACCGCATGCTCGTTGTGTAGCACTGTATGCAAGCCACGACATGCAGCCCAATAATCAGCTCTTCGATACACGAGAGCTATCAATGGTGGTGGCATGACCGACGAGGCTGGCCTCTGCAAGATCACCTTTGTGCAACGGGCAAAGCTTCGTCCTGCCTATACGACCTCACTCAATTTAGACATTGATAGAGACTGACAATTGCATCTTTCTATTCCAGCTCTAGCCCTTGAGGACAGTCTGAAGTCGATCACATACATGCATTTATACGTGATCCTACTCGTTATGTTTCCTTTTCACGCCAGCACCAGAACACCATACACGTAACCTCAAAATCAAGATCAAAAGCAGCCGTCTACAAAAATCTCCAAACCCACAGCAACCTCCTCGCCAACTCCAAAATACCTCCAAGCACCAACGCCCAACGCTGCCCAGATCATTCACCTCCTCCCCTTCTTCCCCCCAGCAGCAGCACCCCTCACATTCCTCCTCCCAGCTCCACCAACCATGGCAACACCCCGATACTCGCCACCCTCGCCCTTTCCAGCGCCACAAGCCGCACAGTCAGCTTCCATCTTGACCGTCGCCCAGATTTCGCCGCCGGCGCATGCGCGTTGGACTAGAGCGGCTGAGGGGCAGAAGGCGGCGAAGACGGTCTTGGTGTGGCCGCAGGGGTGGGTGTGGGCGTAGTATTTGCACATTGTTGCGGGGGGTTGGTGGTGTTTGGGTGGTTTGAGGTCTGAGAGGGCGGCGTTAGCTGGAGGTTGGAGGGGAGATGGGAGAGGGGAGGGATTACTGTTGGCTGATGTGATATGCAGGTGCTGAGGTGGTGGTTTTGAGTGTTGGAAGACCTCGTGGTGTTAATGGTCGTGCGTTGGAGGATTCGTTGGTTCGATTGGATGACTGAATGACTGATCGATGTCGTTGATGGATGGCAGACAATCCCAATGCCATGACACACTCCCCTCTTTATACACGTTTCCACCATCCACCATCATCAATCGACCAGCCTGTTCCAAGAAGAAGACAATCATTATTGCGTACACCTACCTGTCCCTTTGTCGTCCCTCCGCAATCGAAGAAGCAATTGTACAACCTCTCACAACAACCCGTGCATGTCACATACCTTCCTGCAGAAAGCCCAAGGCTCCCCGTCGCCGAGATTACGATGCCAAACAACAGACCGTCATGTTCAGATGTCACAGCATGATGGTGCTGGGAAAACCGGTCTTACCTTGGGCGGCGTTGCGGACTTCATTCCGGCTCGCCGGGGAGTGTAGAGTGCCATTGACAGCAAACCCTCAGGCAGGAAGCGTGAAGATGCGAACTTGTACCTCGGGATCCACGAGCCGATGGAGTATGTAAACAATCTTGTGTATACGCACAGCATCCGGAATCTACGGTCCATGTGTTTCGGACGCGGCGCCGGTGGCTAAGTGCAGTCGGGATCGCGGGTGGCGTCTGGCCGGGGCATTGTTGCGCGCGTGGGAGTGAGGATGCCGCGGCAGGCTGCACATTAGAGATTCAAGAGGTAGTCTCGGGGAAGCATGTAACCGTGTTCTCAGTGAACAGAAGAATCTTGCGTGTGTATACGAATCCGAGAAGCGGTGGAAAGGAGTTCAATGGGATGCAAGTGGCCGTCCCGCGCTCGGGGAGGGAGAGGATCCGGTGAACATAGAAGACGCAAACATTGGGTTGGGAAAGCGTGTGGAAGTTTGCCTGGAGGATTGGGGTACTGAGGTGAAGCCGTCCCGGGGGCGATGCGAGTGCAAGAATTCCGCAGTGTCGTGACATTGCTTGCATTGCTAAGGCGTGAGTTTATCTGGGGCCAATTTCGTGCTGAGGATGGGCACGAATATGCGCTTGTTTGCGAATACGACAGTCTGCCTCGATCATGATCGTTGTCACCACCGAGGCGTTTGCACCGCCTGTGGTCACGTATCAGGCCACCAAAATACCTGCTTATCAGTTCATCGCGATAGGTATATGCGACGTGATATAGTAAGGATATCTTGAATCTGAGGTTGGGAATATTGAAAGTCCGGAGATCACGTGGCTCACCGCTCAAACTCAGTCCCTCGCGTGGCTGGTGAACCAACAGTCTGGATCGCCCAAAAAAATTCATGCATACACGCAGGCGCAAAGTGCCGAAGCGAGATGATAGATCGCATGGACATACATATTACAGTTGCGCCGCACATTTGCATCGCTTCCAAGGGGCTCGCCTCTGGTCTTGTGGCGGGCACGCGTGATTTGTATCACTTTTGGTGTAAGCAAGAAGGATGCGATAAGTCGAAGGTGTGCAGTGCAAGGCCGCCACATCGAACAGCACATATAGAGGTGCGACCATTGAAAGTGTTCTCGGCAGTTGCGGCGATAGATGTGGGCGCTATTGGGCGAGGTGCAAGGTAGAGTTTGCATGGACCTGCGAGCACAGCGTTTACCGCGCATTGGTGCCTGCAGTGGAATGGACTGGCTCGACCGGCGTTTGTACAGTTCTGGCCGTGTTGGGAGCGAAAAGGCGAGAGGACTAGACGCCTGGAAAGTGTCTAGTCCATCCATCGCGTGGAAATTGAAGAGCTCGTGGATGGTGGTGGACCTGTCTCACTACTAGAGTTGTCTCACACTGATGAATCGTGAAAGTGACGCACGCTATGGGAGAACGAGATGACCGTGCTCGTCGGACATCACCTCATCAGTACATGTAGTCAGTGCCTGGCTGCTATTACGCAGTGCCGATATGATATCTCTTTCCACCTGCATCGGCGCACATGATAACTTGATAGCAAGACTCTGCCATGTCCGTAGCCGTGCCCAGCATGCCATCATCAGATCAGACTTTCCCCAGCAGCACAGCGCTCACCGACAAGCGCGCCCAAGTCAAGATCCTGGTCGCAAGTTGGTTATCCGTCGTGTGCGAACGGCAGGCCGACGTCACCTCTCGCCAACATCACTTTACATCAGTCTAGCAAAAGCGAGCGCGCGCAATAATCCTTCTCGTGATGCTGGGCGTGTCTGTCCAAGGGTCGTCCGATGCCGCCGGCCATGCCCTATGCGCTGTCACCTCCGCTCGGGAATCGCGCCTGTACTGTAGCGGATTGCACGCAAAGCTCGCAAGCCACTGCCACGTAGTACAGAGAGTGCAGCAACCTAGTAAGTGGAGAATATGCAGGTAACCGCGCCCTAGATTGCATTGCGCGCGCACACTGGGCCTTGCACTGGGCCTTGCGCTGCTTGCGCCTCTCACCGGCCATCCAGTCCCCAATGCGTGCGCTGAGTATTCCAACAGTCTTCTTGGGCGCGCTCGCGTTTGCTCTTCGCTTCCTGACTGACTGACCGTCATTTGCTTTTTGTCCCGCCGTTGCTGCCTTGAGAATATGCATGCGTTGTTGGGCTGGCGCTGGTGATTTTTCTTCGGCTGTTCTGCGCTGTTTCCTTCTGCGCTCTCGGGAATACGAAAGAAATCGTCCACTGAGAGCACCAGACGCTCTTGCAGGACGGGGAAGCTGGCTTTTGGGACACTGCATACTCGCATCAGCCCAAGAAATTGTTTGGACGAACGAGCTTCACCACTGCCCGCCGCTATATTGGGACCCGCGAGCCCATTGGACTGCACTCGCATCAACTACTCCTCCGGCCAACGGGACTCTCACTACTGCCTTACAACACTACCAACTGCGGCCCGCAAACACTACCACCACTACTCCTGCGAACCCCGAACCTTAGGCGCGACGCCAGCGAAGCAATCCGCTGTACCATCAGCCTGCGCCTCGACATCATCATTGCCTGCCACTGCCACTTTGCTCGCTCGGGGAATCCCACGTGTGACGTCCTGGCATCTCAGGCCGCCACGCAAGATATCCAGCGTAGTCGCTTGGCCATTGGCTCCTCGCTTTGGGCCCACTGCAAATCACGTCGCTCCTCGCTTCGCTTCTATCGTGACAGGTGCATTTGCCTTCACTGTGGATACGCTTGAAGAACAAACGGCTCGCATCAGGATTGGGGCGCTGCTCTCGTCCCATCATAACGTTGTCTGACAGGACCCACAACGTGCCTCGTCGTCGACTTCACGCCACTCGGCTCACCGAGATACATTATCTGTCGTCGCTCATTCGGCGCTCTTCTTTTGGCTGGCTGGCTGTCTGTGTACATACATCCGGATTGGGTTCGTTCGCAAATATAGAGCACTCACGGTGTTCGATCATTCGCCCACGCGCGTTCGCATTGGAGTCTTTAGGCGATCTTAGCGACTGCGCATTACTGTACAGACTACGGCCGATCTTCACGCTGACGATTACACGACGTTCAAGAATCTCTTTTACGACCCACACAGTTACACTAATTTAGGAAGATCTCGGTTGGCCTTGCTTCCAGGCCTACAACTAACCAAGTAAGCTCAACATGGCCATCTCTCAGATCGAGGAAAAGATTCTGGGCAAGCTTGCAAAACAGACAGAGGCATCCAATTCGTTACTCGCGGCAAATCTTTACCAGGTACTCGGGCTTTCAATATTGCTATCGCAAAAGTTATACCGAGCCAAGAAGCTTCGCAAGCTCGATAGCACGCGCGACACCAAATCATTACAACTCTACCATCAAATCATCTGGCTCGCGCGAGAGGGTTTGTCAATCACAGAGGTGTACATCTTGCCATATTGTCAGGATGGGGAACAGGGCCCAGAATGCAGAGTCATGGCGGCGAAACTTCGAGCATCCTTCTACCACATCTTTTGTCTGTTTCACAACCACCCGCCCGTCAATGGCACGCGAAGATATTCGAGCTCATCGGGCAGCCCACCCTCAAGTAACCGCTCACCGAAGCAGAACAGTGGTCAGTCAGGCCGATCTTCGAGCAAGTCACCAGGCAATGGCAAAGCTGGCAACGGAACCAGAAGACGTAGATCCAGTAAGAGCGGACTGCGTGATCCTATTCCATCCATCACCTCGGACGCATCATACATCACAAATCCTTTCGCTTCGCCGAGATCACCTCCGCCAGCCGAAGCCTTGCCTCCACTGCCGCCGGAGGCACACAGGACGCCTTCACGACCCCCGGGACTGAAACCTATCAAGATTCCGTCTCCTCAAGCGGCTGCATCGTTCCTTCTGCCACCGTTGAACTTTGTGCCCATGACACGCGAGCACTTCGAAACCACTCAACATCTGGCCACGACCTTACTTCCACCAGCCCACGCTTTGCGTCTTGCGGCGACACTCGAGCATGCTGCATTCATATGGGACTGCCTTAAGGATCACGAACAAGCACGAACCCTCGCCGCGCGCACGATCAAAGAGGTCTACTCCTCGAGCGAAGGCTTGGATGATGACGAGTTCGCGGATGCGGCTACAATCGTACAAGCTCTCGGCGGGATTGTCAAACGCGGCTCGAACGAGTCCAGTCCCAATTTGAGCAACAATAGCAACAAAGCTCAGGTCCCACGAGCCCGGCCACCACCAAACCTTCCTCTGATCGATCGAACAATCGCGATCTCTCCTCCATCAACTTCAACGGCAAACACCACTCGTCGCCCATCTCTCGATCCTTCGCCGATTGTCCATTACCGCAGTACGCCCGACAGACTCTCCACTGTCCCCGAGGACCCATCGCAAGAAACGTCCGAACGAGAGAATGACCGCGCGACAACGACAGCACCTACGACACTTTCTCCATCTATCAGCAGGCTCAGCAGCCGCGCCAGCGGCAAGACAGGAATGAGCTCCCAGACTGACAAGGCGGCCAAGCGTCGCGTGCTCGAAGCTGCCGAGCAGGAACTCTACCGGCGCAGGAGCCAGAGCGCAAACAGTCGGCAGACAACGCCAGTCGAAGGGTATGTGCGCCCTCGTCAGCAGTAGTGACTGCATAACAACTCGCAAAAAGTTCCAGAGAGCGATGCAAATGGTAGGGAAAGCGGTGCTGATTTAATGTAGAATCAGCGCCCTTGCTGCCGCCGATCAAGAAAAGCAGCAGCAGCAGTCTCTGCAACAAGAAGTTCCCAAGATGAAGCCCACTGTGGCTGTGAAGCCGATTGACTTGCCCTCGAGAAGCAAGGAGGGGACGAAGAAGAAGATCCACACGAAGACCAAAGAGCGGGCCAAACCGGCGCGTCCACCACCTTTGGTCATACCGATCAGGCACGACAGTGACCCACGGCGTGAAACAGTTGATCGACGGAGAGCGATCTTGCGTGCTTTGGAGGTCATTGCTTCTTCGTCGAGGGTGCTGGATCCTAAGCATGGGGTGGCGAAGAGGGTTGGTGTGGAGTGAGTGTTGTGGAATTTGACTTGATCTGGCTTCAAATGGAGTGATATTCTCCGTGGATGAAGTACACATGATACCCAGCACAGAGGAACAGAACTGATAGTCACGGTCGAAGATCGAAATATAGACTTTCTATAGACACATCGAGTCAACCAAAGAAGAAGAATTCTTCGGGATATATGTGCAAAACAAAGACCAGAGCATTGCCCATCAGGCGCTCCCAAAACGCCAAACCATCCCAACATTGATAGGAGAAGCAAAAGAAAAAAAGAAGAAGACACACTCCCCAAACCCTCAAGCATCCGCCTTCAAAACCCCCTCCACAACCCCCACCGCCAACGCCTTCACCTCCTCACTGCTCCCCCCCGCCTCAACACCCACAACATCCCCCTCGTCCTCCGCCGGCGCTTCCAGACTCTCAAACTGGCTGCGCACCATGTAGTCCTTCATGTAGTGGTTCTTGCGCGCGCGCACGCGGTCCATCAGCAGCGCCTCGGTG
>Ga0265797_10007358_pt1 | contig 15116 bp, 11 predicted proteins | sample P2T30metagenome_FD_192433 | JGI IMG/M metagenome (GOLD analysis project Ga0265797, IMG submission 192433) | Plant litter microbial communities from East Loma Ridge, Irvine, California - P2 T30 | ecosystem: Environmental > Terrestrial > Plant litter > Unclassified | place: USA: California... | reverse complement strand
CTCAATGTTGGGCAGATGGGCGGCACACCAACAACGTATAGCGGAGGCAGTCAGACGGGAAGCGAATACAACTTTGGCAACACCAACAGTCCAGGCCTCGACTCCATGTTAAGCGGTAACGCACATAGATTCACGACGAGTACCCTGCCAGACCACCGAAGTAATTTGCCAGTGCACAATTATGGCGGCGCATACGATGCTGGACTCTACAACGCACCTGCCGCTGGCACTAGCAACAATGCGCCACATCTACAGTCACCTGGCACAATTGGAGACCGACATCGACTTAGCATGGGTAGCAACGGTCCCTTTGATGGCTCTGACACCACCAGCCAAAGAGGACAAGGCAGCTACTCCGCCGAAGGATTTGGAGACAATGCGGCAGCGCAAAACAATGGCGATCCATTCAACGAGCAAGCGCAGGGCGATGATGATGGAGTAAAACTTGACGATGCGCAGGCGATCCCAGCCTGGAGCGAGTTGAAGACAAAGGCAGGGAAGGAAAGAAAAAGACTGCCTTTAGCATGCATCGCATGCCGGAGGAAAAAGATCAGGTGCTCAGGTGAGAAGCCTGCCTGCAAACACTGCCTTCGATCTCGTATACCGTGCGTGTACAAGGTCACCACGAGGAAAGCTGCACCGCGTACAGATTACATGGCAATGTTGGACAAGCGCTTGAAGCGCATGGAAGACCGCGTGATTCGCATCATTCCGAAAGAAGAGCAAGGTGTCGTGGCCAGTACAGGCAGATCCAATGTCAAGCCTGCGATACCGCCAGCGCCACCCAAGACTGGTGCAGGCACGAAGAAGAGAGGCGCGGAACAAGCTTTCGACGAGGAGCTTGATGATTGGGCCAACACGAAAGTCGCGAATCCTGCCAGCAAGCAAGCGGCTACAGATGGGTCCAAGACAGAGCCCATGGCAATCGATGCCGATGAACACAGTCTTCTGAAAGAAGGCGCGGATCAATTACCACCCAAAGACTTACAGCAGCATCTTTCCGAGGTCTTCTTTGACCACGTTTATGGCCAAAGCTACCACCTTCTACACAAGCCTAGTTTCATGCGCAAGTTGGCACAAGACCAGGTACCTCCTGTGTTGATGTTGTCAGTTTGCGCAATGTCTGCGAGGTTCTCAAATCACCCGCATGTGCGCACCGAGCCAGCCTTTCTACGCGGCGAGCAATGGGCCAAACCAGCAAGGGAGATCGCTCTCCGACGTTACGACCAACCTAATATCACAATCTTAATCTGTTATCTCATATTGGGGCTACACGAATTTGGCACATGTCAAGGTGGAAGAAGTTGGATGTTTGGCGGTATGGCTCAGCGAATGGCGTACGCCTTGCAACTCCATCAGGACTTGGATCACGATCCCAAGCGATCTACCGGAAATGAGAAGAGCGAACTCACATTCACCGACCGAGAGATCCGGAGGCGGACCATGTGGTCGTGCTTCCTTCTTGACCGTTTCAGCTCATCTGGCACCGACAGACCTCAGTTTGTCGGTCCTCAATACATTCGTGCCCAACTACCGATCAAAGAAAAACTGTTCAACATGGAAATCACCGGACCGACCGAGGACCTGCAGGGAGATGTCCCGAACCCCGTTGACCCTGAGACTGGGCAAGTCGCGGTGGCCACTGACAATATGGGAGTGGCAGCTTATACAATCAGGCTGGTTGCTATTTGGGGCGAACTCATCAATTACATGAATCTAGGTGGCAAGCAACGTGACCAACGGCCTATGTGGGATGACGACTCGGCCTGGCACCAAATCAAGAAAGCAACGGACAAGTGGAGAGATAACTTGCCTGTTGAACTCCATTACACACCAGAGAATCTGGCCAGTCATGCGAGCGACAAAATCGCTAACCAGTTCCTGTTCATGCATATCGTCTACAGCCAGATCACATTGTTCATGAACAGATTCGCGTTGCCTTCGCCTGGCCAACCCGCAGTCTATCCCAAAGAAATGCCCGAACCATTCATAGCAGATGCGGCCAAAAAGGCTCTGGAAGCCGCCAGCACGATCTCGGCTTTGGTGCACGAGGGTATGGATCACACTGTGGTTGCACCATTCGCGGGCTACGCTGCATTCTTCTCCAGCACTGTCCACATCCACGGCGCTTTCTCCCAAAATCCGGCACTGGAGGCGTCGTCGAAGCAGAATCTCGCCTGGAATGTGAAATATCTCACAAAGATGAAGAAACACTGGGGAATGTTCCACTTTGTCACCGAAAATTTACGGGACTTGTACCGCAAACACGCCGACGCTGCGAAGTCTGGTGCTCTCGGCAAGAGCACGAAAGAAGGCGAGGGAATCTTCCAATATGGCGACTGGTTCGATCGATACCCACATGGTGTCAGTGGCACTGATTTCGACGAGCCCCAGACAGATGTCAAGAAGGATCCTGGCGCAGATGCCGTCTTGGGCCAGCAGAGTGACCTTCAGACTGTCGAAGAGTTCTTCTCAAAGCTGAGCCCGCCAAGTCGAGCCATGGCGAATCCAACGTCTCAGAAAGCCCGCAAGTCACGAAAGAAGCAGGATGCAAAAGCAGACAACAAGGCTGCGTCGACTGCAGTACCAAATCAGCAAGGCAGCGACGACAAAGCTGGAAGTCAACACCAGCAAATGCTCCAGCCTCAGCAGCAGGTTGCTACATCACTGCAACAAAACCCACACCAAGCGCAGCAGCAACACCAACAACAAATGCCAAACAACAATCTAAACCAACAACAACAATTCGCCCAACCCTACAATGTCGGTCAACACTCCTCCGCTTTCCCTCCAGGCTTCCAAAGTCCTCCAAATCCCCTCCTCATGCACCAACAACACGGCATAATGTCCCAACTCGACCGCCACATGGTCCTGTCATCCTACGCCGGCGGCGACCAAAACTCCGGCGGCGCAAATCTCAACCCCATGATGGACACCAGCGACGTCAGCATGGACAGCAACAGCAACAACAACTTTGGCGGCAACTTCAGCGCCATGGCCAACGCCAACAGCGGCTTCTGGGGCGACCCCAGCTCCGCGTGGTTCATGCCTTTCAACATGGACCCGCCGACCATGGCGGACGACAGCAGTTTCCTCGCGACGGGCGGTTTCGACTGGCCGAATGCGTTTCCGGATTTCGGCGGGTTGCCACCCACAGGCTTGACGCCTACGCCTGTGACGATGGACTTGGGGGATGATGGGCATGGGGGGATGGATACCATGGGGTGAAGAGGGGAAGAGTTGGAAAAAATGAATGGTTGGGAATGATAACATCTTTTTGGTCGACAAAATTTCCTGGAGCGTTTTGTGTTTGTTTAGTGTCTGTTTTCTTGATCTTTCTTTTTTTGATCTTATACCATCTTCTGATGCCCCCCTCGGATCTAACGCTTTGACGACAGCTCTTGTACATATTTTGTAACGACCAATGTAATTTCTTCTTGGTATGCCTTCTTTCCTACTTTGTCTTGGCGTTCGTTCTGTGCTTCTAAAGCAACGTGTCTGGGTGAGGATGCACCATCAAGTACAGTGGTCCCCCTCTGCAAATCGGGTTTGCACTTCCCGTTAAGCACAGGAGCATACGCAGATCGCTGCGATCACACAGTCGAGCCCAGCTGCACAATGATGCACCAGTCGCCCTTGGTCGACCGGATATCCGCTGCCTGTGTAATTTTGAAGATCGCACGAGGACTCTGCGTGCGGCTATCCGTGTCGATATTGAACACCGACTACAACAGTCGCCCGTGACCAGAGCGATGGTGCGCTGTACTGGACGACGGGCGGGCGATGCACTCAATTCATGCCACAAGTGAGCGTTTCGTCACTTTGCCAGCACGGCAGTGGCCTCGAGGACGGGCATAGACCTTCCTCAATCAATGCCTCCCTGTTCATAGCCCTGAGTCCCTGCTTTCTGCAGAACAAGATCTCAGCACAGAGTTCATGGTAGGCGCCTGCGCGCAAAACCTCTCGTGTCCCCTCTCTTGCCATTGCCGAATTTCCTCAATCAATTCTGGCGCGGCTTCACGATCCCATCGTGCACAATGTAGTACACGACAGTACTATCATCGTCTAGCGTCGCAAGCAGCAAGCGCTTCGTCTTCCTCCACTCGTTCTCCTCCTCCGCCTCGACCTGCTCACTCTCCTCCCTGTCCTCCTCAAACAGCAGCATCCCACTCCCCGTCGTCGGCACCATAGTAATATCGTCAAAAACCTCCCCAAAGCGCTTCAAACTCCACTTCTCGCGCAAGTGGCTCGGCAGCACCCACTCGCGCTCGCTGCGCAGCTCGGGCATACCAGTCTTGCCTGCATCTTTCTGCTTCTGCAGCAGCGCGATCTGCTCGTCCGGGTGCACGTAGAGGCGCACAGGCGGGAGGCCGGAGATCAGCGGGCGCGGGAAGGCGCGTGAGGTGGAGGGCGAGTGTGTGTAGACGCGCACGTCGGTCCAGTTGTGCTGGTGGCGGAGGTTGTGGGCGATTTGCAGCGCGAGGTTGTACTGGTGCGAGGGGTGAGGGGAGGATGGTGAGGCTGGGTAGGATTCGAAGAGGAGTTGGAGGGCTGAGGCGTGCGGGGCGGTGGTTTTGGGAGGGAGGTGGCCAGAGGCAGAGGGTGGTGGAGGAGCGGTGGTAGCCATGGTGGTGGTGTGTTGATTGCTCGGTTTGAATTATTGATTGAGCATTGATTGAGATTTGATGGGCGCATTCAATAATTCGTTCGTCGCTGATCGCCGCGGGGCAGAGAGAAGGCGCGTCGTCGACGCCTGCCCGCACAGTGATGGATGACTTGTGTGCCCTGACTCTCCACTCCACATTTGATGCACCTCCCACCGGCTGCTTCCACGGTTTGTTTTGCGCTTACACTCGGAGAGGACAACTAAGCCGGCGCCTTGCATCGGCCAAGAGACGAGCACTTGACTGCCTTCGGCCGCCGCATGACCCGGCACTCTCGTAATGGAAATGTCCACGTTGTTACATTGCACATATCACTTAACCCTCCTTCCCTGCTGCCAATCGCTTTCCCATCTTCCTCGAACAACATAAGCTACCTTGCCTTAGTTGACTACGATAAGCATTGCCCTCTGTGTCGGTCACTTCCAACCAATCAATCAAACATCAATCAACAATCAATCATTTTGTCCTCCAACATACCATTGCCAACATGAGTTTCATCGCCGTCCCCGCCGAAGACGCAGACATGCCTCGCCTCTTCGAAATCACCTCCCTGGCCTTCAAAGACAACGAGCCCTTCTGGGACGCCATGTACCCGCGCCACAACACGCCCGAAGGCCGCCGCATCGGCGGCGAACGCTTCCTCAAAACCAAAAACGCCGACCCAAACACCCTCTACCTCAAAGCCGTCGACGAGCACACGGGCGAAATCGCCGGCTTCGCCAAATGGAACGTCTTCCGCAACCGCTTCCCAGCGCCCGCCAAAGCCGAAGGCGACTTCTGGGACAACGACGAGGAGAAGGCCTACTGCCAGCACCTCATGACCGAGTTCAACCGGGATCGCATTCTGTTCTTGAAGGGGACCAATGGCAATGCGGTTAACCTCGATATCTGTGTGATTGATCCCAAGTATCAACGCATGGGTATTGGGGGTTTGCTGGTGAAGTGGGGCGTCGAGAAGGCTGATGAATTGGGTTTTGATGCGATTGTTGAGAGCTCGGTTTATGGCAGGGGGTTGTATGAGAAGAATGGGTTTATTTTTGAAAAGAACGTTACGCTGCCTCTTCCTGAGCAATGGGCGAGCCGGCCGACGAGCGCTTATGCGTGGTTGGTGAGACCGAAGAAGACGAAGAACTGATGCGATGTTTACCTTGCGAGTCTGAGAAGGCGCAATAGAAGGAGGGTGTGCTCAAGCACAATGCTATTTGATGGACGGGCGACGAATGTTGTATGTTGATGAACGAACGATGGAAATGCCTTCCAGTCGAAATGGGTTTAGTTTCTCTGTTACTTTGAAGTAGACTATACATTGATAACAGCGAGGTGTGGCTACTGCAAGCTGTTTCTGGGGAATGCGATCCTATCAAAACAACCACGTTTGCTACTAAGATATTAAAACCCGCGCTATCAGGAAATGTGATAGATAGCGATAGCCGGAGACATCGGACCTGACTGTCGGTAAACATTTCAATAGCCGCCCATAGAAGTCGCTTGTCTCGTCCGCATTTGGCAAAGCACAATGCTTCGCCCTGGAAGCTAGCCTGGGGTTGGGCATGAGTAGCCTGTAGGGCGCTCGCCAAATCCACGACCTGGCTCCTACGCGGCATTGCCATCCATCTCCGGAAACATTAACTCAATGGTATTGGAGTATTGACGTGTCCAATTTGATGTCACTGCTGCTAGTCCATAGTCTCCGCCACAGTCAGTCAGATAAACAGAGCTGCGCCACAAAAACATCAAGACGATCACATACAGACACAGCCAGGCATACCTCAAACCTTAAAAAACGCCCATTGCTGGGCACGCCAACGCAGTCCGGTGTGCAGTGCTTCAGATCACGAGGGCTAGTGTGATGCACAATGCTCAGCCCGCAGGGCTTGAAGGCATTAAGGCGCAAGTCACTCCCCTTCCCTTCTCTCACTTATATTGTAGCAGTTCAGCCCGTGACGATGTCTGTTTTTGTCACACTCTCCTTGCTATCGTTGTGTTTTGTCGGGACATTTGCCCAAAATGATGACGTGTTCAAGGTCACGGAACCGAAAGCCGGCGACACGGTGACCATAAGCAAATACACGACCGACGGCGTTGTAGTGCCGATAAAATGGACAGTGCCGACCGCACTCGCCGACAAACCTGTCATAATATCTCTGGTCCAAGGCAATGACCTCTCCTCTCTATCCACAATCTCGCAAATCAACGGTGCGTTTTCCTTTCGCAATGTGATCGAGCTTTTCGCGCGAACGACTACTAAGAACCAGCGGCAATTAGCTAGCGCACCAAACACCGGCTCATATACATGGCGCGGCGACGAGTTCGACAGCGCGCTCGTCTTCGGATACGGCTATGGCGCTCTGTCGGGGTGCAATTACTCGATTGAGCTGAAAGCCTGGACGGATGTCGTGTACTCGAATTATTTCACTGTCATCAGTCCTAATGATGGTGGGCTGGCTGCTGGGGCGGAATGTCCTGAGGGCGATGCGGCCGCTGGGCCGAAGAGTCAGACTTGTGAGTTCCTCGCCGTGACCTTGCGAAGATGAGGATTCTGACGGTCACTAGTCACCGGGACATCAACCAGCCAAGACAACAACGATGGTAGCGCGCAAACCACCGGAGTCGCCACAGGACCTTCGACAAGTAATACAAGTAATACTGCAGCCTCCAATTCTGGGGATAGCGAGCAAACCTCCGGCACCTCGACAGGGACATCTCCAAACACCTCAGCGACCTCTAGTGCTGGGAAATCAAGCAGCGGAGTCTCAACCACAACCCTCGCCGTCGCAGTCGCAGTGCCAATCGTAGTCTTACTCATTGCATTTGGGGTTGTCATCTGGCTTGGTATACAAAGGAGCTGGTTCGTGAAGAAGGCTCCTCGAGATGGCTCGACTGTGGAGAAGACTGGTACGACCACCACGAAGCAAGATGGTGGCAACTTCAAGCCTACTGGTGGCAGTGGAGAAGTACGGGAGTTGCACTCTGATGATAGACCGCATCAGCTGGACTATTCTCCTGTTCATGAGTTGCAAGGGAGTGGGGAGGATGGGAGAGGAGGGTACGTGGTGAGGAATTAGGAGTAATTTATAGCGAGTTGGCGGGCTTCTATATGCTTAGGCAATCTCAATGTAGAAGTTTCTCAATGGCAAAGAAGTCCTTTATGAAGTGATGTCTGCCAAACCTGGCACACCTGTTGTCCGAGACAGGTGTGAGCAGTTCCCAGTAGCAGTCGATGGAGGTATTGCTATGTGGTACACAGACTTGCGTGTAAGTATGATTTTAACTTTTGTTACGTTTAAGTATAGCAAGGCTTGAGAAGATATAAGTGTGATTAGACAAGGATGCAATTATAGTGCTGAGATCTTAGCCCATTGATTTCCCGAACACTCGGTGAAGGACTTCGGTCACAACTTTGCGTGCGCGCAGCGTCACAGCAGGTGATGAGAAGTTAACTTGCAGCAAATGGCGGGGTGCTATCAGGACGATCTGGAGTCGCACGGAGACTTGTGTGCCAAAGAGCTACACCTTAGCCGCGTTCAATGGAAGCACAAGCTGGGATTTCAGGTGATACAAACCTCTTGGTGCCGAGAGTCTCAAGCATGGCCGTCCAACGAATTTCTTTCCTTGCTATCAAACCGATTGAATCCGAAGTGAAGGCAGCAAGGAGCTTGTGAAAGGAAACGAGAGAGATGTGATCTGATTGTCAGCCTGCTGACGCGGGCACCAGAGCGGAGTAGACATTATTTTAGTGGAGACTGCCTTCGAATTCGGCCCTCTTGCCTCCCTTCGACAGGCAAACTCTTTGCCTCGCAGTAGACACGCAACAATTGACTGAAACAAGACAAAAAACAACAACTGCTGCATACACCGTGGGAATTACATCAGCTCCACTCACGATATTGTTGTTCCGCATCACGAGGGAACTCACCACACGCAAAGTCACGAATTCCAGCGCACGGATTACGACTTGTGTGTTGAACACGCAGCAAACGCACGCCACTCAACGAAATGAGTGCGCAGACCGCACCCAAGAAAGCCGTTCCACCTCAGGATGATGTTCAGGAGAGTTGGGACTCGGATGCATCTTCTGACAGCGATGAAGAGAGCTCAGTGAACGACGACAAAACCGAGGACTCAGATGTCGATTCCGATGTGGACCCTGAGGCAGCAAGCGACGAGGACAAGGTTCTCCACTCCTACAAGCGCTTGCTCTCCAGGCGAGTCGATCTGGTCGGCGATTATGCTGGAAACGAACTGTTCATGATCGAGGGTGACTCGCTACTCCTTCGCTGCTTTGACGACGAGAACCTCGACTTCAACCCTGGCTTCCAATTGCTCCACGCCGCATACAACGTGGAACACTTCCTTCACAACCTTGCCGTCCGCAAGTGCAACTTTCACATCGCATTCTTCGAGTGCAACCGCAAGCTTTGCATACCCGAGGGTGCTGAAGAGAAAGATGCCTCAAAGTACTTGCTCGCCCGTGAGGCGATCATTCGCCACCTGCAAGCCAACCTTGCCTCATCCCATCCAGACATCAAAGTGAATGTCTTCGAGACATACGAGGGCCAAGACTTCCTCGACTACCTACAGCGTACTAGCTTGTACTTCATGATGACACACGATGGTGCGTCAGCCATTGACCGCAAGGGGAAGCACGTTGGTCACGACACCCAAACATCACACCCACAGAGACTTCCTCTTAGGCGGATGCTGCTATCGTTCCTTTCACGTGGATACAATGTCGCCCTTGTCAATGGTCTTGAATGGGTGGACACCAAGGTCATGACTATGGTGATGGAGCTGAGGAATCAGGCACAACTGAAGAACCTTCCGCCTGCCAGTCAATGGATATCGACCTCCACTCGCGATGATGCGAGCGTACCAGCACATGTTGAGAAGCTTGCTGATCCGGCACTCGGCCTGACCGAGCGTCAGGCATTGATCGCTGCTGTTGTGAGCACTCTGATGTCTAGCCCACCCACATCGATCGATGCCACCCTATGTGCACAACTATGCTGTGTGCTACTATTACACTCTGCCCTGCTCATCCACCTCCCTCTTGCTTCTCGTCGACTCGAAGATCAGACTGGCAGCAAAGAGACCATCGAGTTCCTACAGAGCGCTGCCCAGCATGGTGCTTCCATTCTCCAAAGCGAGAAGTGGAGCGCGCTCACCTTCACTGGCAGCAGTGATATTGCAGACGTGATTGATGGCCGTCTTTTCCTCCAGCTCGCACAGCAGCCCAATGCCCCTAGTGGAGAAGTCATGGAAACTTTCAACAAGGTATTCAAGGCTGCCGAGTCATTGATCGGTAAATCTCTGCCCAAGAAGATGCCCGAAGCCAGTGACGAAGAAGAGAAGCCTACAGCCGAGGAACCAAAGCCTGTTGAACTCGCTGTGCTTCCTTTTTCTAACCCTGTCTTTGAGAAGCACCTGGAATCAGTGCACCTGGAAATTGATGAGATGGCTGGCGCCGAGCAGACATATGCATCCCACAAGATCTTCCGTGAAGTGACTCACTGGCATAACGCGAAGAAGCCCATCATTCAGAAGCCGAAAGAGCCTACAGCTGCTGTCGCGAAACAGGAGTTCTGGGCCAAGAAGCGTAACCAGATGTTCATGGCTGAAATGGCCAGATACTCGGCCAGTTTGACTGGCGCTACCGGCCGAAGCCTAGAGCCAGAGACTATCATCGTTGGCTCTTCCCTTCAGTCGAAGAATGAAGCTGCAGCTGATAAGGCGCCCGCAAAGGGCAAACCTGCAGGCAAGAAGTCTGCTACACAGTCCCCTGCAGACTCGGATCAGTCTGACAGCAGTGCGGCTAAGGGCAAGCCAGCACAGAAGAAGGGCGGCGGCAAGAACAACGTGAAGAACGCCGCGAAGCAAGCGATGATGGACAAGATCGCTGCTGACCAGGCGAAGAAGGGCGATAGCGCAGGTGCAAAGATTGTTCAAGCATGGGCGACTGTGTGCAAGAACTTCGACGCAGACAAAGACTCTCGCATGAGGTACAAGAAGGCCAAGGATTACTTGCTTACTGTCCGCCGTGACTGGAGAGACGTGATCGAGGCCGAAGTTCGCCTTTACATGGTCAGCAGTCTGGTCCAGTACTGGGTCGATGCCTGCCGTCGCAAAGAGCAAGATCGACGCATTGAGGTTCTGCCTCTTATCTGGGACACCGCAACTGCCGTCCTGAGGAGCAGCGGTCTAACTAAGACTATTGTCTCAAACGTTGAGCTTACTGTCAAGACTTTGAAACTGCCTCCGGTCCCTGAGACCTCGGATGCGGCCTCCTTGCCTGACCGTAAGCTGGTCTTCCAGTTCGCTCTCCCAGCTAAGGCGGACTCGATGGCAGTTACAGGAGAGTCCAAGGAGTTTCAGCTGATGCACTGCGGACCTTACCTCGAGCGTAGCTTCGATTCCAAGCCCGACAACCGTGTTGAATTCCAACCCGATGGTTGGCAGCGTCGTGTGCTTGACGGCATTGACGCGAACAAGAGCATGTTCGTCGTGGCTCCCACCAGTGCGGGTAAGACGTTCATTTCGTTCTACGCGATGCGCAAGGTTCTTGACGCCGACGATGACGGCGTGCTTGTCTATGTCGCACCCACCAAGGCGCTGGTGAACCAGATCGCCGCCGAAGTGCAGGCTCGTTATTCGAAGCAGTACAAGTACGGTGGAAAGAGTGTGTGGGCCATTCACACTCGTGACTACAGAATTAACAACCCCCAGGGTTGCCAGGTTCTGGTCACTGTGCCTCACGTCTTGCAGATCTTGCTGCTTTCGCCTGCATTTGCCAACACTTGGAGCCCTCGCGTGAAGCGCATCATCTTTGACGAAGTCCACTCCATTGGCCAGGCCGAAGACGGTGTCGTCTGGGAGCAATTGCTTCTGATGGCACCTTGCCCAATCATTGCTCTCTCCGCCACAGTCGGCAACCCGCAAGACTTTGCCCAGTGGTTGACTTCCACCCAGGAGGCTATTGGCAACAAGCTTGAGATGGTCAAGCATCCTCACAGATACTCTGACCTGAGAAAGCACTACTATGTTGCCCCGAAGCGCTTCGGTTTCCGCGGTCTTCCCGAAAAGTCGGCCTTTGGAACCCTTGGTCTCGAGGGTCTCAAGGAATTCGGTTACATCCATCCAGTCGCTGCCCTTGTTGACAAGTCACGTTCTATCCCCGAGGACTTGGGACTCGAAGCCAGGGATTGCTTGTTCCTCTGGCAAGCCATGATCAAGCACCAGACTGACAACTACAAGGTGCCGGAGACTCTCAACCCCGCCAAGGCGCTGCCCAAACTCATGCGCAAGGCAGACGTTCTTGCTTGGGAGGCGGAGCTCAAGAATCTGCTTAAGGAGTGGATTACTGACGATGCTTCGCCTTATGACAAGGTACTTCACGAGCTTGAGGGCGGTTTCCGCAACATCGAACAGCCGGAACTGCAGGTCACCAGTGAGCAAGGCTCATCTTCCGACATCATCTCTGTTGAGGACGATATTCTGAAGTCGACCCTGCCTATGCTGTGCCGTCTCCATGAACAAGATGCTCTCCCTGCTATCCTCTTCAACTACGACCGTCACATGTGCGAGGAGCTCTGCACTACAATCGTCAAGCAGCTCCAAGATGCTGAGGAGGCTCAGGTCAAGAGTGGACCCAAGTGGGCGAAGAAGCTTGAGCAGTGGGAGCAATGGAAGAAGCTCCAGCTCAAGAACGCCAAGAACTTGAAGTCGGCGAAGGCGAGCAAGAAGTCCAAGGGCGACGATGATGGTGAAGAAGGCCCGGGCTCCAAGTTGGACCAGCAACGCGATGCTGGTGGTGCCGATGCCAGCGAGTGGGACAACTTCGACCCCAATGCGCCGCAGACCGGTTACCACTTTGCCGATCTGGCCAAGGTTCAGCGCTCCGAGATGGAGATTTACGTCAAGCAGCTTGGACGCCGCAATGTCGCTCCCTGGCTCATCGACGCCCTGGCTCGTGGTGTTGGTGTCCATCACGCTGGTATGAACAGAAAGTACCGCCAAGTCTGCGAGATTCTCTTCCGCAAGGGCTTCCTTCGCGTCGTTATTGCCACTGGTACGCTCGCGTTGGGTATCAACATGCCTTGTAAGACTGTCGTCTTCTCTGGCGACTCCGTCTTCTTGACTGCCCTCAACTACCGCCAGTGTGCTGGTCGTGCCGGTCGTCGTGGTTTCGATCTGCTTGGTAACGTCGTGTTCCAAGGTCTGTCCCGCGAGAAGGTGTGCAGACTCTTGAGCTCGCGTCTGCCCGACCTCAACGGTCACTTCCCCATCACGACCACGCTCGTGCTCCGTTTGTTCACCTTGCTTCACGAGTCGAAGAACGCCAAGTATGCTGTCAGTGCCATCAACGGTTTGCTGTCGCAGCCAAGATTGTACCTGGGAGGCGCCTCTTTCAAGGATCAGACCATGCATCATCTCCGCTTCTCCATCGAGTATCTGCGCAGACAACAGCTGCTCGACGCACATGGCGCCACCTTGAACTTTGCTGGTCTGGTCAGCCACCTTTACTTCACCGAGAACTCATCCTTTGCTTTCCACGCATTGCTGAAGGAGGGTTACTTCCACGAGCTTTGCTCTAACATTAACAAGAGCGAGAGAGATACTGTCGAGACTCTGATGTTGGTCATGGCACACTTATTCAACCGTATCCCCTGCCGTCAAGCCGATCCGGAGTTCCGTGAGAAGGTTGTCAAGCCTTCGTCGTCACTGGTCTTCTTGCCGCCTCTGCCAGAGAAGGCTACCCAGATTCTCCGCGACCACAACCAGCAGACTCTTGACGTCTTCAAGACTTACGTCCAGACCTTCGTCGACGAGCACGTGAAGCATGACGACCGCAAGCTTCCCCTCACTGGTGTGCTCGCAGGCGGCGAGGACAGCACCAGCGACGAGAGCATCGAGTCGCTTCCCACCCCTCGCATCCGTTCCGCTTTCAAGGCCCTCTCCGGTGCAGGTGACGATTTCTCCACCATCCACGACCTCTGCCAGAGCACACGCGACGGCGTCTTCCTCGAAGAAGCCGTCATTCCTCACCTCGACATCTACCCCGACGAGATGCAGATCCCGCTCAACGCCTGGCTGCTCGACTTCTTCAAGCACGGCGACGTCAACACGCTCGAGAAGGCCAACGGTATCCGCAAGGCCGATATCTGGTTCCTCCTGAACGACTTCTCGCTCGCCCTCGCCACCATCATCACCAGCTTGCTCAACTTCATGAAGCTCCGCGAGGGCACCGACGTCGACATGCTGGACGTCATGGGCAACCTCGACGCCACCGAAGAGGCCGAAGACACCCGCGTCGCCGACGCCGAGGACTCTCAGAGCGAGGCCGGCTCGTTCGCCGCCAGCGCCGCGGACTCTGCTATCTCGATGCCTGAGCGCCCCAAGCCTGTGACTTCTGCGAAGAAGGCCAAGGCTGCTGACAGCTGGGAGGAGCTCGCTGACGAGGAGACGGCGAGTCAAGAGCTCAGCGCCAGGAAGGCTGCGGACGCTGCGAGGTTTGCGGCGGCTGAGGCCAATGATGATGGCCCGGCGTGGGAGAAGGAAGAGGGGCTTAAGAATGTGTTGAAGGCGCTGCAGCTGCTGCATGCTGAGTTCACGGTCAAGTTCAAGGCTATGTGGGCTTAGGCTTGGGAAGTTGTTGTGCGTGGCATGATGGGGTGCGTTGGTTTTGGAGTTTGGTGGTTTGCATGGGATTTTAGAAGTAGAGAGTAAGGTTGTGGTATGAAAAGCTTTCTTTTTATTTTCTTACTTCATGCTACGTGTATTTTCGCTTTTGTTGTACTTCGGAATATGTGGTGTCGCACTGAAAGTCATCTACAGCTGGGCGACACGCGCTGCAGAGGCGACATCTAAGATTGATGCGTTCTTTGCCTACTGCTGTGCTTGCGCTACAACTATAGGCATCTCAACAGGAAGATACAGCAAGGTTCCACCAATATAATAACAGTCGACCATCGGTCATTCGGTCAGAGACCCACGTTTTGTTCCATTCTCGGCTGCAGCATGGTGGGTCTCGCTCTCCGCACAAGCTGTCCATCTTGCGTCCGCCCTTCGACATCCCATGACGTCTCGTTTAGGAAGGTGCCATTTGCACTGGTTATCAACCCATATCACTACCATTTTCACGGCGACTCTTCATTCTTCCACAAGATCTAAGAGCATAAAGTCTACATCAAGATGGCCTCTTCTGCATTTGACGTACAAGCTGTCCGCGGACAGTTCCCTGCGCTTGCACATGATCAGGTCTATTTTGACAACGTGAGTTAAGCCGTACCTTAATAAAATCATCACAGACTGTAAAACCAGAACTCACAATCACCACAGGCAGGCGGCAGTCAAGTCCTCAAGACCGTCATCGACTCCGTCTCAAACTACCTCTCCTCCAACAACGTCCAGCTCGGCGCCTCCTACAAGATCGCCCGCGAATCCACCCGTCTCTTC
>Ga0265797_10007356_pt1 | contig 15120 bp, 10 predicted proteins | sample P2T30metagenome_FD_192433 | JGI IMG/M metagenome (GOLD analysis project Ga0265797, IMG submission 192433) | Plant litter microbial communities from East Loma Ridge, Irvine, California - P2 T30 | ecosystem: Environmental > Terrestrial > Plant litter > Unclassified | place: USA: California... | reverse complement strand
GAGCAGCGCGGCGGGGATCAAGCTTGACCTTGTCCCAGTCGGTGTCTTGGAGAAGTTCAGCGTTGGAGAAGCCGAGCTTCTGGGCACAGGAGTTGCGGATGAAGCTATCGGGCTACGTTAGCATATGTGTGTAGAGAGATTGATTGGGGATAGCAACTCACCGGAAGCGGATGTGTACGCGAACGGACTGAGGAATGTTCTCCTTGCCGCCGACCTGCAGGCAGGAAGCTATCGATATGGCATCCTCAATGGCCTGGGTCGCTCCGTTGCCGGAAGCTGGTAGGTAGGAGTGTGCCGCATCACCGATCTGAATGACGCGAGCGCCGGGAGAGGTCCAGCTTGGCTGAGGGTTGCGCCAGAGGAGCTCGAAGTTGACGATCGTCTTGGGCGGGGTTGTCTCGACAAGTTGCTTGAAGATTGGGGCCCACTTGACCGTCTCCATCCCAGGCATAGTGTCCATGCCGTCCAGAACTTCTTCCTTCTCGATCGTGTTGTTCCACGACTCCTTCTCAGTACCGGTGACGTCGTGGTTCATGATCCAGACCATGACATCCTCGCGAGACAGGGTGAGCGCGTACGTGGATGGACTATGAGGGTTAGCCGAAGTGTGATGATCTGGTTGGAAGGACTTACCCCAGCCATGTCCTCACAATTGGCTCATTGCCTGGCATCATCTTGAAGAATTCTTTCACCTCCGGATCTTTGTCGAGAGCTTCCCTGGGGAAAGCAGCACGCCACATGGCCCTTCCGGAGGGCCTCGCGCGCACTTGTCCACCGACCAACTTCTGACTCTTTGATCCAACACCATCAGCCGCAATCACTACATCCGCCTCGTAGCGCTTGCCGTCGTCGGTGGTGCAGCCACCCTTGCCAGTTTGCTCGTCCTCAAAGTAGTCCACAACCCTGCGGTTGAACTCAACGGAAACACCGAGGTTTTCTACAGCGCTAACGAACATCTTGTACACAAGCGGGCGCATCTGGAACTCGCCAGGAGGGGTATCAGGGTCCAGCCCTTGTGCACGAAGGCGATCTGCAACCTTTTTAGGTCCGATGACAACTTCGCCCGAGTGCTTGAAGGTCTCGATCCAGGCATTGTGGAGCGAAATCTTCTTGTACTCCTTGAGCAATTCAGGCCAGTGCTTCAAGAAGCGGGTTGCGCTGAGGCCCATGAAGTACATGTCACCTAGCACACGTTATGAGCTGCTCGTCAAGACCATGATTTGAGAATGCCGCTCACCAGCTGTGTTAATGTCTGCATTCCTCTCAAGCACGCGAACGTTGTGGCCCTTGCGTGTGCACTCAAGAGCAGCGACCAGACCAGCCAGACCGGTACCCACGATGAGGACATCGATGCCAGTGTTAGGGTACGACCCTATTGGCTTCGACTCCATCGTGGAGTCGCGAGAAGTAAGAGCGTGAGGCATGACTGCGGTTCAGTGTGTATGATCGTATTGAGGTGGTTGTATCGTCGAAACCGACCTTCATACAAGCCGTGCCTGCCTTTCATACATGCTGAAGGTTGCCTCCACCTGCATTCCCCGTTGGGGTACCAGTGAGGCTTGCCGAAGACCCTCGGACGTCCGACTGGCCGGGCTGTTTCGCAGTTGTACTTTCGCGGCCATACTATGGCATGCAGGTGTTGGACAATGCAATGACCATTGCACTTGGCGGCAGATTGTCAGGAACATGGCTGCTTTGGTCGAGGACCGATCTCGATGACGATGGGCAAGCCCCCGCGCTAGCCCCAACTCCCGGCTGGCGTGCGTCCGTGCGAACGCGCTATGGTTCCCCACAAACTCCGGAGGCCAAGCACGGCCAACAGCATCCTAAGTCATCTTTGTACACGATCGAGTTCAACGTTTATGCTGGACATACACGCTGATGCCAGGTCCGCGGCGTTCCTAGCCTATCAGCTCGATCACGGCTGTATCTCGCTGCTCCACGTGGGCACATGATGACTGCAGCCCTTGAGATTCGATTGATGTGTAACGTCGCTAAATATATTCCAGCACTTCTAATGACGCTTAGACTTCTTTGCTCGAGGTAGTGAAGAAGATCGCTTCTAGACTGGCTGTGTTTGACACCTTTCTTCGGGGGACTTGGCCGCCCACCAAAGGAACGCTTCCCGTGCAACGACAACTGAGGGTGCTCGGTTTCAGAAATGCAGTGTGGCGTCTGTACCCCATCACCGAGGCGTTCGACCAGTAACGTGCAGTACGAACGAGGAGCAAATGTGACACCCATACTGCCAGCGATGCATACCCATGCTGCAAGCTATGCAGCACAAGTTGATTAGTAGAGGGGTCTTACGGCCCGGTAATGTGCCGGCTGCCGACTTTGATCTTGCTATCTGTCGGTGATGCTTGGCCTGGTAATGTGGAAATAACAATTACTTGCCTAGAGAAAGCGGCAGACGCGGACGCAGCCACTAGGGAGTTGCTCCTTCAGCTGTGTCCAGTTCTCAAGACCAGGGAGTAAATGTTTCGATACGCCCGAGTTCATGCAAGTGAACTTGGTTCATGTCGATCTCTGTGCTCTCCCGGCGCACCGATACATGTTAGTCCAGCCCCAAGCTCTTCAATATGTCGTAAGTCGGCGCCCGCTAGCACCGACTTCTGTTCTTCCGCCGTGGCGGATACAGATACTGAGATCAACAAGGGTGTTAGTGAGATCGCCATCCTGGCACACTATGGAAATCGGTAGTTTCCAACCTTGGCCATTGGATGAATCTGCCGTCTGTCACCCAAGCGATGTTTAGTTCCATGTCGGCTATGCTCACCTAGACGCCGATGAATCTGGTGCCCTAAACGGTCCCGTCTCGCCAGTGGGCCCTGTATGGCTGTACATAAGTCAAGCTCTGGGGAGCCGGACGAGTGGTAGTGCAACGAAAACCTGTGGTGTGATATTTACCAGGCTTCCCACGCTGTGGTCTTGTGATTGTTACCGTTCTCTCCGACAACATCCCCGTCAAGACCCTTGGCAAGTCAGTTGACAGTCAACCCCTCCGGTCCCGACTTTTCTACAGACGCCTTCGATCGTCACCTGCGTACTCGAAATGCATCCCTTCACAGCCTACGCCCTAGGCGTCGCAGTCGTCGGCCTTGTTGTATACGCAGTCGTCGACGCCGTCACCAAGTACGACAAGCGATACAATGTCCAGAACATGCCTGGCCCCTGGCAGGTACCGTGGGTTGGACGCATTCACGACCTACCCATTGAGTTCATGTGGCTGAAGTTCAAGGAGTGGGCCGACATTTACGGTCCCATATACCGCACCAAGATGTTGGGCGCGAACTTCATCATCATCACCGATGAGAAGATTGCCGAGGATATGCTTGTGAAGAAGGCGAAGTTGTATTCCGATCGACCCGAGATCAAGTCGCTGTTCGATGCGAAGAGCACATACGGCTCGATGGAGTACCTGCCTCTCATGGGAAAGAACCGTAAGTCTCGCAGTGATGGGGGCGGCGAATTCTGCTAATCAAAACAGAATACTGGGCTCGTCAGCGAAAGTTCACTCATTCTTACCTCACTGGAGCTACCAACGTCCGCTATAATGGTATCATGGAATTCGAGGCCAAGCGATGGATGGCCAGGCTCGTGGAAAACCCCGACGACTTCAGCTTTTCCCTCGAAGACATGTGCTCTAAGGTCATGTGCCAATTGACATGGGACGATCATTCGCTCAGTGTTCCTCTTACCCCCAGCGCATGGGGTCTGCTCACCCAGATGTCACCCGCCGGGCCAATCACAAACGTCTTGACTCCTCTCTGGGACTGGGTGCCCGAGCCGATCAACCCCTGGAAGCTCCGGGAGCGCAAGCGCCACGACGACCAACAAGCTTTCTTCATGGAGTGCCTTCAAAAAACCAAGAAGAGTATGGAAGTCGGTCAGCAAAGGTCTTGCTTCACCAAGAACTATCTTGAGACCGCGGAAAAGTCAAACATCTCGGGCGAATACGAAGCTTCTTGCGTGATCGGTATGATGGCGCTTGTCGGTATCTTCACAGTCACTGGACCGATTTACTACTTCCTCATCAGCATGCTACACCACCCCGAGTGGCAGGTCAAGTGCCAAGAGGAGATTGACCGCGTCTGCGGTAACCAGCCTCCTGCCGTCGCCGACTTGCCCAATTTGCCAGTTCTTCGTGCGTGTATCAAGGAGACAATGCGCTGGAAACCTACCGTACCTACTGGTAAGCACACAAGGAGCCATCTTCCGTATTGATTCTAACTTTTTCCCAGGTGTTGCTCATGAAGCTGAGGCCGACGACTGGTTCCAGGGATACTTCATTCCCAAGGGCACGCGCATTCTTCCTCTCGACTGGGCCTTCCTCCGAAACCCCGACAAGTACCCCGAGCCTGAGGAGTTCCGCCCCGAGCGATGGTTGGAGGCTGGATGGCCGACATTCCAGGAGCCCTTGACCAAGTACCCTGACATCGTTGGCATGACCTCGTTCGGTTGGGGCCAACGCCAATGTCTCGGCATGTCCATCACCCGCGATGAGACCGTGACAGGCTGTGGAGCTCTGATGTGGGCCTTCAACCTCAGGGCGAAGGTCGACCCCGTTACCGGCAAGGACATCGAAGTACCAGTCAACAAGTCCAACTCTTTACTCATCATCAAGCCAGATCCATGGGAGATGGCGTTCCACCCCAGGAGTGAAACGCGCAAGCAGGAAGTCATTCAGCTGTGGAAGGAGGCTGAGGCGAAGGATATCCAGGAGCGTGCCGAGTTTGCGAAGTCGGCTGAGATGAACGTGTTGGTGCAGCCATAGGCGGCGATACGAGAAGCTTTTTCTTTGTTGGGTATATCCGAGAGCATAGCCGGGAGGCACGGCGTTCGTGAGCGCTGTCTGTTCTTCACCTTCTCTATCTTCTCTTCAGTAGTTACAAGGCCGTCGCCACACCGGCCAGCCATAATTTGATTCCATTTGTCACATTTGTGTTTCGCTTGATACGGGTTCGTGCGCCTTGATGGCTCCAGGAAGTGACGTTGGGAAAGAAACCCTAGGACAGTCACAATCACGGGTGAGGGCAGCCAGTGACTCTTATGCTGACCGTATCAGAGGTTACACAGGATACTTTAGGGTCGTATTCGCTATGAGGAGCCGGTCGAATGGCGCTACGGTGGTCCGTCCAGCAGCAATCTGCTGCGATGCCTTGTCAGAGCGACGCCACGGAATCCCGTGGCTGAAGCCATCCGGCCCAAGGACCAAGGCAATCTTTGCTGCAATTGCAATGCCAGAAATTTCGGGCGATGGTACTCGGGCGACGATCCCTTACGTCTGCCCTGAGTGACATGCGGGGAGGGCATGGCGCAATTACCCCTCCAAGCCTGGCCCGAGCGGCCCTTGCACGTCCAGCCTCGACGGTGAGAGGCCCAATCACGCCTCGGGCCCCACCCTTGTGCTGTGCTCTACGGAAAGAGCTATGCCCCTCCATGGCCTCTCTCATCTTTTAAAGCTGCCCCTCATCCTTCCCATCGACAACACTCCACCACCACACCCTCTTCACAACACACTCAACCCAAATCCATCACCATGTCCAACCCCAAGGTTTTCTTCGACACCACCATTGGCGGCCAGCCCTCTGGCAGGATCGTCATGGAGCTCTTCGCCGACCAGGTCCCCAAGGTGAGTACCCCGCTAGCAGAGTCTTCGTCAGGCCTCTTTCCCCGCGAGGCACCGATAAGATGAGGCAGTCGCTGACTATAACCAACAGACCGCTGAGAACTTCCGCGCTCTCTGCACCGGCGAGAAGGGCACTGGAAAGAGCGGCAAGCCCCTCCACTACAAGGGCTCCAGCTTCCACCGCGTCATCCCCCAGTTCATGCTCCAGGGTGGTGACTTCACCCGCGGCAACGTACGTCATGCCCACGACCTTTCTTCTGGCGAGCACACATGGCTGACATAACACAGGGCACCGGAGGTGAGAGGTAAGCTTTGGCCGTACAAAATGCATGTGAGACATACACTGACTTCGTATCTTCACTGTAGCATCTACGGCGAGAAGTTCGAGGACGAGAACTTCAACCTGAGGCACACTGGCCCCGGTATCCTCTCCATGGCTAACGCCGGACCTGGTACGCTCAGAACACTGTCCCGTGTCTTGAGGTTCGAGAACTGATTAAGCGCGCAGGAACCAACGGCTCCCAGTTCTTCATCTGCACCGTCAAGACCTCCTGGTTGGACGGCAAGCACGTCGTCTTCGGCCAGGTTGTTGAGGGTCTTGAGGTCGTCCAGGCCATCGAGAAGGTCGGCTCCCAAAACGGCTCCACTAAGCAGACCGTCACCATTGCGGACTGCGGCCAGTTGTAGATCGACTGGAGGCGGAGAGAAAATTAGAGACGCGCAAACGGGCGTGGGCAGAGGCAGCAGGAGACTGGCCACCGTTCAAGCCCACCATGCATTGATGGGCTCACGACGCCATGATTCACGACCCAGAGCAAAGCTTGATAGAGGGAGCGCAGTGAGCATCTTTGGTCTGTCGTAGTGCTATCTACCACTATGAAATGACAATGATCAATGTGCACTTTCCAACAGTTTTGATTTACCATGTGATCCTTTGCCGTAGTACTTTCAGATATACTCGCGCTTGTTGATCGCCAAGTTCTAACTCAATACCGAATACATTGCACTGCAACTAGTATCAAAGTCACGATGTGTGAATCATAGATCACGACATTGCACCCGTGGTTCATAACTAATCTAGACGCAGTGATGGCGGTAGATGCTCGAACTGAGGAAAAGTGATTGGAGTGATACCTGGAAATTGTTGATTGGGGCAATATTGTAACGGCAGCATTGTTTAGAATTGCTGCGACAGGATACAAGATGAGCTTGCTCTCGAGGTCCGAGACGCCTGTCAGCATTAGTTAGGGGTGCATACATGGAGTACATGTGTCATGCCATGCTATCTTTAGCATCAATGAGTAGTATTGCTGATTCATTTACCACGCGAGAGATTACAAGCTCGTCTTCTACGTGTAGAGTCGGGTAGACGAAACATGTGTATGAAAGGAAGGAAGCTGGAGATTGCGACTCGCGTTTGTTGAGCGCTCGTTCATGCTGTCGAGTTCTTCAACATCATCAGGCATGTTCATCATGAAGGTCAACCAGGAGTAACTTCTCGGCGTGATAGTAATGCTAGCCCCATGGATGCAGCATGGTGGTTCGGCTGATCAGTGCATGTCGTTCAAAGCCTTAGCGGGGCATAGAGTCACGACGCACTGAACGCTCGCGCATATAGGCAAACTTGAGGGGCAGCCTTTGACTCAAGTAAGGCTGCTTTTGATAGCTGTAGTTTGCCGCCTCATCTACAGACGCCCAGTAGATGCGTGACGAACCTGGGGGTGTTGAGGCTTAGCTGAAGCTGCGCTTTCCCAGCTGAACGCCTCGCTCAGAGTCCTCCGAGTTGCTCATAGAAATCGTGGGTACCTAGAGCATTCGCCTGGCAGGCCTCCAAAAGAGCTCGGTTCAACAGGCCATGGAAGTGGTGAGGGCATCGCCTCACTGACGTACAAATGCCCTGTGAGGCAAAGTGTGGGGAAGGCTATGAGTCCATCGTATCGAGTAACAAGGACGCCTGCTTAGTGGTCGAGCCAAAGGGTATGTGCGGGCTAATCGTCGCCAACTGTTTGGTCAGTATGCAGCAATCACTGCCCTCCTTGATGGCACCATCGGACGGATCCTCGGTCAGCATCTGCATGGAGTGGACCTGACGACGTCTAGAAGCCTTGGATGCAACTGATAGACAGCCGTAGCCGACTTCCCAGCGAAAATGGAGACATGAGTGGATGGACGAAGTGGGGAAAGAATATGCAGAACCATTGGCGTGGAAGGAACGCATGGGAAAACAGCACTGGCTTTTCGATGTGCTCAGCTCTTTCATCTCAACTACTATCGGATGACGGGTTTTCAGATTGATCGGTTGTGACGATTGAAAGGCTCTGCGCTGTTGTTGTCGTGGCTGGTGTGCGAGCTCAACACGTAGCCCGTTCTGATTGGCTGCACAATATCCGCAGTGAAGCGTTTCTTTTCTCCAAGAGCAGGAGATGTAGCATGACGCAAGAAAGCCTTCCTTCGTTACTACGTCGAGGGCAAACATATTTATCGGTAGGCAGCAATATATGCAGCGATGACACGTTTCGGTGGTATTGCCCAGGTTGAGGAGCTTAGCGTGCAGGACTATTAGCTCCTTCCTCTTTGCTTCTGTCACAACCAACAACCGTCTTTCGCGCAGGGTGATCTTTTCGATGATCGTGCTCATCAGCCGTGGGCATTCTGGTCCCTGGGAAAACGGTGGAGAGGGCTAGCTCCCGGGCTGCGTAGAGGCTGGTCCTTGCCAGCGCAGCCTTGTAGTAAGCCCGCAACGGAGGGGTGAATCAGCCATTGCAGCACAGGACCCGACGATACATGGGCATCTGTCGCATGCGCATGGACGTGCAGTTCCGATGCGCAGCGTGCGACCTAGGTACTAGCTGGCGCACATGACGTCGCTGGGGTCGGGTAGGCAGCAAAATCTTCCCACTATCATCTGACGAAGACCGGGAGAGCCCGTCTAAGAGCCCGTCTAGAAGTCCGTCGGCCTCGCGATACACGTGGGATGATCACCAGGGAGGGAGCAGGGAACGTCCCGTAGGCGCCCGGTGCCGACGAGGAACCAAAGGTCAGCATCGGGTGAGCCTGTCCAACATGGGATGCCTGGCAGGTCGGCCGATCAAGCGGTGTCGAGCGAGGCTAAATTTGCGTCCTCTCCGCGCGCGCTGAGTGAGCACTGGATTACTACGCTGGATGGCACAGAGTGCAGCAGGTGGAAGGCTCTGTTTGGTGACGCCGTAGAGGCTGCCGTGAGCGTTTGGCGAGGCAACGGTGTGTGCTGGGGGAGGGTCAGCAGCTCGCAGTGATTCGCCCAGCCATGTCTGCATCGCTCGATGCGGGCAAGTCAGGTGGCCAGCGGTGCCGGCGATTTGCTGGATGAAGCCAAGGGCGTTTTGTGGGTTGCAGCCATGTCCGTGGGCCGTGATCGAGGACTCTGCGCGGGATCAACCAGCGTCGAGAACCCCGCGAGACAACTGCAGCGTCCAGGCAGCCTATTTCGTCTCTCCCACGCCATGCGCTGCGCCTCGATTCGCGCTGCACTGCTGCTCGAAATCCGCTGCGTGTATTAATCCCCGTCGGTCCTTGTCTCCGCCCTGCGCCGGGTCACCCTTTCGTGAGCTGTCTCAGATCGCTGCGCCGCCTGCTTCACTCGTGCGCTTGACCCTCACGCTCTACTTATACGCTTGTTTGCTTTGCATGGCATTGTCGTGCCATCCCCACCCACATATCGGCTTCTGCATGTTCAGCCAATACCCCATCCATCCCATATCATTAATACCCCATTGTCCATCACTGCAAGACATCACGTTACATCATGGCGCCCAACCCACACTGGCGGCAGCACCAGTCGAGTAACAGCACCGCTTCTGGCCGCAGCGACAACAGCACCGTGTCGGCTCGCAGCGACGCCAGCGACCGTTCGTACGACACCGCGCCGACAGAGTACAGCGACCGCAGACCGTCGCTCATGCACAGCGAGACCAGCCACGCCCGCCTCCAGGGACGCGCCCGGGAACGAGACTACTTTGTGCCTCAACACAAGGTCGACCGCTATCCACAGCTGCCGCCCCGCTCCTCCGTCGACACATATGCCTCGACATCAGAAGAAGACCTCGCCGATGAGCTCGATGATGACATGCCCGACTACGATGTGCCCACATACCGACACGAGCCACTAGCCTGCGATGCCATCCCTACCACACCCCGCGACTTTGGGGAGCTCTTCCCTACGTCCAAGCGCCTATCCATACGCCACGACGACTCGACCATAGACGGCAACATGAACCTGAGAGTGGACACACAGGTCGAGGAACGAGGACACCGGAAACAAAGCTACACCCTTTTCCATCTCCGCATGCAGGACCTTCGCACACGCCAGTTCTCGCTGCGCCGATACTGCAGAGAGTCTGGCCGTGAGGTCTGCCACTCGACGCGCAAGTACCAGAAGCCAGCCACAGAGATGCGGCCAGTCCTGCAACGCGCAAGCACAGCCCTCGCTAGTCTGGTCAAGTCCGACTCTCGCCCCTCAACATCAGCAGGTCTGAAGCGGGCCGACTCCGGCTATGACTCCGTGCAGGGCAGTCTTCATGACGACGACGACGATATTACGCGCTCCGAGTCACGTCCGAAGGCAGTGGGATACTCAAAGGGCCGCGCCTTAATACCAACCAATACCATCAAGCTCGAGTTCTCGAATTACGCACACCTCGACGTCAAGCGCCGCGGTGCCAAGTCATACAAGAAGTACGCCTTTGAATACTGGGGCCACGACTACTCCTGGAAACGCATCGTCAAGAAGGAAGGACGGGACCAGCAGGAATCTGTCTCCTACTACCTCGTCCGCGATGACAACGACAAGGAGCCGCTTGCGCATATCTGTCCTGTACGCTTGACGCACGAAGAGGCGCATGAGGAGGCTGCCCGTGGTGGCTGGATACCACCTTGTTATATGCGTGTCACTGACGACAAGATCCTACGCTCAGACTCAGACATTTCCGAGTAAGTCCATTCGATGGCGCAAGCCGTGCAAAGTAACAGTCAGTTAACCCAACGAACAGTGTTGTTATGGCGACGGGTCTCATGGCTCTTGTGGACGACTGCATCAAGCGACGCTTCCACTCCAAACAGAGCACGCAGATGCACATCCCGCTTCTCAGAAATCCGTCATTCAAGATGGCCAACTTGGAATACATTGGCCCCAAACGCCTCATCGATGAGATGTTCAGCCGAAAACACCAGGATGGCAACATACCCAAGAAACATCCTTCAGCGGCACGTTGGTTGCCGACGTCCGTTTAGTGTCTGCTTTATTTAGCTCAAGTTTGCGTTAGTACACGTTCAATCAGTATCGGGAAGCTGCAGCCTGTTCTCGCATCTTGTATCACCAACCTGTCAGAAACATTCTGTTGGGATGGCTACCTGCAGGCAGGCGCAGTCTTAGCATTGCTGGTGGTCATGTTCTCTTTTTACTCCTTGGTGTTTGGCATCTGCGCCGTCTTTTGGTCTGCAGCATGCATAGCGTTGTTTGTTTGCTGCATTTGTTGAGCCTTTTCTCATTGCACAGGATACCAGCCGGCATGGATGTTCAGCACATGCACATAGCACCGCCCGTTTTGGTTTACGAATCGCCACGTTATCATTCTTGGATCGATACATACTGGGATCGAAGTTACGATACCACATTTTGGAACGAATAATGACCTGAGCTAATTTTGCTCTATACAATTGGTTCGCAATCTGCCATACGTGAGAGTAACATATTTCCATCAACGACATGGGTACGACACGGCACGCTTCGGTATTCAAATTAAGCCGTGCAAGTCTTGTGCCCGCACAGCGCTCATTGGACTGCATGTTTCGTTTGAGAGAGGTGTTTGCTTACGTGTTAGGATAATCTAGAAGACCAGTTCGTTCTTGAGGCGTACAATCCCGACAGCTTAGGATTGACAGCTGACAGGTGATACGACGTCGAGCACACGCGTGGCACATGGCTAAGCTCGTCTTGCGTCGACTGCTGGGAGCACATCGCCACATCGCACTCTCCATGACGCTGAACCTCAAACCCGCATCTCTCTGCAGCATTCAAGCATGTTCGATCACGGCATCAGCCCAACGCTCTCCGTACGACCCTCCGCCTCGGCCCCATGAAGTCTCAAGAGAGAATGCGGTGATTTTTTACTACGCAGCTGATACGTAATCGCGGCGAGCGAAGTGTATCAAGGATATTCTTATCGTTGAAGCTACTGTATCGTAGCAAGAACATTGTCACGGCACTCGACGATGATTACTCGAACTAACCAATCAGGACATCTTTTCCATCAAAACTGTCGCAATCACATATTCCCAGCCATGCATTTGCGTCAACGGAATTGCATGGGTTGACTTTCGCTTCACGACAGTCGGTCTGCTCATCAATCTCGGGCTGCGGCTTCATATCCCATGAGGAAGGTCAAACAATAAGCAGGAACCCGATGCCTCATCATTTGGTGTCCTGATTCTTTCGCTGCTTTGTGGTACCTTGGGTCAAGTGTGGGTGTACAAGCTCAACGACCATCCGCTCTTGCCGTCAACAGCGCTGCTAAAATGCATCATCCGCCTCATAATTGACGGACATTGTTTAATATCGTTTGATGTATTCGAAGCATTCTTTACCGAACCGCCTCTCTCGGTATGATATCATTGCCGCCACAGCGAAAATTAGGCAGGGTCCTGTTGAGCACTACTGCAGAGTGTCTGCATAATGACCTGGCACTCCACACTAGCCTCATGTTTTGCAGCCATGTGGGTACGCGAACGTGCTCTTGGGCTGAAGTTGTAAAGCACCCTCACGCTGCAGCCTCAGGTTCCAATTGCATATTGTTCATGCAGCTTTCCCCAGTGCGGGTGTTGACAAGCATCTCATCCGTACCGCCTCCCAGCAGCTGCCGACAGACTGTCCCCAACTCTCTGCAGATAATAGTAGGCTGCGCATGGCCTAGACCATGCTTGGGATTCTCGCATGCCCCATCGGCCCGCTCTGGAGCGCGTTCGTCCAGCCCAATGGCTCGGGTGTGGGAAACTCGTTATTGGCCACATAAACTGAGTGCTCCGACGGCTTCTAACAGCATATGCGCATGTCACTTGCGAGAAGAGCATGACCGACGAGACGGATGCTTGCATACCCTCGTCACTCACTACCATATCTGTCTGCTTCTTCCGTCTATAATGAGGCTCTGTGTCGCTCTTATATGTTATAAGTAGCTGCGCCCTTAGAATCGCTGCTAGGCTTGTCGTATCGAGCCAGTCTCAACCCTTTCTTAGCCATCTACCTCTATCCCTTGCAACTTATTCCTTGTCTGCTACCCTCACTCGTTCTGCGTCTATCCAAAATATACTTATCATGGCCAATCGAGATCCGTGGACGCAGCGCCTTCGAGGTATGCCTATTCGTTTCAGTCCTTGATTTAACGCACACTGATGCGCTTTCCAGATCATTGCCTGGCAAGAGGGCTACAGGAACCAACATACACGGATCTTTCTGATCGCCGTGGTGAGTCAAATCTAGCATATTGCTCCGTCAATACAAATTCGCATATCACTAGCTAATATCCATGTTAGGCGGCCGGACAGCCTGGTCAACCATGGTCACTATCCACGGTTCCAACTTCCAGGCGAGATACTGGTACGATGTAAATTATCTTCCCAATGCAAAAGAAGACGCTGCCGAGATCGCGCTGCGCACTCTGACTGGGACTACGAACCAAAGTCAGTCACCGCCGCCTGCAAGCCACTATCGAACCATTGGAAGTCGACAGGACTCAGCTGTGAATGCTGGGTAGCTAGAATCGCCGTTTCTGCTATTGAGTAGCCTTCGCTGCATACTCGATCTCTCTTCGTGGACCTGTCAAGTCTCAAACACTCTTTTAATCACGGTAGAAAGCGGTCAGAAAGGAGCGTTGTGGCATGAATATGGAAGAAACCTGGAGGGCGGCGGCTTTTTTGTTTACATCATATCTGTTGCTAATTAGAAAAATCTTTACATGTTATTGAAACATGCACACATGAAGTTGTACAGTCGTCGCTTCCGCCACTGCTCGTTGATGGTACACTAAACCCTAGCGCGCTTGTTGAACTGACGTCGCTTCATCGTGAAGCTTCCTAGACAGTACGAGCTTTTTCGCGTTGTACTTTCCCCATCGACCCATGCACTCAAGACATACCGACGGCATCGACGGCAAGCGGGGTGGTGTCGGCTGAAACTTCTGGATCTCGTCTCGCCAACCCTTACCTAGGTAGTGGAGAGTCACGTCTCCACTGCTACACCGCGAACACCTGACCGCAGATCAGATAAGGTAGGGAATGCAATTGATCAGTACTACCCAAGACGATGTGTAGGCGCCCGGCACCTGCTCCCCGCAGGCGAGTTCGTTCATCCCGACTAGCTGCCAGTGCAGCCCCACCCCTCTCGACTCGAATGCACGCATCAGAACGTAAGTGCATTTGACAGCCTAATGCCCAGGCTACTTAGATTCCGGCGAGCGGCAGAGATGCTGTGCAGATACGATCTAAGACTATCCGATGCATCATACGTGGCCGCATATTCGTGGTATGGCCTGGGAAGCGACCCAAGGGAGAAGGTCTGCCAGCGTTGTAGCCTCATTAGCAACCCAAAACCCATGAGGCCATAACAGCGTGAACACGTGCGGCCCAACGCTCCATGTTCAGGTCTCGATCCGATGCATGATGCCCGCCGAACCTGCGGGCCACGCCTGACGCTTGCATCCAGAGGATTCCGCAGCTGAAGGATCAGTTCGTCCAACAAGCCACGTCGCATATGCATCTCATATACGCGCGATACTTGTGACACCTTAGATGTGGGTTCACAGGAGCCAGGGATCGGGGACATCGCCACGCTTCTGAATCACATTCGCCGAGTTTCGCTACGAGGAGGGACTAACATGCGCCTAAACATTGAAAACTTCATCAGCGCATGGTGAAGGCGTTTCATACGGTGTAGGAATTCTTCCTGTAGTGGAAACAGTCCGCGAGCACGGCTAGGGCAGGTGCGTAGAGTGTTGATCTCTTGGCTACACTCGAGGCAGGAAGTGTGTGGTTAGGGGACATGCGCCAGTCGCCTCTCACAGTGTTTTATCGCCAGGTTGTGCAAGGCCTCCGCGGACCGTGGCGAAGAGAACGCCAGTTGGTGCTGATGTTTGAACAGGCTGGTCAGCATATTGACAAATCGTTGGCTATGCACCGTTTTGATGGAAGCGCCAAACTTCTCACTTGCGGACCCCACGCCAACTTGTAGGAGAGCAAGAAAGCCGCACTCATTCTTTGACGTCTAAGATTACGTGGTGAGTCTCAAGCCGGTTGGGTCTCTCGCCCATGATATACATGCTATTAAGATACAGGCTGATACTGCAACGGTACAGGTTTAGGGACTCTTCCAGCATCCTCTGGTTCGGGAGGTTCGCCGGTCCGCGTTTGTGTGTAGTATTACCGCAGAACTCATGCTAATAGATAGTGAGACATTTTTC
>Ga0265797_10007355_pt1 | contig 15121 bp, 14 predicted proteins | sample P2T30metagenome_FD_192433 | JGI IMG/M metagenome (GOLD analysis project Ga0265797, IMG submission 192433) | Plant litter microbial communities from East Loma Ridge, Irvine, California - P2 T30 | ecosystem: Environmental > Terrestrial > Plant litter > Unclassified | place: USA: California... | reverse complement strand
AGGACCCAATAGCCGCAATTATGGTCAAGCCGGCCTCTCCCGAGGAAGAGCTTGCGCGGGCCCCGTCGTTCATGATTGACCGCAGCGATCCCAACTGCATGGACGAGGTCGTATATGCGATGCTACACCGTGATCCCGACATGCGCCCAACTGCGGATGATGTTCTCACCTGCTACGGATGTCGGTGGGTCGATGCAAGGCGTCGGTCTGGTGCCACTGTCTATGAAGGCAATTTCGGACCCAGCGATGAGATCTTAGCGACATACGCCAGCGACGAGGATATGATGGACATGAGCTGAGCTTTTGCATTAAGCTGCTCACCAACCCCTACACCACCAACGACACCGCTTGTCGGTACTACAAAAAAAACCTCTTGGGACCTCGCCTCGCCTTTCCTGCTCAGCCCGCGACGCTTCCCATCACCAATTTTCTTGGCTACAACGTGGATCTGCGGTCATTTTCCCCAAATGTCTTGCGATACAGTTGTCTCTTGACTGCGTCTCCACCCCTGTATAACAAATTTGGCGTTCTGAGACCGGAAAAGGGAACGCAACTACTGTTGCTTTAACGATTTTCCGATTGGAAGATTGCTTGTGTCTTCTTTTCACCACCACTGTATTACGAGCTTCTGAACTTTAACGTAACGGCCGATTTTTTTTTCCTTTTGGGGGCTCAAGGGGTTTGCTTTGGTTTGGATTGTCTTTGGGACAATCATGGAGTTTTGTGCGTTGCATATTGCATCCCCCACGAGGATACCTTCGCAGCTGGAAAATAGCGCGAATGGGGATTGGCGTTTTCTCCTCTTCTGTACTTGTGTTTTGAGCTTTTTCCTTTGTGTGTTTGTGTTTGTGGTGATGGGAATGAAATGGCATGGGCTTCACTGGTGGAGTTGGTGGGATGCTGGAGAGGATAACAGGAATGGTGGGCCTGGTGATATGGCGTTGACTGCTGGTGGATGATGGTGGTGGTGGATATCGAGGGGGTAATGTTGAAGAGCAATATCACTCACGACTTTCATGACCAAACAAACATGTGCTTTTAACTTGATTGTAACTATGACTGTGACCGTAACCACATTGCCACGTTGATGATATTGTGTATGCGATAAGTAGGAAGTTTATTCCTAGTACTTTTACGGGGGGACAAAAGCAAGGTAGATAGAGAAAGGCCGACCCACATGCCTAGCTGCTACGATGAAGTAGATTCCAACTTCCCCCCAAAAAAATCGCATTCCCTTCATTTGTAACATTAGAAACTATCATCTTAGATTGAGACTAACACTATGATATATTCCCGACTAGATGAAGAGAGATTTGGAGAAGGTATTGGAAAGAAGACAACCCTTCTATCGTTCTTCTCTTCTTTATCCTACCTACTATCCTTTTCCATTTCGCAGCTTTGCTAGTTTTTTTGTAGACTTTGTTACTAAGATGGGATTATTTTGATTTGGAAAATACAAATAAGATAAAATAAAATAAATGTTGAGGGGGGTTGAGAGGAGAGGAGAAGAGAAGAAGAAGAAGAAGAAGAAGAAGAAGAAGAAGAAGAAGAAGGAGGAGGAGGAGAAAATACATACACAGACGTACTAGAGTATGCTTTGGTAAAATGTACAATATTAGCGAATCTCTAAGGGGGCAAGACTAAATAGCTTTCTACAAAGGAAAGAGGGGGGAGGACTAACTTGCGTAGTTCTTCTGGTACGTTTTACTACATCTATGAAATAGGAAAGGAGGAGATAGGGTTGGTAATAAGTGGGTTGTATATAGGCTATACTTTTTTTTAGATTAAATACTCAAGGGCTAGAGGTAGAGTTTGATAGAGTAGTTTTGTTTTTGTTTAGGCTTCGCCGATATAAGATGGAGAAGGATGTGGTAAGGTATATATATTTGTGTGTGTGTGTGTATTAATTTCTTCTTCTCGAGAATTACTGCATAAACTTCCAGGTTGGCAAAAGACAAAAACAATCCTATCGACAAAGCTTTCTGTCACGTTCACCTGCTGCTGTACACAGATAGAAGACGCTTCTTGTTATCGTCCTCGTGGTTATATTCCTCGTCATATTTTCGTCTCGATTGTTGGGCTCTAATACCGCCAACTTATTACGTCATGAATAGTCTTCTTTTCAGTCGTTGAGACAACACTCTTTCACCGTCTAGGACTGTTGTGATATCTAGGACGGCTTTTTACAATGCAACTAGAACGAATCCCTTGTGTATACAGAGACATGTTAATCGTGTCGTTTTGTTTCGTTTCGTTCGGTGTGAAGAAGATGTAGCGTGTAGGCTGTGTTGTAGTTTCCGTGGTAGAAGTGTGGACTCGTCCGGATCCGAGTGGCTACGAAGGGGGGGATAATGCACATGCTGCGAGCGCTCGTTTGGTGGGGTGGATTGGCAGGACTAGAACCACTGTTAGGAGTAGTGTAGAGTAGGGGTTTGCTCCGTTGTCCTTGCTGTAAGTGAACTTGTCGTAGAAGCTTTTGATTGTAGGCTTGTTGAAGTTGTCAATCTTGTTTACTCGAGGTGCTGGTTGTTATGTTTGCATGGTTTTATATGCGAAAGACTGCCTGTCTACGTTTTACCTGAATGGAACAAGTTCTTGTTTTCTTTGTTGTGGAGAGAGCGCGTTAAGTCTCGAAATGTGGTTCGTTGATCGAGGGGACGTTATGTTCATGTTATGCTAATTGTCGCAGTCTTACAACTTTCAGAGGCAGATAGTACGCGCTCAAGCTCAATGTGTGGTTCGTTGGCTGGAGGGACTGAACCTCGATGAAGCGGATTTTAGGGTTTGCATGCATTTTGCAGTATAAAAAGCGCGTGTGGACAAGCAATCTCGAGGTAAGAGGAGTTGCAGCTAGTCGTTTTGTATCGGGTTGAGCGGTGGTTTTGGGTGGCTTTGCAGGTAGCCGTTCACACTACAGGTGCGAATGCATTGGGACACACTCTCAAGCAGTACACGAACTGACCAAAAAAAAACACGATGTACCCAGACACGTAGCAGTAACGTGGCCAGGCCGACGGGTCTGAGCTACGAGCTTGAGGGGGAAACTGATCGTCGCCCTGATGTCGCGATTTGTCAGATGGCGCGTCAAACCACCGGCTCGGCACCCAATCTCACGCCCTGGGCCCAAAGATCTCGAATTTCCGAAACGAAGATCTATGCCAGCCCCGGCTTTGGAGTTCCAAGGTTAGATGTGGTATGGGTGATCCTCATGACTCATTTCGTCCATCTCTATGGTGCAATAACAGGAGCTGGTGGGGAATAGATGGTAAGAGGACAAAACTTCTTGTGGAGAAGACTAGGTACGCGTTGTTAGTACGGTCTTGGGGTCTTCCCTTGGCTGGGGATATCCCAAAAAGTCGAATGGCAGTATTCCCCAGACATGAGGCATAATGGCATTTTGAACCTCGATGTGGCTGTCAGGGTTTCAGCCATAGTGCTACTGGGGACAGAATTGGGCGCGAAGGAGTGAGTGGTTGGAAATTTCAAATACGGGGTGTGTGTGGGGATACGGGAGGATGTCGAGGAGAAGCGCATAATGGCTTGGTTGTAGTCGTACGCGTGCAGGGCACTAGGCCAAAAAGGTCAAATGTCAACACAAGGCGTTTAGCTCGAGGCTGGACACTGCAATCTCCTGCATAGACGCACCGCTGCTGAGGATGCGCGGCTGAAGGCGGAAATGATGAGATGTGTTATAGTACTAGCGCAGTGAGAACAGCCGGATACTGAGGGGCACGGTACCTAAGCTCGGGAGCCAAACGTCGTCTGTTTCCCCTCCCCCCTTCCGTCCACTTTTGTCCAGCTCAGAGCCCACGTTCAGAATCTGCGGCATTTTGCGACAAGAGATGCTGGAGAGAAAGTGCGGAGACACGTTGTTCCCGACCGACCATTTTCGCACGCATTTCCGGCCGCCGTCTCATGCGTCTGTGAGGCTTCCCGAATCCCTCCCCCCCCTAAGAAAAAAGACGATGGTGTGGTGAGCTTTATAATACCGCGCCATCAGCACTAAGAGGACAAGACGCGGGACAAGCACACGATTTAATCACGACACCTCTTGGCTTCTGACATGTAACCAGGCTATCGTACCTTGCCGCCATGTGTCGTGTGCGATCGTTGGCATGTGTGAGGAGCAGATCGTCGCAGTCCGGGTGCACGACACGACATACGCCAAGGAAGGTACGCTGCGATTGATCGACCCTGATCTGAGCAAGGATACTGGGGTAAGGCGCATATGTACACAAGTCAGTAACCAAATGTTCTTGTGTGCCTTGTGGGGAGCCGTCTTGGTTTTGCGGCTGCAATGTTTGAGCCGAACTTCAGCTCGGGAACATGTGTCTGGGGAACGGGATTTTTTTGGAAGCCAGATGCGGCTAGCTTTTGTGTGATAGTTTAGCGGCGGACAAAGCTGAAGCGAAAGTGGCGATAAGGAAGCGAGAGGCTGATTAGAGTTTAGATTACATATGTGCAGTATGTTGCGTCGAGTCTATCAGGTATATGTACAAGTAAACCTACTACACATTGTTGGTAGAGAAGGTTTCCGCCAACGCCAAAATTATCTATCGCATCACAGTACGGCCTGGTTGTTGGCAGCTATGGTGACATAGTACAGCTTGGTCTGTCCAGTAATGATCATACGACCATTTCCAGTCAGCTGGAAGTTTGCGGCCGTCTTGCCAGTATAGATCTTGCCAATGAGCTTGCCGCTTGGATTGTACACCCAGACACCATCGCCGGCACCGGTGTAAACGCGACCCTTTGAGTCAACCTTGATGCCATCAGGAATGCCGGTTGGGACAAAGGCAAATGTCTTGCGATTAGACAGGGTGCCGTCCGAGCACACGTCGTAAGAGTAGAGAGACGCCGGGTCAGTGAGGTTGAAGCCGAAGAAACCGTTGCCAATACCAGTGTCGGAAATGTAAGCCTTCTTGCCGTTGGGCGCAAAGGCAATACCTAGTGCACGTTAGTACAGATGCTGAAGTTTGACGGTAGAAGAACTAACCGTTAGGGTGACGGAAACCATCAGCAACAACGGTGATGGCACCAGACTTGAAGTTGTAGCGGTACACTTGCTCCCGAATGCCGGGTAAAGGACGGAAGTCCTGGACGTAGCCGTAAATAGTGTCGGTGAAGTAGAGATCGCCATTCTTCGGATGGACGGTAAGGTCGTTGAGCGAGTTGAATTGGCGGCCAAAGAAGTTGTTTATGAGGGCTGTGTTGGGTTAGAATGCATGCTATGTGACGGTACCTATTCGAGGCCTGATGACGTACTGGTGGTGTTGTAAGGAGGCAACGGGTTCATGACATATAGCGCCGATGGCACAAAGTCACCCTGGCCTTCACCAGCCAAGATGATGTTTCCCTTGTAGTTGGTAGCACCGTTGGGGTTGATGACCTGTGGGTCTTTTGTAGGGACCACAGTCACCGGTACAGCCTTGATGCTTCCATTGCGGACTTTCTCAGCATCTGACAGGAGGATCTTCTGGATAATGGACGACTTGTTCAGACCAGTGCCAGCTGCAGGAGGGCCTGCATTCTGGACGAAGAAGACTTCATCGGTGCTAGGGTACCACGTAACTGCCTCATGGAAGATGGGGTCAGAGTCGGAGCTCGCAATGGTAGTCAGGGAAGGGTTGGGTCCAATGACATCAAGGAACTCGTCATCAAAGACAAGGAACGGTTTCGCTTGGAGGGACTCCTCAGTCACACCGGGCCAATAGAACAGCTGTGGTTGTGTCAGAAATGTGTACCATGACCACGAGTAGATGGGTTACATACGTTGGAGGCGTTTTGGACCGTGGGTGGTGGAACATTGTCCAAAACGTTGAAGGACTTCTGATCCACAACCTGAGCTGCTGCAGGTACCTTCTGGGCCCAGGCTTGCGCAACTGCCGCGCTGACAGCAAGGAGTGTGGTAGAAGATGGCATGATGCAACGACTGGCGAGGTGAAACTAGGGCTTGAAACGTCCAATCAGTGCGAGAAGAGAGGGAACGCTGCAGTTTTCAAGCTGGAGCCTGGTCGGATAAAGTTCATTGTTGATACTCTGCCCTCATATATATTTTGAAATTGCCGCTGCGGAACCCTTGCAGTAGTCTCTTGGTATGCTTCCCGGACACTGCTCGCCTAACACGAAGTCTGGTATAGAGCATGGCGCTAAGCCCGATCAAGTTGGCACCGGATCAAGAAAAGGGCCGCCGTCGATAGAGTCGGCGCGACTCTCCCCAGAACATGACCCTCTAGACTCCGCAGTCCCTCGTCTGCGTGCCGCCCCCAAGGTATGGAGTCTGGACACTGTGCTCACCCCCAGCTTCTGTGTTGTTGGTAATCGATCGATCTGCGGTGACTAACTTTCCTCTTGCCTTGCTGGCTATGCACCTTACTGTACAACCTCCATTCTGCCGCGCCCTCCATCTTCTACAATGACCTTGGGGATGCCCCCAAAAATAAGTATTGAACGCCTTGACCGTCGTATCCAACCTAGAACATATGACCGAGGTGCTGCGCGCCTTGGCAAGTCCATGCAGGACTAGATTTCTCCAATCCAATTCCATCGTACACCGGTGTACTAGGAACCCGCATCGCTTGAGAATGACATGCAAGGGCGAGGTCCATGCCCAGCATTCTGGAAAACATCTTGCATCGAAGACCGTTCGACCCGAATAGGCGTCGCATGAGACTCGCAAGCATGGTGTTCCTGGGTCCTCGTTCCATCGCCAACACACGCCTTCCTATTCACCTGTAAAGGCCGAAGTGCAGGGCCATGTCCTGACAATCACCCAGCCCGCACGTCTAGGGTGCACCTGTCAATACTACGCCACGCCAAACTTATCCATTACTACAACCCGTGTTGTTCTCCAACGGTCGACAGCCCAAGTCGTACGATGCGAGCATGTCTGAAGCTTCAACCCCAGGACCAAACTACCGACGGGGATATACCCGTAACAGTAACCGTACAGGCCGTACAACCCCGACACGATCGCGGGAGCGAATAGGCTCATCCCCGTCGTGACTGATGAGTTCCAACAGGACGGCCCGATGGTCTGCCCAGGCCCTAAGGTAGCGTAGGACTGCTCACTCCCGGGCCCGAACGAATAGGAGACTTCATCAAGCGAACCTGATGTGTTACCGAGTTGAACAGCCCGTACTAGCCGTAGTTCCTAACCCCGTACAGTTGTTGTAATAAACCGCTGTCACGCCGCGACTTACGGCCGTGCCCAAGTCGCATATGTGCAGGGGATTGTCTGTCGAATAACCTGCCCCTGTAGAGACGGCTAGAAATATACGGAACACGGACTTCGTGAGAGCTCTTTCTCGGGTCTGCTGGGGGTGCGCCGTGCTGGCTCTTCAAGTACAGTGGAGCTCGTCCCACGATCGACTGCTCACCCTACGCGTCTGGCAAACTGCTTCTTCCAACGCCGTCTTTGCCTAACATGGCCATCAACACCGCGCCAAAAGCCATCGCCCTAGTTTTTCTCAGCGTAGCATTTTACAACTTTCTCGAACTTAATGTTTACATTCTCACGCTCTTCCGCAGACGAAGCGGTCTCTACTTCTGGAGTTTTACCGTTGCGACATGGGGTATCGCATTCAACTCGGTCGGCTATGCACTTATGCATCTGGGCGAGATACCGCAAAAGAATCTCTACGCAACACTCATCATCATAGGATGGTGCACCATGATTACCGGTCAATCAGTGGTGCTGTACTCTCGCCTTCACATTGTCATGCACAATCTCAAGAAGTTACGGGCGGTCTTGATTATGATCATCGTCAACGCCATCTGGCTACACATTCCAGTCATCGTCATCGTCTATGGCAATAACTCGTCCAACCCCGATCCCTGGGTTGAACCTTACAAGATCTACGAAAGAATCCAGCTCAGTGTCTTTATTGCCCAGGAACTCGTCATCTCCGGCTTATACGTATACGAAACCGTGAAGCTTCTTCGACTGGAACGAACCATCGGCAATACGGGCACCCAAAGCTTACTCCGCCACCTCATTCTCGTAAACTTTCTTGTCATCCTCCTCGACTTTAGTATTCTAGGCCTTGAATTCGAAAACCTCTTCGAAATCCAGACGTCATGGAAGCCCCTGGTCTACAGCGTCAAGCTCAAGCTCGAATTCAGCATCCTCAACCGCCTTGTAAAGCTGACGAGGAACGCAAGAAGCCACAATGCCAGCTCCTACAGCCACGGCGAACGGTCCGGTGGTGTTGCTTTAGGGACGTACAAGGGCAAAGGTCTTCAGAGGTCTACGGTACAGGAAACACCAGATCAATGGCAGGTTCATGTTACTGGTGGCAAGTCTCACAGCGACGCGCTCCCGCAAAGTGTCGTTAAAACGACCGAGTTTACCGTCCAAAGCCACAGTCGACACATAAGCAAGACGAGCCTAGCAGAGAGTGGTGAGGAAATATTAAGCCATTCACCTCACGACGTCGAGGGAGCAAGTGCATCCTCAGTATCATCAGACCATCGGTACGGGAGGTTTGACGGCCAGCACCAAAACCAGCAACACGAGCCATCATGGCAATGATGTCAAAGTTTCCATGTATATTTTCCTTTGTAACGAATCAATACTAAACGTCTTTTTTTTGTTAATTTTATCTAAACTACCTCGTCCAGCTTTGCGTGCGCTGGGTGAAACTTTTCGTAATCGCCAAAGGGTTAGCGACTCGCTCAAACTTTCTTGTCGGTGCGATGTTCCCAGCTGGCTGCGCCCCTTTGGACCACCGCTAGAGGCTTGGAAGCGAGACATGTGTCCTGGAGACGGCTTTAAAATGGTAGCGTACCACGTTTCAAATCTGCCTTCCTGATGAAGTACCCTTTTTTGTAGATCTTTACGCTTGGAAAGCGGGCTGTTCCTTGAAACAAAAATACTTGGGAACATCTCGATGATGCGGTGTACTAGCTTAGTATTGTTAGAGGGAAGATCCCGCGTAGTAGCCGAATAAATTGCCATACAATTACTCGTGGCATTTGCGCAGTCATGCTCCACCTATCGCATTTCATTAGGTGCCGCTATACACCACTCATTTCGTTGTCAAATTTAGCATCCCATCGCAAGATTGTATCAAATTTGGATAATTTTATTTATAAAAAGGGGACTCACCGTGCAGCTGGGCAAAACTTCCTACTTCTTGGCGAATCTCCGAATCTCCCACACATGCCAGTGCTAGACAATCCACTTCTCGGTCATGGCGAAATCAACAGTGGCAAGAGTCACGGACGGCAGAATCACGGCACTCCCGGCCAGAGAAGACAGACTCATTGTCACTAGGCAGCGGACGGGGCGACACTAGCGCCAACTTACCCAGCTCGGAAAACTTGACGAACGCAAAGGAACGAACAGCTGAGACGCCACCCTATAGAGAGAAAGCCTCGTCGTCAGCGAAGTCAGCGTCGTCGAACTCGTCATCTAGTATTGGCTCCTGTGCTGGGACCGAGGACTGCGGAGTCACCAGACCGAGGCCAACGCAGCGCTCACGAAAATGAGCACGACGATCGCTAGTAGGTGCCTCTGATTCGGCATGCGCAAGCGAGTCCTGGATGGATGAGAGATCAGTGTACTCACCGGAGTCTACTAACAAGTTAGCCATGGCCGTGAAAGGACGCCAAGAAGATGATGAAGCCACTGGCTGAACTTCAGCAATCACTACCTCGATGCCAGATGTGGCAGCCGTATTCGGATCGACAAGGTCGGACGCGCTTACCATAAGAAGATCGCGATCAAAGGGCTCTGGAACATTGACACCCTCCTCGTCGACCACCTTGGTGTAGTCCACAGGAATGACAAACTTGTCAGCACCGCGCTCTATCCAGTCAGCAAATTCCTTGACAGCAATGTCAGGCCTACCGCGATATTGGCCACAGTACTTTGCGAGTTCAGCCGTGGTGATGCGGCTCTTTGAAGGAAACTGGGCTTGGAAAGCCTGGGCAAAGCGATCGATGGCCTCGGACGTGTAGCGCTTGCAGACATCGTTGGCAAACAGACGCTTGAAGGTCAGGATTGAGCTGGCCTTGCTAGCGTAGGTGATTTCAAACTTGCGCTCGACCCGACCGGCACGGTACAGAGCTGGGTCAAGCTTCTCAGGATGATTGGTGGTCATGATGACCAATCGACCCTCGGAGGCGTTGACACCGTCAAGCACGTTGAGGAGTCCGCTCAGCGTCAGTGAATTCTCTTCAGAATACTCGTTCGCTGGAGGAGACTCGTCCTCATAAAAGTACTTGTAGGTGGCCGACTTGATATCGCTGACCTGCTTGATAACTTGCTGGTTCGCAAATGCTTGCCTCTCCATGAAGGTTGTCAACACAGACTCGATCGCATCCGCCTGTGATTGTGTGTCGAAGACACCATTGACTGATGCTGTTGAATTAGTGCTAAATTCAGGAACCTGGGCTGATACCTGTGCAGCAGCAGCAGTACGGTTACCGATGTCAGCACCGATACAATCGATATCCTCGAGGGCTACGCAGATGTGAGCCGGGATAAGACTGAATGCCTCCTTGAGGTCTTCGTCGTTCATCCCCTGTAGATTTATCAAATACAGAGGAGCGTTAACGTGCGAAGCAATAGCAGCAATCAGGCTCGACTTGCCGGTGCCCGGCGGGCCATGGAGAAGGTATCCGTGTCGCCAAGGGCGTCCGGTGTTCTCGTACCAGATCTGCGAGTCCTTGTGGAAGAAAAGCTCTACGTCCTGAATGATTTCTTGCATCATCAGGGGGTCAAGATCGACTGTGTCCAAAGGACGCTTGTTGCGCTCTATAAGTTTGTTCTGCCTACCTCGCACCTCAATCACACGCAGCTTCAAGCTTTGCGAAATACGCTTCTGAACGTGCTCTAGCAACGCCAGAATGGGACCATGACTACGGCCAAAGCAGCGGATGACTAGATTGGACGAAGGATTTACAGAACGAGACATCATGTTCTCTTCGGGGTTGGCGTCAGGAGCATCCTGCACTTCTAGAGTAAAGTGAGTACCATCATGCCAAAAGGACCCAGAGAAATTCCCAGAAAGCGGGACGAGCTCGCCAGTTGCCTTGCGAAAGTGGTGTTCTCCGCTAAATCGAAACTTGGACGACCGGTTCTCCTCTGACTTCTCGTGGGCAAAGTCCAAGAGTTCCTTGAAGAGCTGACCCTGAATGCCGCTAATGACAATGGAGCTAGTGACCTGTGTCTTGATCTGGTCCAAGACTGTGTTGAGCATAGCTGGTATCTCGATGCGTGCAGCATTGAGAGCCGCACAGCCCATCATGACCATATGGATATCAGCTCCAGTGCGATCCTTGATTGCCGTGCGAGCAAGCTCATAGAATTCCGATTCCATGTAACGCATGAGCCAGCTATCCCGGCCCCCGTTCACGATTCCAAACAGCCAGGACTGAAATGTCACAGGGGGTGTGACGGTAACATGCTTCTCGAGCGGCTTTGTCTTTGTATCCATGAGTTGAGAGACGGCTTTCTGCCCGTGGGCCTTCTTGCGCGCCTCCATCATGCGAGCCTCTGCGGCGGCTTGCATCTCTATCGAGGACTGTGTGTCGTTCCGCGACTCTCCGCTTGCACTGGCTGGACCCATGGTGGGCAAGGAATCGAAGACCAGAAGTTGATTCGAAGTGTACTGAGTATATGTTTGCTCTTCCCTGGGAAGAGGAAGAGTACTATCGTCGGTACAACTAATGAGTTGCTCTGAGGAAAGATTTTGCTCATGGGGAATAAAATGGGAGTCTTTTGTACTTGGACTTCCACATCAGCGTTATGGGGCAGTTACTTCGCAATACGCTGGTGTATTCCCACAGTGCTAATTCTACTTGGAAACAGTGTTGGTACGATGCCATTCTGCGAAAATTATAACGTGTGATGTAACGAGAAGCTGTGTTCACAGCGCGAATTCCCATTGCGTATTTCATGATCACAAACTTACGCACTCTAACATTGTGTAGAATGTGCTGTTGATGTTTAGAGCGCCCGAACTAAGACTTACATCCGGCTTCTACGGCAGCACTCAGAGTGGGATGGGTACACATAATTTGATGAGACATCGTCCAAGTGCGAGACAAACTTAATCTCGCAGTCGCATCCTCAGTTACAGTCGGCTAAACAGCGACAGAGAGGAGTACACTGTGCTTTACGATGTCATAGATGTGCTGGCTACGTTATTCGATGTCGGGAAAAATATTCCGGTAATCAGTCTATCCGGGTTTCTGCAAGTTTGATGTGGTTGTCTCGAAGCGTGGTCCAGAAGGGAGAGTGGGAGATGGCGAGAGCCACCGATCTACTTACTAAGTAACGCACTGACCACCATCTGCCAGCTGAACCTTGACCGAACCGTTCCGCTCCAGACACGACGCGTCTCGAGTTATCATTTCAAGGCTATACGCACCCCCCATAAGGCTTGTTCATCCAATCCTGCACGATTAACTTGTCCTCACCTTGGTCAAGTCTCATGCACAAGACCTCTGGGCACGCCATGGAATTTACCGGCTATCGCAAACTGCATCCCGCATTATGCGCATCCATCGTGACTCCTTTGATCTCCTGCTAACTACCTCTCAACACTTGAGCAATCCCTCTTTCAACCTTTGTTTTTGTTTCCTTCTGTCGCTACTGCTGGTCAGCATGCGAAGCGTTTTCGAACAATGATTCCATATTTTCTCTTTTCACTATTTCCATTGTTTGTGTCATGTCTAATACGCCCTGTCGCAGAGGCGCAGATGCTAGGAACCTGGTCCTCGACACATGGAGTGCTTCAGCAGCGCCAAAATAACAAGCCCGATACCAGCGCGTTTAACATCGTCAATGGACGGGTCTTCACACCTGGGCTAGGAATAATATTAGCAGTACGTCCACCATTGCGCAGTCTCTAGCTCTCAAACTGACGAGAACACAAGCCCCAGCCCTTTACACCAGAGGGTGGCGATTTCTTACACATAGCGCTCGACGTCTCTGGAGACGGCAAACTTCCTGTGCCCCCGCGCAACGTCGCCGACCCGCTCACCCAAGTCTTCAACTTTACACTCTTCCTGACATCTACGATCATGCAGAAGAATTTTACGATATCCAATATAACAACATCTACGCCGCCATTCGCGGATATAATGAACCAGGAAAGCGGCCAGACGGTCAAGCACATCAACTTTGAGTGGCCAGATTGTCTGGTTGGCAAAAACAACGACGATGATGGCGTGACGGCGAGAGGAGACTATAACATCAGTATCCACCAAAACTACCGCTTAAATGGCGTGGACAGATATACGATTTTCAATCTCCCCATCTCGGTCACGAATACCATTTCGCAATTCCCCGGTGCAGGCCAGCTGACAACGAAACCCGCACCCGGCCCACTCAGCGCAAACGGAGGACGCATGTCCTGTAATCTGCTTCAAAATCCCATGGTGGACTTTGACACCCAAGTCAACAGCGTAAATAATCCACCGGGACAGCCCATGCAAGATATCAAGCTCCAGACAAGCCCAAGGAAGGATGGCGGACAAGTTGGTGCGAATGGTGCGGGCGGCAACAACAATAACGGTAATGGCAACGGCAATGGCAACAGCAACGGCAACAACAATGGACAAGGAGAGATTGCGCCTGGACAGGGTGGGAATGGTAATGGAGCAGCATTAGGTGCGGCCGTGAGGATGTCGAGCGAGTCCCTCTCCATAGTCATGATTGGTATGCTAGGAGCAATGGTTGTGCTGTGCACATCAGTGAGCTGGTAATTACCGCAGGCATGCAGGCATGTGTAGACATGCCTTTCAATAATGATAACACGACTTTGATGATTCCCCATTTCTCCACTACTCTTTCCCTGTGTTTTTACCCTCTTCTGTTCGACCCGGGCAACTACGGTACCGACCTTGACCCTACCAAGCAGACTTGTCGCATACCAAATTCCAACCTCACCATCCATACCCAATTCCACCCATTAACATCCTTACCGCCAGGATGGTCCCCAAACCCGAACCAGAATCGCTCTCCAATATCAACGTAATCTACACCCAAGCGCTCCCCCTCCTCAGACAAGAATGCAAAGAAGACACCTTCTTAATCCAACACACGGCCGAGGCACTCTACGAAAACAACATCCCGCGAACACAGAGCGAAGCAATATTCCTCTCTAGTAAACATCTTCCGCACTCTTTCCCCCCCTCAAATTCCTTCCCTAGCTAAAGACACACACACTACACATAGTATACATTTCGTCCAACCTCCTCGAATACTGCGCAGACAAATTTCCGAACGCAAAGCCCAATATCGTCGTTCGCTCTACTGAACAGGCCATTGTAGAGATGGTACTTGTCGATGCATTCGACAAGAGAGACACTGAGCAGAAGGAGGCTCTGTGGATCATTGTTCGGGGGTTTGCAGAAGAGAGTGAAGATGGAGTAGGAGAAGAAGGGGAAGGGGAAGGGGGAGAAGGAGAAGAAACAAAAATGGAAGTAGACGGAGAAGAAACAAACATGGAAGTGAATGAAGGAGGAGGGGAACCAAAAACGGAAGTAGACGAAGAACTAGGAGTGGGGCCAAAAGGGGAAGTAGACGAAGAAGTGATGGTATTAGCAAGGGCGTTGCGTGACATAGCGTATCACGTTAGAAACTTTGGGTTGGACAAGGCGAGGTCTTTGTTCTTGGAGGCTGACGAACCGTTGCTAGAGGCGATGGTTGTGTGAGAGAAGAAGCAGCAGCAGCGGTTTTTTTGAGGAAAAGGGATCATCGGGAGAAGTGGGTGTTGGAGGGTATTGAATGGGAGACATGGGCGGCGGAGTTGTGAAAGTGTTTGGAAATTCCAATGATTGGGAGATGGAATGTAGAAATGGTGTGATGGTGGCTTGGTATTATTGCAGGGAAACTATTGCTACATCAGGGTATCATGTTCTCTTCTCCTTCTTCTGGACGGGCTCGCTGTCTCCATGATCAAAAATGTCTGCTTCCACTTCATCCACTGCTCTCTTCCTCTTTTCACTCTTCGTCACTTCTTCTCCTGTGGACTTCTCGGTAACGAAGAGTGTGCTAGCCGTCTCTTTTACACTGGTAGTCTCCTCCTCCGTCTCGTCATCTTCCTCCTCATCAACCAACCCCAGATCAACTGTATTCCTGTCTGAATCCTCAAGCGCGGCTTGA
>Ga0265797_10007354_pt1 | contig 15123 bp, 14 predicted proteins | sample P2T30metagenome_FD_192433 | JGI IMG/M metagenome (GOLD analysis project Ga0265797, IMG submission 192433) | Plant litter microbial communities from East Loma Ridge, Irvine, California - P2 T30 | ecosystem: Environmental > Terrestrial > Plant litter > Unclassified | place: USA: California... | reverse complement strand
CGGAAGATCACCGCTTGACCAGAGATCGATTATCCAAAGGGTTGTTGAGGGCGACCTCGGAGTCCCGAGGCTACATATTCACCGATATCGTTCGTGATCAAGCCCAATTTGCCAAAGGTTGAGCTAACAATTTAGATCCTTGGTCAGAACGGAGGGATAGTCCAAATTATCGGTATGTACCTCACGAGATCGTTGCGTCGAGAAGTGACTGATGTCAAGACTCTCCGGGACTCTCAACCTCTGACGACTTAAACTCCAGCGTATGCCGCTGGATTGAAGGCTGGTGAGTCGTCTGAGCATCAGAACGGATAGCAGCTGAACCGATAAGCCAATCTACCATGCATCAGGTATTGATTACTCTGTTACGAGAGGGAGTCTCCTCAGCTGCCCTCGCCGAGAAAGCTAGAAGGGCCATGGACCCGTGAGCTATCTCTTTGAACCTACGATGGATATTGCTGACGCCGGTGTCAGTGCCAAATTATTCCAGCAACGATTGGGTCTGAATCCTACAATTCTCAACGTCGTCCTCGTACACCCGTGTCGTAAACAACTCGATGTATCGCGTAAAGCTTTGGCGCTTATACGTATTCATCGAACGGTATGCTGCTGTGCTTAAATGCTACAAGGTTAGTAGCTGACGAATAGGCGAGTCAGGCAACCACATCTGCTGAGAAGAATACTCTCGCTTCGCAAAACTGGATACAGACGCCACGACATCGCCGCAGGTCATCGATACCCGTACTACTTCCGCAGGCTCCTTGCAAGACGTCGATGTCTGCTGTTCCTTCAACATCGAGATTATCAAATCGTTCATCAGAAGGTACCGAGACTGTCTCCTCAGTGATGGTAGCTCAACAAGACACAAAGATCTCAAAACTCGTTCCCGCTTTCTTGTCCACAACACCTCCTTCTACCCCTCCCGTTTCCGCTTTCGCCAGGTTTCTCCCTGAGTCGATGACCGGGGATATCTTATCATCCGGCCTGACTGATGGCTTACCTTCATTGGTGGTCAACGCCGCGCCCGCCAACGGATCCGTCATCAGATCCACCGAAAGCCTTCAGCCGATTGCCTCGTCGTCATTTCAGGAGCCAGATATCCTTTTGGCACTGGTACAATCAATGCAAACAAACATCGAATATATGGTCTCCAAGAATGAAAGTCTGGAGTCGGTATTGAATCAAGAACAAGCTTCTCGGACCTCGCTTCAGCTCGAGGTGAAAGGACTTGAAAAGCGCATCAAGATGCTTGAGAAAGATCTCGTTCGATCATCCTCGAGTACTGTGAGAGACGACTCCTCCATTGAAAATGTGATCAACTCTAGCATCTCGATGTTAGGCGATGTCCCAATCGCGGACGGTGAAGAAACAGGTCACCTCGAGCCGAACAATCACCAACGTCCAGTAAGGCTCAACGATTCAATGCTGGGCAGTGGACTCGTGGCTATCGAAAGCCCTAGATCAGAAGTGTCGACTTGCCTAACATCCTTGATTCCGAATAGCCCTGTAAATGCTGCCTCACCATCCGTATCTGGCATGAAGTGTGGTCAGTGAATTCAGCTTCCATTGTTCATAGTGACTGACAAGCAGACCGAAAAGGTGCGGAAGAGGAAGATATTGCCCAACACGATGACATCGATTCCAAGGATAAGGCATCCAAAATGGTGTCGACCTCGCAGACCGCCAAATCTGAAATCACTCCGACTGGGGATTGTCAAGATCAAGATATAGCTCCGCCTCCCTCAGTCGCCCTAAACTCAACTGTGGCTTTTATCACCGAGGAGACTGTTCCACCGCAGTCTCGACCGCTGATTTGGGACCCAGCTCGTCTTGGTCGTCCTCGATCATCGATACCCGCACCACCGCCTCCTCCGCCTCCTCCTCCTCCTCCCCCACCTCCGCCTCCGCCACCTCTCGCCCCGGCTCAACATCCACTAGATCTCCACAACGACCTAGCTCGAGGGCGATCGAGGGTTTCGAAAGCTGGGCTTAGTTCCGAAACCTTCGTCTCTACCTAACTTGGTCTTTCTCAGCTTCTCTATGTCTTTAGTTGCTTGCCTTTCTCTGATCATCCCTTTGCCCCTTATCGCATTCCGTTGTCAACCCCATCATGTGTTCATGCCTCCTCCATGATATATCTTTTGTTATTGATTCTCCCTTACCCTAGTCAGTTTCTCTTGTACATACTTTCTGTCAGATCTTTACGAGTGTATATAATGTTCAATATGAAAAAAAACCCGAAAATTGTGTATAAAACCGGTTGTCGTTGCAATGGACCACTATAACTCCACTGCTTCTGATCGAATCAGAACACCCATACCGCCGACCATGACGAGCGTGTGAACGGCTAGATTCCGAATAGACGTGGAGTCATGTACAGTTCAAGTGGGGATCAAGCGACTAGATCGATCATGCGAGAAGGCGAGCAGCGAGGTGTTGTGACCCGGTCCTGGATGATCAGTGAATCTCGGCAGTGTAGCTGGTTCGAGCCGCCCGAGACTAATTACCATGCTCAAAGGCTTCAGTATATTGTCGGCTTAGGTGCTGTTCACTTGTAAATCCCGGCGATATGGCTGTTCACCGTTTGGCTCTCATGTTATGTTCACCCCCGTCAGCACTGGCTGACTGATCTAGCTATACAGACATCGAGAACGCTCTTGAATTTTGTAGGGCGGACTTTATAGGCAGAAAGCTTCATTGGGCTTTGCAGTGGATGTACACGATATCGGAGACAGTTGTGTCATAGCGTATGAGGTCAAGATCCTGTAAGGGGGACAACACATTGGATAGATTTAGTCGCTTGTACTTTTGTAGGACCTATCTGATGCGGTGCTCTTGCTTCGACGCGCTTCATTTGAGAGTGATGGATCCTCATTACTTACCGCTTCTGTAAACAACCTCGCCCTGAGCGTATAGACCAGGGTAGTGGAAGTAAACATAGTTTCAGTATGGGGCACGAGTGGGAAATAGACACGTCAAGACGATGATAGATGAACCATCGCCCAGGATCTCGCTCTTTATGTCGTATCACTGTGTAGCGAAAGCTCTACCTCACATATCGAGAAGTATATACGCGATGCTAAGGCCAACACTGGCTCAGCTTTTGGTGACGACTGAACACCCACGCGTTCTGGCTCGGACACCCGGATACATCTCTTTACACAGCGAGGCCAGCACATGGGGATTCTGATTGTTCGTTAGGCTGAAGCAGCACAAGGATCATTCATGGTGACATCACTGTCATGAATACCAGACGATTGGAACAAATCCACGCGAACTCCGTAGAGAAGCACTAGTAGTGCGATATCTGCGGATACCCAAATTCCCGTTGTGCTCACTTGTCATTCGGTATCAGTCCAGCTTCCTGTATGACCGAAGGCATGATGAGAGCAATGTCATAAGCAATGATAGTGTATCAATACCTGGATTTTGATGGACCGTAGACCTGCTCCATCCGGTGTATGGATGCAATGAAAGTCAGCGTGGCTTGAGTCTGATATTATCTGGTCGGGCAGTGTACCATGCTCCCACATTTATACTGTCTCACGTCGGTCCACCCAGCGCCACGAGTGATCAATCAATACTCAAAATGGTCAACAGATGTTCTCCACAATACGTCTTGTAGACAATGCGTCATCTCCTCATCGTTGTCAGCGGGTTATCAGAGCTTGTCAGATGTTCATGGAGCGCGTGACTGTATCGTTCCCTTATGATCCAGTATCCAGACAATCTCCCCTTGTGTACAAATGGTTAATGTCGTTCATTCTTCCAATGATCCGGCCATGATGACATCGTGACTGTTTCAGCTCGCCCAATATACGTGATGCATGATCATGAACATGCACAGGAGCAGTCGCCCGATACCAAACCCAGCATCTTATGTGGACCCCTCCCCATCATCTTCCTCCATCAAGCTATCAATCTTTGCCTCGAGTTCCTCGATCTCTTCGTCCTTGTCGTCGATGTCGTCGAGCAGCTGACTGATCTCCTTCTCCTCTCGATCTCTTCGACTTTGTACCTGTTTCCTCAAAGCTTCCATAGTATCGGATTTCCTCTTCAACCTTGATTTTTCCTCCGTCAACTCTTTGATTTCCCGCCGGACTTGCTCTAGCCCTCGTTCTGTCTTTTTGCTTTGGTCCTAAGCACTCAGCAAATGATCGAAACAGGGAAATAATCCGACTCCACGTAGGGAGAACAGCTGCACTCACGTGTCGATCTTGTATGAGCTCAAAGATTGCTTGATTGAGATCATCTACTCTGCGACGAAATGATTGATCTTGTAAGAGTTCATGGTTGAGAGTCAAAGCGGATATATCTTGAGGTGACTGTGGCGATGTGTTAGCCCTTTGAGTAATAGCAGAATGGTCCATCAACTATCCAACTCACTGTTTCCGACTCGCCTTGTCCGCTGGAAGCTTGGTTAGGACCGGAAGCAGTCTTATCTGCAAGACTCCGACCTGCACCAGTCATTGTAGACGACCTTGATGTTCGGAGCCTTCTCCTCGCACTGGAGCACCACTGGTACAGCTGATCAGCGAGACCGTTGTAGATGAAAGTATACGTAGATGAAAGTATACAAGTACAAAAGAGCGAAATCTGAAACCTGACTTGGGAAGATGTTGGGTAAAGATCACGTGGTCGACCACGTGTTACCTTGTCGCCCACACATCGCAACCTGCTTCTACGGGCATGGTCACATACCCAATTTTGGGTTGATGATGATCTGTATCTGTCCATAGCTGGGAAACCCTGCTGGATAAATGGGACTATCGGAATAGGAAAGAATATACACCTGCTCACACGGGGATGGCACCATTTCGTTCCTGTTGACTTTCGCTGCTGACACCATCCTCTATGGTATCTTTGTCACCTCGACATAGCCCCATGCTTATAACACCGCTGTCACCCGGCCTGCCATGGAGGTATCGTATTCCTCCGCCCCCAGTCCAAATTTATGTCGTTGTGGGTCCCTCTCAACGTGACCAACTCCACATAATAATTCCCTCATTTGAATAGTAACCTCGTTGACCCCCTGACCTAGGGCAAAGGGCTAGTCGAGAGGGGTTGCCCTGACCAGAGGATCAACAGTATGGCAGAGGCTCAGAGTAAATAGACAACGGCATAGGCGAGAATCGGAGAGGGAGGCAGATGGAGCTATGAGAGGCGGGTCGGCAAGCTATACTTCGCCAAGCTATGCTCGGTAGGTATGTTCTCGACATGTCTGCCCGCTACAAGTGTAGTAGTGTCAACTGCACAGGCGCTTCTTGGCGACCGGCCAAGGCCTCCTTCCCGACTGGTATGACATGAACGTCTGGTGGTATAGGGATCAGGCTTAAGTCCGTCTCCACACTCTCTCCACTCCACCCCAGCCCTCTGATTCGCAGTGTCGCGCTAAGCCTCTCGGTCTCTTTTCCGCTCGCATGAAAGTGGCCCCACGATGTATAGTCCAGAGGAAATGATCTGTAGAGCTGTGGACTCCATTTTGGCGTTGTTGAACGAAGATCCATTTATGCTATTCGTAGCAGAACCTAGGCGTCATTCGAAACCAACACCGAACTCGAACCGTACTTACTTAACGCTTCCGCTGTAGTATGATCGTGTCGAATCTATCGCACTTTGCGGTCACACAACGGTGCAACAGATGATGCTCGTTTAGCTCAGTTCATACTGAGCTTTATCGAAAATGAATTGAGCTTGTATCCCCGTTCGCGATCCGTTATACCCTCTTTGGAATACATGCGTTCGGGACTGGGGCTACACGAGCTGGTCAGTGACGTTCGCAGTTCATGATCTTGACTTGAGATACAGTTTACCTATACTTTAGGCAATGCTTAAGCATTCGTGTCGTTCAAACTTATATGATCATGGGTTCGAGTTTTCGGTCGTCCACGTCTTCAGTCGACACCAGAGCGCCATCGTTACAAAGCTTTTAGATTATCATCAAGTAGATCATCGTAAGCGCTCACACGAGGAGAGATCAAGTGAAAGATGTAAATAGTCCAAGAAGAAGCGGGGTGACTGAGTTTCCTGACCATTGAGATCAATACCAATGTCGGAGTTGAAGACAAAACTTGTCTTTCGAATCAGAGTGAATGAGGTACGCTGTCGTCGCCTTGAATCGGTTGTTCTCTAAAGTACGTCGGCCTCGATGCATCATGTGAAGAGCATTCAGCGATGCATATACACCTATGTCATCAGCTTTATTTCGAGTATTGGCATCGTACACGATTTACAGACTTACTACCAGGGAGAATCGCGATCTAAATCATCCTAGGAATCCAACAAAGACGTAGATCACCGGTTTGACCGATAGGTATGGGTTCGTGAAGGACGATGGGTCATCGTAATCGCTCCCAAACAGGGTCGTGTGGACCGTTCAGGGCCGATGGTTCGACGCGACGAACCCTGACTCTACCCTGGCCTCGAAAGACGCGACTCTTCTTTTCATTTCTGTGCCCCATCTTCGAAGTCCCCTTCATTCGCTCATTGATACGACTCAGTCACATCAAGGTGAAGTAGTACAGACGCTACTCTGCCAAGCGGCCTCCTTCCCGTTACGCGGCATAGTTGGGAAAGTCTATGTTGATCCGGATGGATGAAGGCAGGGGACTCTGTGTCAAGTCCAAAGACATACTATTGATCACTGTAGACGCCCTCAGCATCCGGGAATACAAGAGTGATATATGGAATCCACGTCACGGTGAGCGGCGACGACGCTATGTTGGCGGCATGCACGATAAGTCGTGATGTAGACCTATGGGTGACCTCTTCCTCTTCTTCACTATTCACGATCGGTCTTTACTGCCATTTCCCCGCTGATTACGGTCCAGCATTGAGTCAGCTGACTACTTTAACTGCGTATCAGATTCTGGAACGTCATAATTACGATCGCTATCGCCATAACCTTCAGCGTCGACTGGATGTGGACCTACCTCGCCCTTTCAATTACCGAGCCGGCTTTTCTTTGTTTTCGAATGACAATGGTGACGAGACTGTTAAATATCATCGCTCTTTGCCGCGTTATCCAAGAAACGTGATCCTCTATCCATCAGGGATCAAGGGGTTATATCCGCCAGGGATTTCAGGTACTGCTGGGCTGTAACATATACGAGTAGAAGCGGGGTCTGAGCTACATAAAACCCTGGAAGTTCTGGGCTAAAATAGAGATACGAAAATAGTCTGGTCACATGCTCGCAGTCGGGAGAGACCTTCGTATGGTATGTGACACCTGGAAGTAACCCGAGGAAAGACCTGATAGCCTAGGATTAAAACGCCTATATCCTTCCCTGTCCTCGCAATCGCCTAGCTGGGACGTCATATGATACATCCTTTTTCCGTAGGCGATCTGTGCACAGAACGTCTTCCGTCACTGTGACACCTTACATCGGGCTTGGATATGATCCAAAGTCCAGTAAGTGTTTCATTCTCAGTGCTTCCAGCTCCGTGTTCTTACTGTCTTCATTCTTGCTCTCGTTTCAGAAACTAGGTTACCGATGAAGAGCAAGGAAGCGCTTGAGCTGCCTTCTTCTGTCCCCGTGGTGACCACGCTTCTTTCGACCCCCTGGTCAGTCATCTGTTCCTGCCTCTGCTGCCATTCCCTCTACTCACTTGAACGATCTTGGCTGAATAGAATCGTGTCTGGACGAATGTCCACAATATCTCTCCGAGCGCTCTTCCAACTCGCTGGTCCAGCTTGGGCCTTGGTTCCAGAAACTGGCTCGATACGACTGGAGACATCTCATACGACAACACAACCTCGAATCACAGCGGATGTTGGTGGGAACTCGTCTGCTATGTCAGGTTATGCCGACTCGACTCGTCCAGATGCCTTGTCGCGGCCGCCCTATGACCCGGCAGCCGTCAACTTGATGATCTTCTCCATCACGCAAGAATCGACTTCTCGGTCAAAGAACGGGATCCCAGATCATCGACGCATACACATGTGAAGATCTTCCGTTTATGACAATTGATCACACGGCCAGCAGACCGGGGATCTGGTCGTTGAATGGCCAATAACTGCAACTGGTCTAGTCAGCTACCGCCGCTTCACATCAAGACTGACAAGATCCCTTTCCCCTAACGCGCTATATACCGCTTGGCAAGGCGCTTGATCAACGTTTCGTACAGCTTCCTTCCTAGGGATATACTGACTTCAGATTGCCGTAGAGCTGCGATCATTACGACAATCGGAGTCTCACTCGAACAAAACGCCGACGCGCATGTACTCTCTGCGTCGAGTCTGCCAATTGCTTACTGGGATCTGCGTCGCGAGCTCCCCGCAGAACTCAAGGTATGCCGACTGATGCGATGGAGCTGATCCTCTGCAGGTTCCTATACGAACAGAGTGCGATGATGTCGCTGGTCGCTCTCGATATGCAGGGGGAGCCTTCAATCGCCGAGCAGAAACTTTCAACATCCCCATGCATATACTCAACTTAGGAGCCGCCTTTGAGCTGGGCGGGCAAGGTACGAACGATCAACTTTACACACCAATCGTTTTGGCATCACTTAATAAGGCTTAATACTGATGACCAGCAGTACAAATTCGCAGCTTCACGGTTGAGACAACGTAAATTATGGATCCACTCGCTGATCCGACAATATTGAGCGGACGCGAAGGCGCTGAACGAGACTCGTAGTCCTCTCCAGAAGTCGATCCTGTGCGGGCAGCATCCACAGGGACCGGCCGTACGCATGTCAACGAAGACACCGGAATCGCCATCACATGTCGGTACATACCAATTACGTTGAGCAGTGCGTCTCACTGCACCGGCCGCCCTAGACCATCTGTACCAACGAGTACGGGGAACCTGCCCGGTAATCGTGCTGGTGAGTGCGGGGCCGTATACCAGTCCCCTATCTGTCAGTACTGTACATACCTGAATCGCCCTCTCCGTTCTCTGCCGGAGTGGGTGACGTGCGTCACGTTCCTTGGTCACTTTCACCAAAGATGCCCGAGCTACCTCAGATTGTCACTATGTGTCAGTTTGCTGTCAAAGAAGTGGCCTCATCACTAGCCGGACAGAACGGATCCTACCAGCCCCGACCGGAATGCGTCAAGACGCAGGGGCGAAAGAGTCGAGATGTAGCGATCGTGATTCCCCATCGTGTGTGGATTCCCCTGCACAGGTTGTCAAAGGGGTTCCCGGCGATCCGATTCTGTAGCGCTCGGTGGGACAATGAGTCAGCGCTCCACAAAGCCAGGACTTGATGCGTAGCAGAGGGTCGGTCGGGTATCTTGGTTAGAATCGTTGTCAGCGGTCCAAATATCGTTCCTTTAATTCATGCATCCATTTGCCCTGAGTATATGTACAATATGTATTCGTGCGCAGCTGATCACCTCGATGGGCTTGCGTATCATTTAGTCACTCATCTGTTACCATCGTGGTGGCCAGTGCGGATAGACATATCTATAATGGCACACCGCCGCCGTATTTTGAGTGGCTTGCTAGTGCCGATCGCGTCCACCATCGTCCTCGGCCTCCATACTACATGCCGCTCATGTATTCGCTCGTTTGCCTTGCTGTACCGACCTTGTCCTAAACACCCGCGGTCCCTCCGACTGGTTTGAGCAGCCAAAGACCTCAGCGGGTCGCTTCTGACGATGTCAATTCCATATAATCAATGACCTACTTGCGGATTTCGATATACGCTACCCGGCTTTCTGACACTGGTGCTAGCGAGATATCTTGAGTCTTGATAGATAAGGCGAACAGAATCCTTTCCTCTGATTCCCCATACAGGCCGTTGGGCAGGCTGAAAGTTCAATAGATTGGTGAACGTATCGACGCCACTCCGATCATTGCCACCATGTTACAGCGAAGTAGTCATATTCTCAGCGCAGTCTTCTCACAGGTGAGTGTTGCAGCGTCGAAGACAGTGTGAAGCTCGCCTTTTGTTTGATAGGGCTTGAGACGCCTGACCAAATGACTGCGTGTTCACAGTCGGTGTCCTGTAGCAGGCTGTAGCAAGGTGAGAATCACATATCGAGCGAACAGGCTGAGTATCCCATAATGGAATAGCGCCCTGGCTGGCAACTGGGACGAATGGATGGTCGATAATTCGCGGTACCCCGCCACTACCATCAGACAGGTAGACTCTCGAAGAAACCTCGAATATGACGTGGATCGGGAAATATCGCTGTAACCCGCCGTCAACTCAATCCACACGACCAGGCATAGAGCCACCATCTCTGACGTGGTATAAGGTGGGCGAAAACGCGAGCGACGATGATGTGCCGGACAAGGGTGGCGTAGTCACCTGGCGTCCCATTTTTTGTCAGGTCTCGTTCAAGGCAACCTGCCCCCACCGTACCTTATTATGAGCCGGTAAGGAATCACCGTTCCGTACTAAAAGCGCCGGAGATACATAATGTGTCTTCAGGCAACACTCTCTTTATGATCTCTTGTCCTTTGAGCAGCTGAAGTCTCATCGACCAGAATCATTACATACCAGCACCGGTGTAGCGTGTAGGCGCGGAAGATGTGTCAGGGTTGGTACTTGATTCATATCACCACCACAGCTTTCCCCGACCACCCCGCCGCGTGAGTTCCCTCGACCATTTCCCGAAGACTATCCTCTTCTAGCCTGAACAGCTTCAACGAGCTCTCGATTGAATTCTGGGTACACAACTCGATGGTCTCGCGAAGATCCTGTCCCGATCCGTTTTGTGTTCCGAAAATATTGATTTGCCGGAAAATGAGGTCAAGCATCGAGAAGGAAGCTTGTGGCGGTCCAGCAGTCAAAACAAGAGTGCCGTGATTACGCACCAAAGCTGTTGCGTATACCAGACCAGCTTCGCTCTGATTCAGATTCACAATGGCTATCTAGTCAGTTCCACGCAATAGTGCGCGCACTCACCGTCGCAGCCGGGGCCACGATCCCAGCCTTGAGGACGGAGCTGCTCGACCATCTTCGCTCCCTCGGTTGATGATATATTGGCAGCATTCAACAGAAGATCGGGAGCTAGCCGTAATGATCCAGCTAATGACAATGGTCCTGCCCGGATGTCGACGCCGACCACTTTCAGCCCCTGGGAAGTCAGGTTATGCGAAAGGGGTAGAGTCCTACCATCGCCTTTGCCATCTGGACCGCTAGTATACCAAGCGCTCCGATCCCGGAGAAGCCGATGACCTGACACTCAGCAGATTGCCGTACACATCCGCAACATAATAAACCCACATCTCCAGGTTTCAGATTTGCCCGTTTGATAGCGGAGTACGCAGTCACGCCGGCACAGCTCATCGGGGCAGCCTGTCATGTCAGCGTAGCAGGCAGAGCATATCAGACATGGGGTCTGTCGTACCTGCTCGTAGGACATGCTCTCCGGTATAAGCGCGGCCCTACTAGCGTCTACCACGCAGTATTCGGCGAACGCTCCGTCGGTCCCAACTAGTCCTATCATGTGCTGTTTGGCACAGTACCTTACATCGTAGTACTTACACTCGGGACATTGATTGCACCAACGAGCGGTATTGACGGCGGCCACTCGGCTCCCCACTTCAAAGTCACCGTATTGTCTTGCTTCTTCGCCCAGAGCGACCACCTCTCCAGCAGGCTCGTGGCTTCCGGTAAAAGGTAACGCTTGTCCAAAAACCATGCGTGGCACAGCTGTATCTGTATGGCAGAATCCTGCCGCTTTGACCCTCAATAGTAGCTCAGTTGGACGTATGACTGGGACAGGAATCGTCTGGATCTTATATTCAAGGCTGATAGTCAGTAGCGGTCTGCGCAGCGATCAGATGACTTACTGCTCGCCTGGGGTAACCACCCTCGCGGCCCGCATGCTGTTAGGCATTGTGGATGACATCTGGGTTCTGTCGTGGATGTCAGTGTGCAATGTAAACAACTCGGGAGCTCCAGGGGGGCATGTCTCTGTTCTGGACCGGGCCCAGATCCAAGTAGTATGACTCCCGGCTATGACGCGGGCGACGCGCGATCAGAGAGTCAACGGAAGTATAAGTGTGAATTCAGCGAAATTTCAGTCAGTGCTTTCTGCGTGCAATCAAATCTACCAAACCACCCGGTGCGATATTGACTTGCAGTCAGCCGCTGATAATGCAACCTTCAGGCATTGGCTATTTTAGCTTCATTTCCTTCATTGTTATGCCTCATGACAAGATGGGTAATCAAGCTGTGGCGAATGACGTTGGCTCGGCGCTCAAGCCGACCGGCAATAACTCTCGCCGGAATCTCCCGGTCATATCCGGTCGTTTTACACGTCAAGCATGGATTCTAGGAGCTATCTCTGTTACCTACAGTCTGTCCCGCCGTCAGTGAATCGATATCGACATCATGACCGCCGAAGCTCGTCCCTACCCCACCTTGTCTGATTCCGTGTTTGAATCTTTCTCTCTGAAGGGCAAGATGGCGGTGATATGTGGCGGTGCTTCGGGTATTGGCTATCAAGTAAGCAACTCGATCAGACACCCACCCTGACAGCTAGGTTGCTCGAGCTTTCGCAGAAGCGGGCGCAGAGGTAGCTATAATCTATAACTCCAACGCCTCCGCAATCACCAAAGCAGAACAACTGGGTGAGGAGTTCGACACAAGAGTGGCTGCCTACAAATGTTCAGGTAGGCTTTTTGGCGATGTATGAATGTAACTTACGCCATTCACAGTGACGGATGCTCAGGCAGTTGAATCAACAATCAAGCAGATCCAAAACGACTTTGGCGCGCTCGACATCTTCGTCGCCAACGCCGGCACCGGGAAAGCCTTTAAAATTGCTGGTTCTGATGTTAGCGATTGGCATTCGCTCGTCGATGTGGTTCGTTCGAAACACTCTCGTTTATATTCGAGGCACCAGACTGACTGGAGTCGCTGATGACTAGAACATGAATGGAGTGTATTACTGCGCCAGATCTGTGGGAACCATTTTTGAAGCCCAAGGTTCAGGCAATTTTATCATCACTTCGTCCATGTCCGCTGTCATCGCGAACCTTCCCGTGGTACAATCTTGCTACAGGTACGTTATAACGGCCGTCAAATTCTGACCTCGTAGTGCCACAAAAGCTGCTGTTTCGCAATTTGCCAAATGTCTGGCGCATGAGTGGAAGCAATTTGCGCGGGTAAACACAGTCTCCCCAGGCTACATGGACACCGATATGGGGATCGCCGCTGCAGAAGCTAAATGGGGCTCGGAGGCTATAGCTGCGATCAAGAGACAAGCCTATACGAACACTGCCCTCGGCCGAGATGGTGATCCTAGGGAGTTGAAAGGAGTAAGTTACATCCCTCCATCCAGCTGGTCTTGTCTCACCGTCGCAGGCATATCTCTACCTTGCTTCAGGTGCCTCTAGCTACACGACCGGAACGGATATCATGGGTGAGTTCTGCGAGACGGGCGTTGCTGGCGGGGAGACTTCACTGGTCAGATCTGACAGGCAGTCGATGGTGGCTACACGGCCGTATGAGAGAGAAGCACTATTTTGTGTTTGATGCACAGTCTGTACGAGGACGGGTATCGATGTCTTGGAGCAGTAGGGACGATCACTATCCCGCTTGTCACTCCGTATCATTCGAGTGCCGCATTGTGCGTGGACCGCGCCAGCAGATGACCATGCTCTCTGACAGAGGTTGATTACTGAAACGCCAAATAGATGAGGCAAATCGTTCGGACCGATTCACACGCACGCTTTTCACACCGTTCAATATGATGCCAGTTCCTTCTGCCAGGCGGAGTACACTCGACGATGTGTCGCCGAGCGCTTGTCATCATCTCCTCTCGTCACCATTGCTCAACATTCACGATTCCGCATCAGACACTGGAACTGGGGGCAATTTTCGCATTAGTGAAAAGATGGTCTCGCCGGTGATCGGCTCATGGCGTCTGCGCGTCTGATACGATTCTACTTCGGGGAGCTTTGTTCAACCATCCCCGCTTTAGATGCGGACACTCTAAGCACTAGCGTCGGGGGATTGCTACTCGAGCGTGACTTGCCAACTGAGCTCAAAGCGAAATCGTTGTCCACATGGTTCGTGGCTTAGTGAGGCCGGTCGGTAGAGGGGAGAACCCGGAGTGTCCGCAGTTTCGTGGACAAACATGGAACGTGTCGCCTCAAACTAGGAGGATTCGCGGTGTCGGATATGGCACATGATAACGTGAACAGTTATGCACTCATCTGCCAACGACTCTCCGTGTGAGATGAGCGGTCGGAAAAGTGAAGAATCCCAACCAATCTGGTAAGAAACGACCCTAACTGTTTCTAAAATTTTCAATTGATCTAGCAAGGCGATTTTTCGCTCGACCCATCGTAGATCGGGGGGCTGTCGGTCTGTCTTTATGGACTGCTACTCGAATTACAGATCTAGATCCTTACCTCCCACCGGCCAGCAGCGGGGGAGGCCCCTGCATGACCTACAACGCCTTGCAGTGGAGGAAACAAGACCCACATACAGCACAAACACACTTGCAGACGCAGCCAAAACAGCCAAAAGAGCCCCTCTACACTGTGTCAGGGCGCTTGAAACCATGTGGAATGAGGCACCGGATGACAAGAGTGCCCTGCAGCGGCATGATAAGCATAGAAAAGGGCGTCCTCTACCCTGTTTCAGGGCGCTTGCAAAAGCAGCAAACAAGGCACCAGGACAATAAAGCATATAGATAAGCCGAAATCAGCGGGAATGGAGCACCAGGGAGCAGCCAATAGGCACACAAGTGAGCCAATATGCTCTCTCTCTCTCTTTCACGGGGCTTGCAAAAGGGACGAGAAGGCCATATAGCAGGCAATGAGATGATGAGGTCAAGAGGAGAAAGGCACTTCGACCAATTCAGGGGTGAGTGACGGACAACTTGGACAACTATGAACAATGTTGGCTGACAAAGTAGGCTTACCCATGGCCATAAAGTCCCCATTATTGTCTTCTCTGTAATGTTGGCTCCCAGAAATACGAGACTATTGAACCGAGTCTTTGACTAAGTTGCTGCCAATGTCAGTATCAAGAGTCTATTCGATGGAAACTTGTGAGTGCACAGCCATATACGGTCACTTATTGGACTGTCACGGAATCATATCGGTCATCATCTAAACACACCTAGTTCTCGCCGACACTCGGCAACATTCAAATAACTTTCGCTACCTTCGTTCACATATCGACCCATATCAATCGGATCACTCTGGATAA
>Ga0265797_10007353_pt1 | contig 15123 bp, 17 predicted proteins | sample P2T30metagenome_FD_192433 | JGI IMG/M metagenome (GOLD analysis project Ga0265797, IMG submission 192433) | Plant litter microbial communities from East Loma Ridge, Irvine, California - P2 T30 | ecosystem: Environmental > Terrestrial > Plant litter > Unclassified | place: USA: California... | reverse complement strand
TGTAATTCCTACGACTGCTGGAAGTCTGCTCACCAGTCCAACTAAGACGTCAACATTCCCTATACCTCCGATAACTCTCAGCCGCTTCCAAGAACACCACTCCTCAAATCTACACCCCTCAAAAAGCACCGCCACCCACCGTCTCTCCATCCCAAGTCCTCCTGCGGAACATCCTCCCTGCCGCACCGGCATTTGGGCACGACTGCGAAACCTTGATGCAGATTCCATACCCGCAGCACGTGCTCGTGGCACACTTGTCGTCTGGGGACGCGCACTCGGAACTCTTGCTACACCTCTGGTAGCTCGAGCACCCGTAACCCTCCGCTATGCAGACACCCGTGCCTTCAGCGGTCGCGGCGCAGAAGCAACTGTTGCCGCTTCCACATGTCTTCCACGCACCGCAAGACGAAGCGGCGCAGCCTGGGATCTCGGGGATGGCTGGTGGTGCTACGCAGGTGCCGGCGCTGCAGGATTCGCCGGACACGCAGGTGTTGCCGCATGAGCCGCAGTTGGAGGTGTCGGTTTGCAGGTCCCTGCAGGTGTCTGGTGTGCTGCCGCAGAGGGAGGAAGCTGAACCTGAGCATGGGCACGATGTAGCCGTGACGAGGACGTCCTCAGTAACAGTCGAGCTGGGAGTGAGGGTGAGGGTCGTGGCGGGAACAGTGATGGAGATTGTTTCTGTCAGCTCGGTAATCGTAGTGATGAGCATGGCTTCTGTCGTGTACGCAGCCTCGGTGAAAGTAGTGGTGGAGGTCAAGTCTTCGGTGGCTGAGGGAAGCTCAAGGCATTCGCAGGCTGCCGAAAGAGTGTCGCAGGAGAAACCAGTGCGGAGAGCTGTGGGTGCGGTCTCGCAAGATGGCTCAGGTGTCGGCACAGGCGTGATGGCTGGGGTTGTGGAATCAACAGACGTGGTCGGGATGGTGTGAGAAGAGCTCAAAGAGCCAGTTGGGTGAGGGATCGTCGAGTTGCGGGAGACCTGAGGGTGCCAGTCGCTCAGGACTGTCGAGAGACTGTAAGATGAGCTAGCGGTGCCGCTCGGGTGGTGAACCGAAGCGTTGCCGGAAGCCTGTGGATACTTGACATCGTTCGAGACTGTCGAGTGAGCGAGGTAAGAGCTCATCGGCCCGTAGGTGCTCGGTGATGCGGCATAGCTTGAGGGCACTGAAGCAGGGTAAACAGCAGAGGAGCCCATGGAGTGAACCCAGTAAGCAGCAGGCGCAGACGCAGCGTGGCCGGAGGGAGTCGAAGCCGGGTAGGCAGCGGAGGAAGCCATCGAGTGAGCATTGTAAGCAGCAGGTGCGGACGCCGCATAACCAATAGGGGCCGAGCCAGAGTGAATGTCGGAGTAAACCATCGAGTGAGGATTGTAGGCAGAAGGTGAAGCGTCCGATTCCTCGTCTTCATCCTCGCACTCCTCATCATCCCACTCGTAAACACTCGGAGTCGGCTCGGGAGATCTCGTAGTCGTGGCGGCGTTGTAAGGTACCAAATTGCCACCAAGGTCGCGGCGGAAAGCCTGACTGTCGCATGCATATGCGGTTGTTGTAATCGACAGAGTTTCAGTGGTAATGAACAGAGGGGCAGTCTCCGTGACAGTGCCGCTGCTGATGGTCTCTGTCTCAGTAGCGGTCACCGAAAGCGCGATCTCGGAAGGCGTGGTGATTGTGGTGGTTTCCAGGACTGTGGTTGACTCGACAACAACGTTGGTGACGGTACCGATGTCCAGGATTGAAGAGCAGTATGTCTTGCCATCGTCGGCTTGGAGAAGGCCAGTAGCAGCTGCAAGATCCTCACAAGTGGAGGAAGTAGTGCGTGCGATGGCAATGCCAGCCGAGGCCAGGAGTAAAAAGGAACGGTACGACATGACGGAAAGGAGTGAGTGTGGAGGAAGAAAAGAGATGAGTGGAAGACGGCCTAGAGAGTGAAGGCGTCCTGGAGAAGGTTGACTGGAGAAGGTCGACGAAGGAGTGGATGGTGTTCAACATGGAAGAGGAACCACTGTCGCTCTAGATATATTCGCAGACCGTGACAACTTCATCCCTACCAGAGTTGCGCATTGGGAAGTCTTGCCTGTGCTTTGCAGTTGGGCTTGTGTCTGGCCATGCTGTATTCACAATAGCCTCGTTCTTGGTGATGTGGAGATTGCGTCTTGGAGGTCCGTCGACTATACATGGCCTGGTATGTGCTACAAAATCCATAGAACGGGTGGGTGGTGGATCTGTGGCATGGTGCTAGATCCATTCCATGCAGTGCCGAATGCGTGATAATGTGAGGTCAAGTCGGTCAAGGGGAGAAGACGCAGTGCTGGATATAGCTCTGGCTCGGGGTCTCCGGTAGGTGCACGCGAGAAACGGCTTCTTCTTGAGTCTGTTAGCGGATGTTCAGTCAGCCACAGCCAGTGTTAGTCATCTGATATGAGTCGGGCGCAGGGGCTTTAGTGCTGTCGTACTGCCGCCAATTAATGGCCAGGCCGCTTTCTGCGTGACAGCTAATCATGGTTTTGCGTTTGCCTGGAGCAGTAGAGAAAGATATCAGGCCAGTCGCAATTGATCAACTTGGTTTGTGGTCGACATGGGAGTTCTTGTGGAGCAGGATAACATCGTGGTCTAGATGTCGTGAAGTTAAAAGGGGAAGAAACGCCACGTTTTGGTATTTTCGGCGAGGCAAAATATCGCGAAGTCCGCTTTCGGCTGTCACACGGCACGTGTCGGCCGCCACGTGCGCCGCTTCTTCTCCGGTGGCGTCAGATGGACATGTCAAGTGAAAAGACACAGCCAACTATAACAGACTATCGATCTTCTTCGCTCGCTTGTATACAGGAATCCACTTTGGACCGCCACATTCGCCTAAGGACACACCAAAGTCAATGGCCAGACCAGGGTTCAAGACCCTTCCGCCGGCAGCCCCCCGACGCCTTCAAGTACCGACGAGCTGTCACAGACATGCATGATTGATCTACCTTCTGCATACATGTAGCATCCTCCATGGCTTCACTTCGCATTCTCTGCTAAAAGCTTCTCGAACTCCTCGTCTTCTTGCGCCAGATCGACACCGCGTCCCTCCGGCAGGTAATAATATATTACCGACGTCAACAGCCCAACGCCACCAGCAAGGTAAAAAGTGGACGACGGTCCTGCGGAGTCTCTCAGCGGAGTGAACACCTGGGTGCCGACTGCAGCGCCCGCTTTCCCAAACCCAGCAGCAATGCCATAGCCCATGCCTCGTGCTGCGGTGGGGAACGACTCGCACGAAATCAAGCCAATGGTCGCACCAGGTCCCATGTGTCCAAATGCTTGCAGGAGACCGTATAGCACAGCGAAAGCCGGTAGTGATTCGGTGGCAAGTTTGTCGTATAGCCCTCCAATGATGAAGCCGCACACAACGTACCCGGCAAGCAGTCCGGCGATGCCCGTCCGCCGCCGACCGATCTTGTTGACGAGCCACGCACCGACCAAAACTCCTGGGACGGGCATCAGAGCGAGATATAGCTGCCATAGTGCGGCGGTTCGAACATTGCCCCCGGGTACCATGGACTTGATGATCACGCCGGACATGATGGAATTCGGGCTTGTGAGCGTCAGCGTCCAGTTTGATCGCGCAGACGTCGAGGCAGCACTTACAAATTGACAAAGTCGTACAGGAAGAATGCCGCAGATGTACCCAGGATCCTCCTCCAGTACCTGCGGAAAAGTAGCACCCATGGGATCTCCCTGGACCGGAAGTTGCTCTTCTCAAACAGTCTTCCATCCTGCATACGCCACCTGGCCAGCACAACCAATATGGGCAGGGAAATCGAGATACTGTACATGGCGTGGAATGCGACTTTCAAGTCACTCCTGCTGCCGATCAGGCTCATTAGATAGACGAAAGTGCAGATTGGGCCGCCGGAAGTCGCCATGAGTGTTGAGACAAGAACCTGTATCGGGCCGCGCTTTGTGTCGAAGTGCTCGTTTGAACCCTCTAGAGCGGCTGCAGCTGAGGTAGGATACTCACCTGCAAAGAGATTTAGCAGGTGTTGCGCAAAAGCTGATGGGGGTCTGACCTTACCTCCAACACCCACACCCGCAGTGCCACGGGCGATGGTCATGAACCACAACATGTGCCGCGAATCGGCTACCTGGAACGCCAGTGCCGACATCAGACTCCCGACCACGACAAGTCCAGACGTGATCAGCATGCCGCCTTTGCGGCTCAGCCGGTCGGAGACATAGCCGAAGATCAAGATTCCGATGACCGAGCCGACAAGCAGAGAGTTTGAGATGCGTGTCTGGCGGCCCGGAGTGTAGATATCCTTGCCCAACACATGGCTGAAGATCACATTTGTTGAAGAAGCCAGGCTCTGCTGGTAGCCGTCGGACAAGTTTGCGACAGCGCTGCCGACGATCGTGATTATGGAGCCGGTCTTGCGTCGCTGGTTATCCAGTTCTTTGCTCTCTGACTCTTCATTTTCGCTCAGTCGAGTGCATACGGTAGTCTGAGCTGCTTCAGATTTCATCGTTCCTTTGGCCGTGAATTCGTGGCGTGTTGCGGAGGCCAGATGGGCGACACCCGGCTGGTGAGGAAGAAAGCCGTTTTGTCCATTCCATGTCGTGAGTGTCGTGTCATTCGCCGGTCATTTCTCTCCACTGCGGTTTGTCTTCCGTGGAGGGCTACCGCCGCATTGTCACGAAATATCGTTGTGTCCGAAGCGGCTAGTATCCTGCGTAAAGACTTATCCGCAATAGGGCCGAAAGCGACAAAGAGCTCAAGTTAGCCCACTCCGCGCATCTCCGTTCAGATCTGACAACCACAGGCATGAGAATGCAATGTACTCGACGCAGGAAACGTTCTATTTTACCACGGTGGTCTTAGCATTCGCATGACTTCCATCATTCGTCATCCACAACCCCAACCCTAAGCTTGGTTTATGCCGACATGCCCCACCGAATCGAACACTTCGCCGGCTCGCAGGTCTGCATGACTCCTGTAATACACCATAAATCGCTTCCCACGACAATTCCATAGATAGACATGACCTTCCGCGTCTCAATCGAGACAATGGGTGGGACCACCCACTTGCTTGATCTACACGACCTCACCAACATGAAAGGGAAGCAATTGCGCCTGGACGCCAGGCTTTCCCTCCATGAGGCCGAATCGAAGCCCTCTAGACGGCGAATGCTCGACTGGGAGAGCAACAAGCGGAAGAGAGGCCAACAAGAAGTCATATCAGCTTGAATAATGCCAATCCTGCCCTGCCATGTCTTCCCGAACTTTGTAGTTGATCTCGGACTCTTTCAACACTTCAAGGTCAATGTCAGCGATGATGAGTCCTTCCGAACTATCCTGCATGATATTGACCGGGCCTTTGAACGGCACAGCCACCTGCGAAAGACCAAGGTATACATCTGACGGCCCTCCTGCGTTTGCAAACACCACTGCGCAGCTGTTCTCGAAGCACCTTGTTGTGATCAGGCTGTTGAGAAACAAAGACTCGTAGTCTGGGTTCAACTCTGTCCCGTAACGACAAGACTCGTCCAGAGTCCAGCAAGTGGGCACGATCACAATGTCAGCTCCATCGCGAGTCAGTTCGCGGAACGCTTCGGGGAAAGCAAGGTCCCAACAAACGAGCAAACCGATCCTGCCTATCGGAGTTTCGATCGCGGCATGCCTGTCTTGCCCTCGCGATTGATGTGTTCGTTCGGTGTGCCAGAGATTCTTCTTCCGGTAGGAGCCGAGGATCTTGCCATCGTTTGAGATGAAGTATGCGGTGTTGAAGAGCTGGAATTCTCCTTGCGCATCTTTCAGTACGTTGTTCCCAGACGATGCGTTTCCAGGTGTTGCTGTATGCCTTTCGACGAATGTGCCAGGGACAATGCAAACAGCAAGCTCCCGCGCCAGGTTGCAGTATCCCTCAAGGTATGCCTGATACTGCGATGTCTGTGCTATGTAGGCAGGATCATCGGGAAAGTAGCCATTCAGATGGTACCTGGCGGGTCTCGTCAGGAATGTGTCAAGAATTGTGACAAGAGAACGGTGCCTCATCGCTCACTCTGGAAGCACGACCAGTTGCGCCTTTTGGCTGGCCGCTTGGCGGACGAACTCACAGGCTTTGTCGAAGTTGTCTCTCATTTTAAGCGGCTGAAACAATGTCAGCTTCGATGGTTCTGCATGTACATGTGATGCTTGAAGCTTGTACCTTTGTATGCAGCTGAACGACTGCGACACGAACCTTGGTAGCCATGGTACATGAACAAGAGCGAGTTACATACGGCGACGCTCATGGAATATGCTCGACTTGCATTCGAGTAGGAGACGGGGAAAAAGTTAACAGGCTCGGTCTAAGGTGTCCTGAAAGTCGGAAGAAAGCAGCAGCGGATCAGACTAGGTTGAAAAGTGGGGACAATCGGTTGACATGAGCTTCGTATGCCGACCAACCTTAGCGGTCGCCACTGCGGTCAGCTTAACTCTGTTTATCGTCTGGCGCTTAGGGCGCCGCTGTGCTGCTCATAGGAACATTAAAGTATGATTCCAAGATTGATAAGGTGCCTGTAGCGTGATGACAGCCTTCTTGAGCTCCGCACTGGGCAGTACTCCTGTCAGTCTCTCGACATACACACATCATTCGCCACTTCGATACGATTCGATCCAAGATGGAGAGAGCAGACTGGTGGCGCACAGCCGTTGTCTACCAAGTCTACCCTCAGTCGTTTAAAGACACCACCGGCACAGGAAAAGGCGATCTTAACGGCATAACATCAAAACTCGGTTACTTGGAAGACCTCGGTGTAGATGTCGTATGGCTCTCTCCAATCTATGCTTCACCGATGGTGGATATGGGATACGACATCTCCGACTACCAGGCGATCAACCCGGACTTCGGGACAATGGAAGACTGGGATCGCCTACTCAAGGCGGCGCATCAGATCGGGCTCAAGGTTGTCATGGACCTTGTCGTCAACCATACTTCAGACCAGCATACGTGGTTCCAAGATGCTATGAAAGGCGGAGCAAAGAAAGACTGGTACGTGTGGCGAGGAAAGAGCGAAGATGGGAAAGAGCCCAACAACTGGGGCGCCATCTTTGGCGGATCGTGCTGGGAGTGGAACGAGGCGCTGCAGGAATACTACTTGCACGTCTTTGACGTCTCGCAGCCGGATCTCAACTGGGAAAACCCCGAGGTCCGCAACGCGATCTGGGATGTGATGCGCTTCTGGCTGGACAAGGGCTGTGATGGATTCAGGATGGATGTCATCAATTGCATTTCCAAGACGCCTGGGCTCCCGGATGCCCCTGTGACGGATACGCAGAGCCCGTATCAGTATGGCTTGGTCCACCGTTTCAATGGACCCAAGGTTGCAGGATATCTGCGTGAGATGCACGATGAAGTCCTCAACCATTATCCAAACACTTTCACTGTCGGAGAAGCCCCCGGAGTCAGTGATGCCGAGCAGGCATTGCCGCTTGTCAAGGACGGCAAGCCCTTGCAGATGCTCTTCCACTTCGAACACATGTACATCGACCACCAGCCCGGCAAGACATGCTTCAACCACAAACCCTGGAGACTCACGGAACTCAAGGACATCCTGGGCGGCTTCATGGCCTACAACCAAGCGAACGGCGGCTGGGACAGCTTGTACCTGGAAAACCACGATCAGCCGCGCATTGTCAGCCGCTGGGCGAACGACGGCATCTATCGCGACGTCTCTGCCAAGATGCTGGCGCTTTTCCACGCCACCGGCCGGGGGACCTTGTTCATCTACCAAGGCCAGGAGATCGCAATGGTGAATCCTTCGTCTTGGACTTTTGATGAACTGCGCGACCTGGAAGAGATTCAATACTATGGGAGTATCAAAGCACAGGATGGAGATCTTGACGACGCGCTGAGGCAGATCCAGCGTATTGGGCGCGACAACTCTCGGACGCCTATGCAGTGGAGTGCCGGGCACGGCGCGGGGTTTACACCTGGCACGCCATGGATCAAGGTGAACAGCGACTTCAAGGATTGGAACGTTGAAGCTCAACTCGCAGATGAGGACAAGAGCGTGCTTGGCTTCTGGAAGGGCTTGCTCAAGATCAGGAAACAGCACCCGGCCCTCGTCACTGGATTATTCGGAATGCTCGATTGGGAGAACCAAAGCGTGTATGCGTACACCCGAGTGGGAGAGACTGGACGGTATCTCGTGGTATGCTCCTTCTCTGAGAAGGAAGTGCAATGGGAAAGCCCGGTCGAGAAAGGAGGTCTGCTCCTTGGTAACTATGCTGTGGCTGAGAACGAGACTGAGAACGTGCTGAAGCTGAGGCCTTTTGAGGGCCGATTATACCACATGGTGAAATAAGATGTAGATCTAGACACATCAAATACTTCGGATCAATAGAGATCATGGCAGTCAAAGCTTTCCCTCGATTAGTCCGAAGCCGCGGGTGTCAGTCCCGCGATGCCGCTGCTCATACTCTTCAGTCACAATGCCAATCGCATCCTTCAAAAGCTGCACAATGATCCCGACTTCTTTTCTTGTGACGATGTAAGGCGGACAGACAATGACGAGTTCCACATCGATGTCTCCCGTCTTCCCCAAGTTGCCGAGCACATTCAACCCGAGCTCTGCAGCCACTTCGACGATGCGATTTGAGAAGTTGTGCTCGCGGGGAAACGGTGTCTTTGTTGCCACGTCGAGAACAAACTCCACAGCCCAGAACAGGCCGCGGCCGCGGATTTCCCCGACGTAAGGAAGATGGCCGAGCTGCTGTTGCAACTCGAACTCAAGACTCTGGCCCATGGCTTTGACGTTGTCGAGGATGCTGTCTCGCTTGATGATGCGCTGAACTGTGAGAGCAGCGGCGCAGGCTGTTGGGTGGGCTTGGAACGTGTGGCCGTGAGCCAGTATCTGCGTACCTCCAGCGATACCATCGAAGATTTTCTGCCGCAAGAGTACGCCCGAGATGGGCACGAAGCCTGCGCCGAGCGCTTTCCCGATCATCTGAATGTCTGGGCCATCAATCTCTTCTTGCTCCCACGCGTGTATCGTTCCTGTTTTTCCCATGCCACACATGATCTACGAAAGTCAGCAATGGTCTCTTCAGGCAGTCGGCGCAACACTCACCTCGTCCAATATCAACAGCGCTCCATATTTATCGCAAACCTCCCGAACAGCTTGGAAGTACCCTGGGACAGGCGGTACACACCCAAGAGTTGTGCCGCTGACAGTCTCTGCGACGAACGCCGCAACCGTGTCCGGACCCAAGGCTTGGAAAGTGTCTTCCAGCTGCTCCTTCAGCCTCGAAATGTACTGTTTGTCAGTTTCCACCGGGTTTTTCGCTCTGTAAGGATAGCACGGATCGACGAAAGTGACGTTGTTTGAAATCCAAGGACGATAGTATTCGCGCCTAGATTCATGGCCGGAAATGCTCAAGGCGCCGAGTGTGTTTCCGTGATAGCTTTGTTTCCTCGCAATGAAATTGACACGGCTTGGCTGCCCAATCTCAAAGAAGTACTGTGTGGCCAGTTTCAATGCGGCGTCAGTTGCTTCGCTGCCAGAGTTGACGAAGATAGCCTTCGTCAGTCCTCCAGGGGCGTCCTTGAGGAGCTCCGCTGCCAGTTCCTCGGCTGCATCGCATGTATATTTGCTGCCGGAGTAGACGTATGCGATCTGTTCGAGCTGGTTCACGATGGCTTGTGTGACTTCTGGTTGGCGATGGCCGAGGACTGAAACTGAAGGTCCGGCCGATGCGTCTATCACGACTTTTCCGGATTCAAGTGTGAAGGAGACACCTGAGCCAGAGAAGATCTTCTGAGGTCTATGTGCTAGTGTGCGGTGGAAGATGTGCGAACTCGCCACGAAAGAGTCGACTGGCATGTTAAGCGAGTTGTCGTTGATGTTTGTGAAGGTAGCTGTCAACAGGATCTCGGAAAGTGATGTGTTGTGTCGTATGATCACGTCCAAATGAGAGCGTACATATGCTCGGCATACTCCATCCTTTGGCATGGCGTAGCATGACCATGACCTGATTCGGCCTAAAGGTTGTGCCTGTGCTGTCGCCATCTGTTGGATACGAATCTAGAAAGAAGGTTATCAGTGACTCTTGGAGTTTAGCGGCCCCCGGCGCTTAGGGCGCGCGCTGGAGTGGAGCAATACCAATGCCGAATGACAGATAAGAGTAAGGTACCCCTCATCTACGCTGCCGGTACCTGGTACACCATCCCACAATCCGGGGATGAGATGGGCATTGGCCGTTGGAGATAGCCGGCGTGTCCGCGTGGCATGCGAGCAGATAAGCCGAATCCCATCATGCTCACTCTCAATCATCATGCAGTACGCTTGAGGCGGACATTGGTCGAGGCATATATGAGGCATCGTCTCTGAAGAACTAGCAACTACGAGCCGACTTTTTCCGTCCTAACAACACGACCTCTTATTGCAGCGTTGATCTCTCGCCACTATGGGCCAGCTAAACGACAAAGACATACATATCGCTGCGGACGGCAAGATCAATACCGATGTGGCAACAGGAGACGTGGCTGTCGTCAAGGGCGCCAGGGACGCGCGCAATGTCGAGCACAACCTCTCTCTCAAGGACGCCTTCACCGCATACCGCCCTGCAATCGGCTGGGCCTTCGTCTTCAGCCTTGGAGTTATCATGGCCGGATTCGATCCGCAGCTGGTCGGCACACTCATCGCCATCCCACGATTTCAGCATGATTTCGGCGTCCAACTCCCGGACGGCTCATTTGTTGTCCAGGCGAAGTGGCAGTCGGCTTTTAACCTCGGTGTGCCGGTAGGACAGGTGGTTGGCGCCTTTTCCGTAGGATGGCCGTTGCAAAAGTTCGGTCGACGGTGGACACTCGCAGGCTGTTGCGTCGTGACCCTCATCACAGTTGCGCTGCAGACTTCTTCACAGAACCGTCCGCAAATTCTGGTCGCAGAGCTCGTCAACGGCGTGGTCATTGGAGCTTACCCTGTCACCGCACCAACCTACATCTCCGAGGTGACGCCTGTGGTGTTCCGTGGCATTGCGTCGGCGTTCATCAACTTGTCTTTCGTCATCGGCCAACTGGTTGCCAGCGGCGTCTTGGCGGGCTGTCAGGCTCGTACCGATCGATGGGCATACGACATTCCCTTCGCGACCCAGCTCATCTTCCCACTCATCATCCTCGCCTTGCTGCCGTTCTGTCCCGAGAGTCCATGGTGGCTGGTTCGTAGAGGCGAGGTGCGAAAGGCCGAACGTTCCCTGCAACGCTTGACCAACGGCTCCGTCGACACGATTGCCCTGCTTGCACACATCGAACTGACCACGGCCATCGAAAATGCTGAGACGGAGCAGTCGCGCTTCATCGATTGCCTGAAGAAGACTGACCTGACCCGCACAATCATCTGCACCATGGTCTATGCGATCCAGCCTCTTGTCGGAAACTTCCTGGTCATCGGTTATGCCGTCTACTTCTTCGAGCTGGCCGGCCTCGACACCTCTGACGCATTCAACTTGGGTGTTGGACTCCTAGGCGTAGGTTTTGTGGGCACAGTCATGTCCTGGTCTCTCCTGCAGAGATACGGGCGACGCACGATATACAACACCGGGACTTGTATTCTGGTCGTCATCGTTTTGCTTGTCGGAATTCTCGATACCGTACCCGGCTACGGTACCTCAAATCAGGGCGTCGTCTGGACGCAATGTTCGATGATGGTGATTTACAACTTTTTTTACGACCTGACAATCGGTCCCCTGTGCTTCGTCTACCTCTCTGAGATTTCGTCGGCGAAGCTACGCGACAAGACCATCGCGATAGCCACCACCGTGAACGCACTTATCAATGTGGCATGTGCGGTCGGTATCCCGTACGCCATCAATCCTGACCAGGGGAATTTGCGAGGTAAATTGGCGTTTGTGTTTTTCGGCGTGTCGCTGCCGTGTCTTGCGTGGTTATTTTTGGCGTTGCCGGAGACCAAGGGCCGGACGTTTGAGGAGTTGGATATTATGTTCCAGAGGAGAGTTCCAGCCAAAAGGTTCGCCTCTTATCGGTTTTCGGAGGACATGGTGGAGGAGGTACACGGCGGCTCGGCTTGATCGTAGCGATTGTAATGCGAATTTCCCGCATGTGACTTCCGCACGTGTAGTTGCGATACGCGTGCGCCGTTGTGTCCAGTAGCGGAGCCGCAGCATGCCTTGTTCACGAAAGCGCCAGACTCCAATTGCGCCGCTGAAGGATATCCCGCCAGTCCAACAGCTGGCCGGGAACTTCCATGAAGCTTGTGTGCTGTAACCAGAGCTCTTCAAGGACCGACAACGCAGAAGCCGCATTCTGAAAATGTCGATGCGTGATGATGTGCTGCAACCTCTCGCGCACGAATTGCATGTCTGCTTTCGACGTGGCCTCGCCGCCAGCCATGAACAGCGGGAAGAGCGAGGTGCATTCGGGGAGGCAGTTTAATGGCATTTGTCTGATGTGGTCTATCACAGCAGCGACTTGATGCTTTAACCTGTTGTCAGGATCTGCAGCCGCATCGGGAGTGCGAAGGCGTATGATGCGATACAGGTGGATGAGAGCTGCGCCGCGGTAGGCTTCGGCGAGATGCACGAGGGGAAGGTCGTCTGAGGCGGGACATGTCCAGGTTTGCAGCTCGGACTCGATGTCGTGAGCGCGAGAGAGAAAGCCTCCGCTGTCAGGCAAAGGCAGTTCGGCAGTGCCCTCGTCTGGATGCGTTGTGACAGCAGCAAACTGGCTCATTTCGCTGTTGAGAGAACTAGTCTCCGAGATAAGTGCCAAAGGCTCGCACGCCAAACCAACGTAAGAGTCAACCTCTGCACTCGACTGTCTTATCCAGTATCGACCCGAGATGATAGGCTCGCAATTCAGCGTGACACTCATGAGAACATCGTGATAAGCAAAGTTCCGCAAGAGCCAGCGACCTTCGTAGTTTCGTGAAAGCTTCTCCAGCCCGTGCTGGTAAGACTGTAATGGCGACGCCTGCCGGATGATCTGCGCGGCGCCCAGGAGGTGGTTATGCCATCCAGCGGTGTCACCGAGAATCGCCGACATGGAGCAGAAGACCAGGCAGCAGGCCAGAGAGACTTCGGGGGACTCTTGACTTCTGGGGAGAGAGGTTGTGAAAGATCTGAGTGCAGTGGAGCGGTGTTCCAGGGCCTTGATGCGATACGTCTCGTCGCACAGAGATAGATGTGAGGATGACCACGCGACCAGCATGTGCAATAGTGTCTTGTCCTCAAAGGCCATGGGGAGCAGAACTGCAGGGGCGAAATTAGCCGCTGAGTTGTTAATTGTGGTAAGGAAGGAAGCTCACGTACCGGTCAAGAACCCGTTGTTCTCCAGGTTGGTCGTTAGCATAGCGTTGAAGGCTTGTATGTAGTACCTTAGCGCGAGTCTTCGGTCCAGAGACCGAGAAGCCAGCCCTTCGGAATCAGTCTGTAGAAAACTCGCAGGCGCCGGTACCATGTGTATCACTGAAGTAGCAGATTGCTGAGATGTCTGTGGTGGCGATAGAGGAATTTCATGCGCCAGGTCTCGGGGACTCTGCCATGAGCAGACGAGGTTCAGGCGGCTACAGTGGCCACATGTTTCGCGAACACCATCACATCGCTTTCGTCTGTCTCGAACACTGAGATTAGAGTCTGCACGTGCAGTCTGGATGCTGGGAAGCCGATCAAATTGGAGGGCTGGTGTACCTACGGCGGCATGTCAGACAGCCTATTCTGTTGCGTTTCTTCGCAGATCTGTCGTGCGGTCGGGCACGGGTTAGCTCCATAGCCACGGGAGTAAGAGAGACCTCGTCCATAACGGGAAATGCGAAGTGATGTGTCGGCCTAGATGTTGTTGTGTTAGCAGGAAGAGTTGCATGTAGATGTGCAGGTGAATTCGGGCAAGTTCTCCGTCTCCGCATCACAATTTACCGATAAGATAGCCAGACCAACGTCCCAATCGGGAAGGAGACAAACGTAATGCCGATCGGCCGAGGAAACACCAAACAGTCACAGAATTCGAGACAGACATATATATATGTATATACATACGACTCGACCGTCCACCGAAAGACGCAAGGAAACCATCAAGATGGCCGCCTCCACAGACAAGATCAACGACATACTCAACAGCCTGCCGCATATTCGCCGTGGCACAGGCGGCGTGGCCGCGGTTGTCAAGGATGGCAAGGTGATGGGCAAGAAGGTCTGGGGTTATGCCGACCTTGACTTGCGCGTACCGATGACCACAAAGACCGTCCTTCCAATCTGCTCCATCTCTAAGCAGATGGTATGCTTGGTAATGCAGTCTCTACTACAGAAGCCGACTGCTAGCATGACCGAGCGCAAGGAAAGCCCCGAGGAGCAGATGGAAGCAGAACTGCACAGACTGCTCCCTCATTTGAAAGGCGCCGAGGGCGGCGCCGATCTCAAGGTTGCCGATCTGTACAACATGCAGTCTGGCATTCGGGACTACTGGGCCATGTGAGTGCTTCCAGAGACGCCATCTGTGTGACTTCCAATTGACGTGGACTGCAGGTCTACACTCTGGGGAGCCAAGCCGGACGACAAGTTCTCCATCCTCCACGATGCGCCTCAAGCGCTCGACCGCACAAAGAGCTTCCACTTCACTCCTGGTACAGAGTACTCATACTCAAATGTCAACTTCCACGTCCTCGGCAGGATCTTAGAGAACGTAACCGGGATGTCCCTCGCCCAAATCCTGGTCGAGCGCCTTTTCATCCCAGCAGGCATGGCATCAGCGAGCTTGTGTCCTAACACAAACGGTCTGCCGCTCCCGATCGTGGGCTACGAAGGCAACGCCAATGTCGGTTACTTCGCGGCCACCAACCGCATTGAGTGGGCTGGCGACGCCGGAATTGCCGCTTCGCTCGAGGACATGATCGCCTACGAACAGTACCTCGACCACAGCTTCTCCGACCCAGACAGCCCGTACGCCACGACTTCAAAGCAGCAGCATTTCAGAGATGGCACTCCAGCGTCATACGGCTATGGTCTTTCCAGGGGTGAGCGAGCCGGCAAAACCGCCATCAGTCATGGAGGAGCACTCCGAGGCTTCCGACACGAGCGCTTGCACATACCTTCAGAGCGCCTCTCAGCAGTCGTCCTGCTCAATTACGAGGCACCACCGAACTTGTTCAACGACCACAT
>Ga0265797_10007352_pt1 | contig 15124 bp, 14 predicted proteins | sample P2T30metagenome_FD_192433 | JGI IMG/M metagenome (GOLD analysis project Ga0265797, IMG submission 192433) | Plant litter microbial communities from East Loma Ridge, Irvine, California - P2 T30 | ecosystem: Environmental > Terrestrial > Plant litter > Unclassified | place: USA: California... | reverse complement strand
ATGACTTGCGCCCAAGTACGTTTGGTTGTCTGGTTCTCATTAATGCACTTCACAACTACATCTGGGAGACGCGTAGCCGGCACCATGGCCGTCAGTGGACCGCTCAAGAAAGCGAATCCATGTTCTCACATATCGAGCCAGCGTTGAATGCGTGGCAAGCGGCGTGGAAAGCCAACGACCACCACAAGCTTGAACGCCCCAATCCCTTCGGACTCGGCCCGCTGTCAGCAGACAGCATACCACTGCTCGACCTTGCATTCGTTCGCTTGTTCGTGAACCTCAGCCGCTCGAAAGAGGCGTTCTGGCAACGAGACTTTGATGCTATGGCCGACGAACTGGCGCGCGGCTCCGAGGTTGTGCAACATGCTGAAGGTCCAGTTGACTCTGATGGAAAATCGCCAGAAAGCCAACATAGCTCACTGTCGCAGAGGCGAATGTCGCACCCTTCTACTCAGAGTACTTCGCGCAGAGAGCGCCACCTAAGGAAAGCTGCCTTTTACGCAGCAGACTCGCTCACCATTGCATGCAGTTTCAACCTTACATACGCCGATGCCACTGCGCATGAGCTACCGATCCAGTCTGCCATGTGTTTCTTTGACTGCGGTCAAGTCCTGGCTGAATGGGCTTGCACTGTTCAGGAACGCGTCGGCCGCTATTTGGGCGTCCTTGGCCGCGATCAGATCGACTTGTCTGGCGTCCCTGCCATCATGCTTCTCGAAGGCGAGGATGTTGAGCTTCTACGCAAGATTGAAAGCATTTGTGAGAGTCTAGAGGTCAAGCGCTACCAGCAGGAGAACTTACTGGCGATGGACTTGTCTCAATTCAACCCGTCACAGCCGATGCATGCTATGCACAACAACGTCAACCTCAGCGCCTGTGGGTATGGAAGCAAGACACTGCGCATCACAGCCATGATGTTGGAAAAAGCCATCGTTTGGCCTAGTACGTATCTCCCACGCCGCACTATTTGGTAAATTGCTAACATTTTCCCTTAGTGACACATGTAATGGCTAAAGCGCTCGAAACCCAGGCAGCGCACATGGACCAACGCGCCGAAGCTTCCATCAAACCCTCATGATCTCGTGATGGCCAACACCCTCTTCTCATGACCGCATACAAGGACAACTTGAAGATCTGGAATCCTTTCCTCTATTGCAAAACACCATTGCCACGAATTTAATATTATGTCACGGTCGGCCTCTTTCATCAAAAGTTCTTCAACCCTGTTAATACGGCGCGGCCTTCTCGGACGCTCAACATTGGAAACCCGAATATCGCTCGGAGAGTGCTGGAAAAAGCGAACACGGCTGGAACGACCAGTGTAGATGAAATGTTCTTGGCTTTTTCTTTATTTTTTTTGGCGTTCTTGATTCGCGATGATCTCAGAGAGATCAAAATTACTTCGACATGAAAGGATCACGGCACTGCAGGTTATTTCGAAACGGAGGTCATGTTATAAATGTCAGTCTCTACCATCGACAATGCAGAGCTTGCTTTTATTTCATTTGCCCTGGTTCTGTTAGGCAATTGTGCTTGACAGGACTCCTGGACTGTCCATTTCGATTAGGGGAAAAGTTGGGACAGGATGTAAATACCGAAAATGAATGACGATCGTGCATGTTCAACCATCCGCATCTAAACCAATTGCATTTTACCTGAAATGATATTCCAACCTTATCCGTCTGTAGCCATGCAAACAAAGTTTAATTCTCAGCCTCCAAAACTGTCATGATCAGGTACCGCAAACTCTCCACGTGGAGGCAGGCAGCCGGTATGATCACCACGGTACTAAAATGGCGCCATCAACAGACTCATGGGCCACTCCCCCTGCATTTGGTACGAGGCATGGAAGTATTTTTACTGTTCTTGATGCCCGTGATCGCCCCGTACCTTAACCCCTCACGCGACTCCTCACAACTCCTCACTTCAAGCTCGTGGCGGGCCGAATAGCGACATCATCCTTCGTGCTTCGCCTGCAAAAGTACCCTGATGGCCACGTGCTGATACGCTTACTCTACTCCATCCACGACACGAGGCAGAAAGACAAACGACGTGCCGAGCGAGGCACTCCTCTTCCAGAGTTACAGTCACATCCGACCCGACCGGCCATTGCGGGCTCTTAGCCAGTCCTCCTCGGTGACATTGCTACCTTGCGTGTTTGCTGATCCTACGTAACCACCACCTCACCCATGTGTCGCTTCCTCATCTACTCGGGCCACTCGCCCATCCTACTCTCCCACCTCATCACCTCGCCCACCCACAGCATCCTCACGCAGAGCTACGACTCCCGCCTGCGCCTCGACCACCGCCGCCCGCACAACGGCGACGGCTTCGGCGTCGGCTACTACACCGCATCATCCTCGCCACGCAGGAGCGCCCACGAAGACCCCGTCGCGCCAAAGCAAGATGAGATAGACCTCGGCCCCGAGCCGTGCATCTTCACCTCCACCATCCCCGCCTGGAACTGCCGCAACCTCGAGCGTCTGGCGAGCAAGACGGTCAGCCCGCTGGTGTTCGCACACGTGCGTGCGAGCACCGAGGGCGCGCTTTCGGATGCTAATTGCCATCCGTTCTCGCGCGGGGCGCTGATGTGGATGCACAACGGCGGTGTCGGCGGGTGGAAGCTGGGTGTTAAGAGGAGGCTTGTTTCGAGCGTCGCGGACAGGTGGTTCGAGGGCGTGGGAGGCAGTACGGACAGCGAGTGGGCGTTTGCTCTTTTCCTCGATTGCTTGGAGAAGTCGGGCGCGGACCCGGACGACGAGGTCAAGCAGCGGGATGGTTTTGGACACACGATCTTGCGTAAAGCGATGCTCAAGACGATCGAGCGGATCAATGGGTTCATTGCTGAGATCCCGGAAGAGACGAGGGCACAAGGCGATGTGCGGAGCTTGCTGAACTTCGCTGTTACGGACGGCAAGAGCGTGGTGTGCACGCGGTACGTGAGCAGCAAGACGGACGATGCGGCGAGTCTGTTTTTTAGCTCTGGCACGAGCTGGACGAAGCAGCCTTCGTCCGGCTCAGACACGCCCAACAGCAAGCCGCAGGTCGGCAGCGGCGAGTACAAGATGGAGCGCAGGGATCGCGGTTCGGACATCGTACTTGTGGCCAGCGAACCGCTCACGTTCGAGCGTGACAATTGGGTCACGGTGCCGACGAACAGCGTGCTCACGATTCACAACCAGACCGTGCTGATTCATCCCATCGTGGACGAGTTCTACAACCATGCCCCGACTTTTACGCGTAGCCCGGGGCTGGCTGTGGCCGCAGGACAGACGACTGGTGATGGCATGGCGGAGAAGAAGAGCACAAACGCTGCTTTTGCAAGAGAGAATGTGGTTTCTGGTCTGGCGAGAGAGGTGGGGATTGCAGCTGCTTGAGCTTGCAATGTATTTCATGGGTGAAGGTAAAGAATAACAGACGGATAAGGTATTCACAATCAGACTGGCATAGTGGTTGCACTCCACATGGGTTTACAAAGGTTAGCGAGCGCGTTTGGCGTTAGATCATAGACGACAGTAGTCTAGACTTGCATTCATAGACTGTCTAGAATTGGGTGTTTCACACTATACAAGGCGCCCTCCAGCGCCCTCATATGTCCCAGGACATTGAGGCATTCTTTCGTAAACCATAGCATTTTGCTCGTCGCCTGAGCGTCTCAATCAGACACCCGTATTGAGCATCACTGTCGTCTGAGAGATCTGCTTAGCTCTCATTGCCAGATAACCTCTCTTTGCATCTCCATATGCCTTCAAACATGTAGCACACTCACTGCTCCTTCGAGTAAAACATCTCAGGGTATCGGTGCGTGGCATCCACAACAGCCTCCACAGCGTTGAAGTCTGATAATCGCTTGTCAGCAAATCTTGGCCAGTAGTTACTTTCGTTCTCGCCTTGAGAATCAGCGTGTAAACCATCATCGTAACTCACCGATATTCCCCTCCGGCCCAAAATCCGTGCTCGCCATCACCCTCACGCTCAAATCATTCTGCACCTTGCCGATGATTTCGACGGCGTGGTTGAGCTGGAGGTGTGAGTCCTGTTCCAGCCAGCAGTGTGGCGTTAGCATCCAATTCAATCCTTTAGTCCAAAAAAAGTTGACCCTTTCTTTTCTCATTCTTCGCGAGAAAAGGCATGTGATCAAGGAGTAAACATACGCGGTTCAAGAATACGCTGATCTGGCCGCCTGCGTCGATGGTCGCTTGCTCGCCGCGCAACTGGCGGACTTTGCCTAGGATGCGGACGGTCTGGTGGGAGAATTGCTCGAGGTAGGGAGCGGTGATGCGGGGGGTTGCTTCGGACATTTTGAGTGGGTGGGTGTGTGTTGGGTGTTGTGGCGAAGGGTTGGATTGATGTGGTGTGGTCTTGTTGGTTGGTTGGAGTGGTGGTGCACGTTTGTGAAGCGACGCGAGGAAGACGTGTAGAGTGGAAAGTTTGCGGGTGGATTTGAGCGCGAAAGCACGTGAGTGGCAGATGAACATGGGTTGAATATTTATATTCCGATACCATGTATTCTAAGTGATCGTATCGACTGCAAGGTTTGCACTGAGCCACTACTACCACTTACCACATATTGCAAGTTGATACATGTTAGACATATTAAGTGCAACGGTGGGTGTATGGGTACATGTAGCATACTTGTGCATGCAGCAAGTTTGAGATGAAGAAACCGGCTAATAATAAGTTACAATGCTCTATGCTACAGGTTGTCGTTTTACAGCTCCAGTCTATGATCGCATGGCCAATCTTTCGCGCTCCTTCCTGGCGCCCCGCGCAGCTCGTTTCGCAACCGCCTCCTTCACCATACTCAAGATCTCACCCCTCGCCTTGGTGAGGCCCTGCTTCTGACTCTTCTGCTCAGGCGATAGTTGAGCGTCCTCGCCCTCAGCTGCTGACAGGTTGCTACGCTGCATCGAGTTATTCTTAAACTCTGCCACCGTCATAACAGCTTCTTGCGACGCAGCTGGCGCGCGGTGGCGGGCGAAACCCATTGCCGCGTGAGAGATTGTCTCTGGCCATGATTCGGCGTACTCTGCGTCAAGCTGGTTGGCCCACTTGATAACGATGCCCTCGGTGCTGAAGACTGGGCCGTTGGAACGCTCCACAGCAACACGCAATGGTCCACGCTTGGGGATCGAACCAGTTGGTGTCGGGAAGCTGGGAAGGATCTCACGGACGCGAGCCTCTTCTTGTTCGGGAGAAAGGTTGCCGTGCTTCTCCTTTACTTCGTCTTTCGCAGTTTTCACAACATCGGCAGACCAGTGCATTTTTCGCCTCCGTGCGTTCAGTTCCTTCACTTCGCGACTCATTTGAGTCTTGGAGATTTCCATTGGCTCGCCCAACCTGTCAGCCTTTGCCTCGAGCTCCTTGAGTTCTGCGAGGCGCGCATCAATTGCGGCAAGACCACCCTGCTCCGCTTCCTCGGCCTGCTCCAACATAGTCTTGACCTGGAAATTCCGCCTGCCAATGACCGCGTTATCTCTGCGCCTCTGTGTCCTTCCGCCCAAGGCCTCCTGCGCCGCCAAGACAGCAGCCAGATCTGCCACACTGTTTGCGCGCTGGTCCAGGACGGTGGCAACTCTCAGCTTCTTCTTCTTGTGCCTGATGACATCGTAGACGTTCTCCTTCTTGGCACCGCCTCTCTCATCAAGCTGCTGCTGCATCCTTTCGATTTCCTTCTTGGAGTGGTTCAAGGCCAGCGTGGCGGGCGGTTCCCATGATGTCTCGTGCAGCTTTCGCCATTCCCTCAGCTTCTTGAAGGCATGGCGGCCCTGGGCATCTGCGTGCTTGCCTTCGGGGATTGACAGGGTCCAGAGAGGTCGCCAGAGATCCTTTCGCAGGTGGGTAAAAGATGTGTTTGCGCCGGTGTCGGGGAATTGCCTGGCTACAGATGCGTTCTGGCGGGTTGTCAGCAGGGTGCAGGAGTGGGTAGGAGATGAGGGAGATGCTCACGTGAAGATTCGGGGTGAAGGAGTAGAGGACCTGGTTGGTGCGCACATGGGCGTAGGCGTGGATGACACGCTGGCTGCTGCGCTCCATGATGTCGGATGTGAGGGTGACAGTGGTGGTGGTGGTGAGTGCGCACTGCCGCTGCGTCCAATGCTGGCTGGCGGTGGTGCTCTTGGGGAGAGATTCTCGAGGCTCGATCGACTACGGCGGGCTGCAGGCGGCGGTTGCCGTTTGCTGAGGCTCTCCCCCGAGCGCCTCCGCACGATCGTGCCTGCTTGCTGGCTTGCTGCACTTGCTGGGCCGAGGACTAGTCTACCCCAGGCGAGCTCAGCTTGGGTCAGCTGCCAATTGATTGACGTTTGACCCGCCATTTGATTAAGAATACTCAAGCTCCATGTCGCTGTTTGGGTAGCTTGCCTGCTTGTTGCTTGTTTGCTTACCTGCCTGTTCACTACAGTCGCTCTGCATAGCTACTCTCGCCTCTCATATACCACACCAATACCACCCGGCTGTAGGGATGAATGGCCTCCAGGTCCTCCTCCCAGCAAGCCAACGGCGTGTCCAGTCGCCGCGATAGGCCATGGCTGCTCCCACATGTAACACACATCTCTCGTGCCCTCTCGTGCATAGCCCATGCTGAACATCCCAGTAGAACCGCCGACTTCGCAACTTGACCTCGATCTCTCTACGTAACCTGACGCTGAATGCGCCGCCGTCCTCCCGCCAGCGTGGAAAGACCATTGATGACGATGCCGTCCCCAACAACCTCGTTTCACCAGCAAAGCTCGTTGCCTTGCGCGAACAAAATGCCTTAGGCCATTCGAGAAGCTCGTCGGATCTGCGACGCGTACCCGAAGATGCGTCGTATTCGGAGTCGGAGGGTGTCAAAGACGAGCAGGACAAGATCAAGGATACTCAGAAGGACCCCAACAAAGGGAATGGAGCGCTGAAGACACCACCACGGCCATCTTATGCGAAGTTGCGTAGGCGAAGCACGCTAGAATGGGTGAATGCGAGTCCTCAATCGCGGCAACAGAAGCTTGAGGGTGTGACAGCCGAGCGCATGGCTGATGTCTTCTTCAGCTTACACGTTGAAGACATTGATGGTGAGGCTATATGTCAATCATATTAAACAGATGCGAAATACTGACCACTTCCGTCAGAGCCTATCTACGTTTCTGAAGTCGTTGAGCACACCATGAACCCAACATTTCATTCGATCGATTTCGATCTCTGCTCAGCAGGCACTACCCGTCTTGACGAGTTGACTGTTCGAATCTGGATCAGGAATGTCAAATTGGGAAGTTGGCGACAGCTCTTGGACGTCTCTCTGAACCTTCGCGAGCTGCAGTACTTGGGCAAGCATCTGGAGAACCTCGAGCGACCATTGCCACCCAATGCGGTTGTCTTCCATCTCTCAGATGGTGTCTACACAACGATTACATCATTGACGCAGTACGCACCTCCACCTTTCGCTCCTCTACCAGCTCGAACGAACAGCGCGCGAACGCTGCCCACGAGCTCGTTTGATGCTCTTCTGCGGCTATCAAAACTTGACGACAGCATTCAAGATGCGCTTGCCACGCGCAATAAGATAGCAGCAGATCTGGAAACATTACTCGAGCAGAACAAAGCTGCCATGGTCGATCGAGATCGCGTCGCAGAAGGTAAGGATCGACTGAAAACGGTCGAGTATGCAAAGAAGACTGTCTCGAAGCAACTTGAGAAAGCTCGCCACCAAATAGAAGAGAAGCGTGCAGCTCTCGCTAAGCGGCGTGAGCTTATGTCGAAGGATCTCGCGGAAAGGAAGGAGAATGGCAGCGATATGGATGAAGGCCGAGCAGCCGCACCGATGGTCCGCACATCGCTCGAGCAAGAGCGAAAGGACGTCCAGAATCAACGACGCCGAATCTGCGAAGACTTGCAAAAAGTCTATCCCATACAGCCGATCAAGAACAAAGCTCTGGCTTTCACTATCCGTGGCTTGTCTTTGCCGAATTCAGAAGATATCGACGCCTCGTCGCCCGAGATAACGGCCGCAGCACTCGGTCACATTGCACATGTTCTACAGTTGGTCAGCTTCTACTTGGGCAATCCTCTCGTATATCCTATAACTCCACGTGCGAGCACAAGCACAATCTACGACCCAATCAGTCTACTCAAAACGAACGCTCGTGAAGCGCAGCGATATGGTGCCGACAAAGTTTTGCGAACGTACCCGCTCTTCTCGCGTGGTGTGCCGCGCTTCAGGTTCGAGTACGCACTATTCTTGCTGAACAAAGACATCCAGCTCCTACTTGAGACAGGGTTTGGCGTACGTGTCCTGGATATCAGACACACGCTGCCGAACTTGAAGTACTTGCTCTACGTCGCTACAGCAGGCGAGGGAGAATTACCTGCGAGGAAAGCGGGCGGGATCAGAGGATTGATGCGTGGTGCCGGCGCTTTACACAGGTCTGCGAGCAGCGACTCCACTTCTTCCGCCCTGAGTGGAATTCTGTGGCATGGCGTGAGGAAAGAAGATGGGAAAGGGCAGGGTGCTGTGGAAAGTTTGAGGAGGAATGTTGGTGCGTTCGATAAGAGGTCAAAGGCTAATTGACCGGCCTGTGATACTAGGATGTGACTCTTGTGAGCAGAAACTCCTCATCTGACACTTATATTCATCATCTTACCCCCAGAAACCGCAGGACTTGCACAAGTGATATGCAAGCGCTTCGTGTATCATGGCCATGGTATGGAAGAGAGCAGCGGCTTTGACCTGTCCTGCAGAGCGCTAATCACTTTTACCTTCTGCCTCTTTTCTCGTCATACGTATTCGTACTGCAAAGGCCGAACATTGATATGTGTCCTTCTGTTCCACAGTCTCTCGGTACTATCGCTATCGACCGGCAGGACCAGCGCATCATCGACGTTTTCATCGCACCGCCGTCGCCGATCTTCACGCTTCAGTTGCTCCTCCCGCACCCATCGGCAGATTTGTGGGATGAAGAAGCTCATTGGCGCAGTGAACACGCGCCTCTTGTTGCATTTTGGCCCGGCTCGCCAGACTGGACTGCAAGATTTGCGTCGTTGTGATTCGTGAACGGTGGCTTGCTGGAAGCATTTGCTCTTGCCGACGATCCAGGTCTGGACGCGAGAGTATGCTTCGCACTCGTACCACGCGGGTGTTCGCGAGTCTGGCCAGCAGGGCTCGGGGTTGTCGTTGCGGAGGCGAGCGAGGAATATGTTGGCGGCTGGCCAGCTCTGGGGGTCGTTTGGGTGCCATGGCGCGGTGGAGACGGCTGCGTTGCTCATTACGCACAAATCGACTAAGGAGTTTTGATCGCACGTTGTTGGGGAGCGGGAGTCGCTGTGCACGGGCTGTTCCCAGAGCGTGCTCATCAACTGATGGACTTCGTAGATGGGTGTGCTTGTGTTGGTCGTCTTTAGAGGTTGGCTCGTAGCCAGAGATCCAACCGCGTCCGTGAGCCAGGTGTGATTCGCTCCCGGAGACCAGCCGGCAAACGTCTCGAAGTCGAATAGGTTGTATTCGGCGTTGTACCGGCGCCTGAACGCCGTGAAGGCACCGGGCATATCTTTCAGAAGGTGCACCATGGCTGAGCGGAAGATCCGCACGGGGTATGTGTGCATCAGATTGTTGTAATGCCGGAAGCTGGATGCGGCGAAGGAGCGTGTGGTATGCTGGGTTCAACGGTATGATTTGCTCTAATTGGAGCCGTGAGATATCGTGGCCCTGAGCATCTTCAGGAGTGTTCGGCACACCTATGTCGATGGCGAAAGCATTCCGACCGTACAGCATGCGAGCGGCAATGACGTGAAGCTGTCTGTTCACTAGCAATACATCGATGGAAAAACCATATGGCATCTGCGCGCGCTTCTGTCTGCATACTGGGGTACGGCCAAGGCCAAACTGACAATCCCTGTTGTCTCTTGGTTCGTCGGGACGCAGATAGTAAGCTGGATGCCAATGGTGTGGCAATTGATGATCTAAAGCGACGACACCAAGGTAGATCTCTGCAGGAGCAACGAGCAGATAAGCAAATATTTGTTCGAGGACGTCAAGAGGTAGGTTGAGAAAGCGGCTGCGACATGGTTGTTCTTGCTTTCTCGGCTGATCGAAAGCGAGGACTGGGGTTGTTCGTGTGTCTAGCAAGACGAGTCGACTAATATAAGCCTCGCAACCAGTCTTCGGACAGCGTGGGCGTTGCCAACGACCATTGCCACAGCGCGTTCTTGGCATGTTGTGAAGACGGCGTATGGTGTACAACAGGGGCGATATTCAAACTGATGAGAAACGGAACGATCAGGTTTCCTACTTGTACTTTGACCTGCTGCATTCGTTTGGCCGGTGAAAGATTTGGCCTGAGGCGAGTGAGGCTGAGCTGTTCTCGTATTCGCTTGCCATATTGCCCTCGCGTATGGCCGTGTGTAACCTGACGTTCTGCCATTGAGAGCCTCGAACACATGCCTGGCTGGTATCGAATCGTGAAGCGTATAATCAGCTATACAAGTAGCATTATTGTGCTCGCCATGATGATGCAGCGACCGGCAGGGCTGTGATACCTCCTAATGTTGTTGTTATTACCTGAATGTATATTCTTCCGATTAGAGTGTGTTTCCACCTTGGACCAGGAGTAGCCGCCAGCATTTTAGAACTGTCCGCAGTCAGATGTCAACCTGAGCTCGAATACAACAACAACAACACCGGTATCTTCAAGATGTCGTCAACTTGTCGCAAGCAAACAAGCTCAGCTCAAGATTAAGCTCAGGTCTAGTCTTCAAACAGCAACCGAGGCCCACAATGGTGAACCTTAAAATGTAGGCATGAGTTATGAGAGATGTCGAACAATCCAATCATAACCTAAAAAGGAACAACGCAAGCACAGTCTAACATACTCTGAGAGTGCTTACCTTCAGTGCTATTCAAAAATCCGTATGATTTTGTATGCATTGCATGATGATATCAAATATAGACGACGAACATGCATGTGAGCGCTTGACTGGCCAGATGACGTTGTGACGATCCAGGCTGTGCTTCCAGGCTCGCCGCGGCGGAACCGTGCGCATTGAAGCTCCCTTGCTGTAGCTGTCTGACCACCACCTTGACCCGTCTTTCCATCGATCCTCAACCACCACCACTAACCACAACAAACACTCCATACCACATATCAACATCAAAATGGACAAGCTCAAGTCAATGTTCGGCGGTAAGCACGACGACAGCTCTGCTGCCCCTTCCAACACCGCCTCGCACTCGGGTCCTGCCTCGAGCGGCAACGGTGCCAACGCTGAGGGTGTCACCCTTCACACCACCCTCGGTGACATTACCATCGCTCTGTTCAAGGACCAGACCCCCAAGGTAAGTTTCAATGCATAGCGTCACCGAGTGAAAGCTTGCTGCTTGAGTGAAGTCCAAGTTTCCATAGCTAACACACTCCCAGACCTGCGAGAACTTCGCCACCCTTGCCGCGACCGGCAAATACGACAATGTGATCTTCCATCGCATCATCCCTGGCTTCATGATCCAGGGCGGTGACCCCACTGGTACTGGCCGCGGCGGCTCGTCCATCTGGGGCGGCAAGTTCAAGGACGAGTTCGTCCCTTCGCTGAGGCACGACAGCAAGGGCACGCTCAGCATGGCCAACTCCGGTCCCGGCACCAACGGATCACAGTTCTTCATTACCCTTGGTCCCACCCCTCATCTCAACGGCAAGCACACCGTCTTCGGCAAGGTCGTGCAGGGTGAGGATGTTGTTGACAAGCTTGGCAGCGTCAAGACTGCTGCTGGAGACAGGCCCGTTAGTGAGGTCAAGATCAACAGTGCCACTGTCTTCTAGACTAGGTGCGATGTAAGATTTGAATTGAGCTGAGCTGAACGGTCTATCTGGAGCAAGTTTTCCTGTTTATCGAGAATAATTACCAAATTTCACTACGCTTTGACAACTCGTGATTGTTGGGTTGCACTCCATTCTCTGCTGTTTCCATTGATAGCCTAGGCGGTATTCGAGCCCGACTTTGTTCTTTTGCTCGGCTTTGGCGCAATGGAAGATAGCAAATGTCACAGACTCCTTTCCCTTTTCTTGTTAGAGGCCGACGCCGCACGTAAATTAGTGATGCCCGTCATTTGTGGCATATTGTTATTTCGAACGTTAGTAGCCCGGCAGGTGACGAAGTTGCCTGTAAACAAAGTACCAGACAGACGCAAACAACATGCGGTCTACGCCGTGGACCCCAATCCCAATTTTTGCAACTTTTCCGCAATCTTGTACTCGATTACTTTCAAGGCAGCGATACTGACCGCAGGCACCGTTTCGTTCGAGCGCGACATCGCAACAACGCCGCCACCGACCGCGGCACGGAGGACATGCCAGCATACGAAGGCCAGGAGCAAGCAGAGGAGATACTACCATCGCTTGCCTCTTTCTACAAGCTCTACGGGGACAACCTGCTGTAGGAAATCGTTGACGCGGCTGAGATGTTGCTCGACGAAGACGTGGAGCTTCACCGCTACGACACTATTCAACTGCTCATCTACCTTGCCAACTCGGTAGAAGCTCCGGAAGACACGCGAATACTACGATCTTGCTCGGGCCGAGTATCGCATAGCGCAACTTTACCATCAAGAGTCCCAAGACGAGATTCGTGCTGCCTAGGATTTGGGCGCCAGGCTCGATCGGGTTCGCGCAGTCGTTGAAGCTGAGAGAGCAGAGGCTGAGTGGGCAGCGGAGGCTGGGAGAACAGTTGAAGCAGAGGTGATAGGCGAAGACACTTCGAGCAATCGGTCGAAAATGCGGATGACAGATGAAGGAGAAGATACCTCCAATGCCATGGAAGCTGGTACTGTCGCCATGACTTTTCGGGTAAATACACCTTTAACGTCAGTCCCACGTTTCACTCACTAAATTGCCACACAGTCAAAATCCACTCCAAAACTTTCCAAATTTGAGGCCAGTCTCAGGAGGAAAAACCTGGAGCCTTCGAAAAGGTATGCTCATCATCATTCCAAATAGATAAAGCCTTTATTAGCACCTGAATAGCAAGTCGAGTTACGGAGCATGTTTCGACAAGGAGGCCAGAATGAGGCTACAGAGCGCAATGACCAAAAATTAGCCAAAATGAGCGCAAGTTGGGGACTGAATAACTGTAAATTCTTCATTTTTCTTAGTTCTACCTACAATTGATCCACCGTCTTGGATACCTGGCCGGATCCCTGAGCAGACTTTCAAGGGCCATATCGCATGGTGGAAGTGCCCGGCGAGAATTGTACGTACTCGTTTTCAGAAGAATGTCTGTATCAAATGCATTATGCGAGCTTGTCATAAACCATAATTCTGCTCCCGAGGAAGTGGCTCAGGCTCATGTACGAATTATTCGCGATTTCATTGGGCGTCTCGGCAAGATTTGGATACCAGTGCTGCATTCGAAGCACAGCGACGAGCAACCTGTCTCAGTGGTTTCTCCGAGAGCAGTGAGCTATGAGCCGATCGATAGTAGCTCGTCCATGATGGCGGCGGAGTAAACCTGCTACGTAGAATGTCATACCTTATCTTGAGAAGGCGACTTGACTCGTACTCATCATCGCCTCAGGAACAAGATATCCCAGAGGTATTGGTGTCGTCCATACATCTCGGTCGAACCAAGTCACTCACTGAGTCACTGCCCACGTCTCCTCGGGAGCGCGCTCACTGGCAAAGCAAAGCAGAGTAAGGTACTTAATTAGTGTCGCGCTCCTCATGTCATCAAACAACCAAAGAAGGTCTCTGGCCTAGTGGTTAACGCGCCACGTTGTTCGATTAATTCCTCACGGGTTTTAGTCCCACCAAACTGTGGTGATTCGATTCCGCATGAAAGCTGTGATCGAATTGTTACCCTAACGACGGGAACACTCACATGTTAATAATCAACCGGACACAGAAGCAGTATCGCAGGAATTCTTTTTTTGTTGTTTTTTTGGGCTATTCCAGTCATCAGCGGCGAGTGCTGGTTGACTAGCTTGCTACACACAGCACGGCAGTCAATGCTGTTAGTTACTAGGCTGGATAGGCAAACGGTATGAGTCACACACCGGCTACGACGCAAGATTCACCAGTGATACTTGCAGCTTGAGTGATTCTTCGCATGGGCGATCCTGAAAGGCGGGATATTTTGGCGTGGCGCATGTCGACGCTTTGCCAGGAGGTTGGATGTCTGATCTGCTAGGCTGTGATTTTGACATGGCTTCTCGGGCCGTCCATTTCACGCACTCCCCGTAAGACCAAGCCCTGCATAAATGCCGTGTCTAGAGACCAAGGTAGCGGAAAAAATTGTATCGTGGTTATCCTGGCCGGTCTAACTATCGGCCTAGTCGTGCGAATCGGGAGAACTTTTGCGCTTCCTGAAGAGCACCGTCGGACTGATGGAAGGAGAGGGCGAGATCGTCTTTACCCGCGGCGAGTGGAAGGAATTGGATAGCGCTCGCTTTCGAAGTAGCAGAGGGTCTGACGGAGAGCGATGGAGTGCTGGTTTCAGTGTTGAGTTCTGGACCTGACCAATGGATGGCAATTCGATGAACTCATATGGGACACGATGCAGCTGCAGCGAGCCCTCAAGTCGGTATGCCTCCATGTGCCACTGCAAATCAGGCTTGTGCAGCTTCATCATGTTCAAGCTCTCAGTCACGAGAGATGTAGCTCTTCGAAGGTCCACTGTCGCGTCAAAGTTCTGTGTGTAGACGTAGGGCAGCGCATTCGTTACGAACGTTGACTGTCGTGACTCGGAGCAGCTGAACGATTCTTCTGACAGCCAGCCACCAAGTGCACGTAGCTGTGTCGTCTGAAGGTAATCGAATGCAACGGGGCTGCACAGGTTGAGCCGGATCGTATACGACGCAGGGACTGCAACGGGTCAGCAAACAAGCACTGTCTGAGAAACCAGCATGGGTGCGGCTTTTGAGCAATGGTTGGTTGTATACGGACAGCGGGGCGTTGAAGTCGTGTCGACCATTGATGAATAGACACTGTTGAAGTCGCGTACAATGTACGGGTAAGGCTTTCCACACAGCTCCTCAGACATCCAGGACCATGGCGGCGAGGAGCTTTGCTCCAGTTCTCCTCCAAAACGCCATTTGAAATCACCTCTGAGGAGCAATATGAGCGCAGGTGGCGGTGGTTCGGTTGAGTTGGTGTTGGGCGCAGCTGAT
>Ga0265797_10007351_pt1 | contig 15125 bp, 13 predicted proteins | sample P2T30metagenome_FD_192433 | JGI IMG/M metagenome (GOLD analysis project Ga0265797, IMG submission 192433) | Plant litter microbial communities from East Loma Ridge, Irvine, California - P2 T30 | ecosystem: Environmental > Terrestrial > Plant litter > Unclassified | place: USA: California... | reverse complement strand
AGCGGCCTAGATGTTATTTATTAAAGCATCTTTGAGGCAGCCGTGAGTACAGAGTAGAAGGTGGAAGAATTGAAAATGGCACAAGGAGAATAATCTTTCGTCGTCAAGCACAATTATGTGCGTCACATTGGTATCAGGTATCTAGTATTCATCACGCGTTTCGCCATGAAACCAAAATCGAACCATGCAGCTTTTTGGAAAAAAGTGTGTGTATAATCGTCAAAACAAGAGAATGCTTTCGCATCTTCTTTCATTCACGCGCCAACCCTGGCTGTTGGGCTTGACACGCTTAAAGCTTCTGCATGGCAGCGACGTCGGAGCTCTGGACGTAGTCCTCGAGGCCTTCGATCTTCTCCTGGAGCTCGTCGAGGGAGACCTTGTCGTCCTCGATGACCAGGTTGATCTGGAGCTTCTTGATGCCGAAACCGACGGCAACGAGCTTGGAGCCACCCCAGACGAGACCGTCCTGTTCGATGGCACGGACGCCCTCCTCGAGCTCCTTCATGCTGGTCTCATCGTCTGTGAATATTTGTTAGTGTTGGAAGTCGCGAGAGATATTATATCAGGACAGAACATACCCCAAGGCTTAACGTCAAGGGTGACAATGGACTTGGCGGCAGGCTTGGCCTTGCCCTCCTTCTTCTTCTTGTACTCCTCGACACGGGCAGCCTTGAGCTTCTCGTTCTCCTCATCCTCCTCGTCGTCGGAGCCGAAGAGGTCGACCTCATCGTCATCCTCCTCCTCAGCCTTCTCGGGAGCCTTGGCGGGGTTGAGGGTAAGCTCCTCAGAGCCGGGGCCGTAGGCAGTGAACTCCTTGGAGGGGTCGCCGGGGAGCTTGGAGAACTCAGACTCGTAGGAGGCGATGTGCTTGTACCAGCGGTAGGCGAAGGGGTACTTTTCAACAGCCGGGGTCTCCTTGATCTGCTGGAAGGCCTTCACATCGGCCTGGGAGGGACCATTGCTGGAGATGCTGTCAGTCGCGGTTCTCCCGGTGAGTTGTAGCTTGTTTTGTGAAGAATCAATGCAGAGATTGAGGGATCAGAGGTGCGCAGAACGCGTATGGTTTTGTCTTCATTCAGCGGGGTCTTAAGCCGCCTCAGAAACACGGACCAAAATTGCTCATCAGGGAAGGGGTGCAGAGGTATAGGGAGAGTCGCGAGAGGACAGTTTCGCAGAGCAAACGTACCCGATAATGTAGCTCCTGGTGGAAACCTGAGAGCATCATGTCAGTCTGGTCCTAGACACTGTGTTGAGTCTGACCTACCCAGGAGTTGAGGACGTGGAGGCCAGTCTCGGAGATGAAGTCAGTGAAACCCATTGTGAAGGATATGGTATGAAGAAGGACGGTGAGTTACGCAGGTGCAGGACTGCGAGGACTCCGAAGACAACACTTCGTAGAATTTGACGCCGCGCTTGGGCCACTGTGGATCCAAGCGCCAGACGAGGGGTCGTACTCAACTAGATGTCTGAATACGAGTTGCGAATACCTCCGTATCGGCGTGGGAGCTTGAAATGATACATTATGCACAGAAATAGCATTGCTTACTGCATTTCTATCTTCAACCGCGTTGTCAGTGATACGCACACATGATAAAAACTGGGACGAACCAGTACGTTCGCCTTGAACCGAACCGGAAGATATTCTCAATCACACCCAATCATTGAACACCTTGTACTCGATGTGCGTTGCCATCACGGATGGCCAAATCCAGGCGTATCACCGACTCAATGAAGTAGGAGACACGACTAAAGCTTGAGTAGGTATCTATAGACACCTTCTACTCTGCTTAATAAATCTGTATAGCCTCGCATGGTTCTGGTCCTAGTTTCCACGGTGCAATACCTTTTTTTCAAGAGTTTCAATCCCGCACGTAGACTTATGCTCTATCGGCATCTTATCAGATCCTCATGGGAGCTTCGAGAAGGTACTCGCTCTGGATCGACATTGGGAGCGCGTATCCTCAGACTTGCATATATTATTGACCTTCTATAGACGCGAGAGTGAGCTCGACCGAGCTCTCTCAGCCATTCATTAACCCACTGCAACCATGCTGTCCAACACAGGCCGCAGCGCCGCCCGGCGCATAGCCAATGTCCGCTACCCTCTACCACGAACCTCATCTCGACTCCAACCATTGCGCCTAATACCCTCACACAACAACACCACCCTCCAAAGATCAATACCAGCAATCACACAATGCCGCTCATACGCCACCAACCGCGGCAATCCACAACCTCCAGGCGGCACCCACCGCATGAACCTTGGTGGCGAGCCTGAGAAACCCGCCCTCGAACAATACGGCGTTGACCTCAATGCTCGCGCAAAAGAAGGAAAATTGGATCCGGTGATCGGCCGTGACCAGGAGATTCAGCGGACGATCCAAATCTTGTCGAGGCGTACGAAGAATAATCCTGTGCTTATTGGATCGGCGGGTACAGGCAAGACTGCGATCTTGGAAGGACTGGCGCAGAGGATTGTGAGGGGAGATGTGCCGGAGAGTATTAAGAACAAGAGGGTGATTAGTTTGGATCTGGGAAGCTTGATCGCAGGCGCGAAGTTCAGGTAAGTGACCGGATGGCGCAACGAACATGATTTCAGAGACAATATACTGACTTGTATCCTAGAGGAGACTTCGAGGAACGTCTGAAGAAAGTATTGAAAGAGGTGGAAGACGCACAAGGCGGAGTAATTTTATTCATTGACGAGCTGCACACTCTCCTGGGCTTGGGCAAGGCGGAAGGAAGCATCGACGCCAGCAACCTGCTTAAACCTGCCTTGTCGCGTGGGGAATTGCAGTGCTGCGGCGCGACTACACTGGCCGAATACCGCTTGATCGAGAAGGACGTCGCGCTGGCTCGTCGATTCCAGCCCATTCAAGTCGGAGAACCTACAGTCCAGGATACAGTGTCGATTCTACGAGGAATTAAGGATCGCTACGAAGTCCACCACGGTGTCCGCATCACCGATGGTGCTCTTGTAGCAGCCGCAGCATACAGCAACAGATACATCACCGATCGCTTCCTACCCGACAAGGCAATCGATCTCGTCGACGAAGCAGCAAGTGCTCTCCGCTTACAACAAGAGAGCAAGCCGGATGCTATTCAGGAACTCGATCGCCAAATTATGACCATTCAAATCGAGCTCGAGTCCCTGCGTAAGGAAACAGATATCGCAAGCAAAGAGCGAAAAGATGCACTTGAGCGGAGCTTGACGCTGAAGCAAGACAAAGCCGGCGAGCTTACAGCAAAATGGGAAAGAGAGCGTGCTGAGATCGAAGACATCAAAAAAGCAAAGGAAGACCTCGAGCAAGCAAGAATGGAGCTCGACCGAGCACAGCGTGAAGGCAATTTCGCCAAAGCAAGTGAGCTGCGATATGCTACTATTCCAGCTTTCGAGCAAAAGCTTAAGCCTCAGGAGCAAGGCGAAGAAGGAGCGACCAGCTCAGACAGCACCGAAAGTCTCATCCACGACTCTGTCACCGCCGACGATATCGCAGGCGTCGTGGCACGCACCACAGGCATTCCCGTCACCAAGCTTATGTCCGGCGAAGTCGAGAAACTCGTCCACATGGAAGACACCCTACGCCAATCCATCCGCGGCCAAGATGAGGCTCTCACCGCCGTCGCCAACGCCGTCCGAATGCAGCGTGCCGGTCTGAGCGGCGAAAACCGCCCTCTGGCATCTTTCATGTTCCTCGGTCCCACCGGCGTCGGCAAGACAGAACTCTGCAAGAAAATGGCCGGCTTCCTATTCTCCACCGAATCCGCCGTCTTACGGTTCGACATGTCCGAGTTCCAAGAAAAGCACACCGTCTCCCGCCTCATAGGCTCGCCCGCCGGCTACGTCGGCTACGAAGACGCCGGCCAATTGACCGAAGCCGTCCGCCGCAAACCCTACGCTGTCCTACTCTTCGACGAATTCGAAAAAGCCCACAAGGATATTTCAACTCTACTCTTGCAAGTCTTGGACGAAGGTTTCTTGACAGATGCACAAGGCCACAAAGTCGATTTCCGCAACACAATGATCGTCCTCACTTCCAACCTCGGCGCCGAAGCTCTCGTCGCCGACGAAAGCCCCGGCAGCGAAATCAGCGCCGCCGTCAAGCAATCCGTCATGGACGTCGTGCAAGCCTCATACCCACCCGAATTCCTCAACCGCGTCGACGAGTTCATCGTCTTCAAGCGCTTGTCAAAAGAGGCGCTGCGGGACATCGTCGATATCAGATTGAAGGAGTTGCAGGGCAGACTTGATGAGCGGAGGATTACGCTGAAGGTTGAGGATGGGGTTAAGGCGTGGTTGTGTGAGAAGGGGTATCAGCCTAGGTATGGTGCTAGGCCGCTGAATAGGCTTATTTCGAAGGAGGTGGGGAATACGTTGGCGGATAAGATTATTAGGGGAACGATTAAGAGTGGGGATGTTGCTGAGGTTGTTGTTGGTGGGGAGGGGGAGCATTTGGAGGTTAGGACTGAGTGAGAGGGCGTTTTGGATTTTGGGGGAGCATACATGCATGGATGTGATGGGATGGTAATGATTTATGATTAATTGTATGATTGTGTAATACTACTGTAACATATTCGCATATGGATGGATGGAGAGGAAACGGTTTCTCCTCTCAACCTCAATTGTACATATGAAACATCTTCACAGACAAACCTATATACCATGATACCAGATCGAAACCTGACTTCACTCCTCTTCAAGAATAAGCAGCGAAGTCCCATGTATCGGCAGCGCGAACTCAATGTCCACTTTGCCATCCTTCACAGGAACATGGACTGCCTTGCCCAATATCTGCAGCTGTCCCGCTGCCTTGAGCTCGGTTATCTGCGCGTCCGTAGGATCCTGCGGTGCTCCCATCTCGAGCCACCTGGTGTACGAATTGCTGTGGCTGTTGTCGATGCGATAATGCGTCAGGCGTGTTTTCTTGCAACTGTCCCATTGCTCTCCTAGTCCGCTCACATCAAGTGTAATCTTAGCATCAGGCTTCGGCAGATCGTCATCGTGATAGTTCCAGATCATAGCAGACAGCGTGCGGGTCGTGGTATTGTAAGCTGCCAGCACGCCGACATCAGACTCACCGCGGACACTGTGCGCCAAGATATCATCCAGCGATACCTGTCCGTCGCTGCTGGATTTCACCCGCTGGCCTGTCAATTTCCCAAACATGCGGAAGATATTCAGAATCGGCTTGTCAATCTGATTCGTCGCCAAGACTCTCAGACCATCGAAGTAATCTCTGTCGTCGAACTCGAAAGCCCAAGTCAGCGCTCCTTCAAGATTAATTCCGTATCGCGTAGCGAGCTCGATATCGCGAGAGAATGCTGCGGCTGTGTAAGAGGGGAAGATCAGGTTATTGCGGTAGCCGTACGCGGGCGTTACGCAGGCTGCGCAGCCGTCTGGGTCGTCTTCGCCGATGACTACTGGTTTGTGCTTTTCGGAGGGGTAAGAGGAGATGATGGCGAAGGCGTCGCGGACGTTTTGGAGGCTGGCGCTTACGTTCATGGAGAGGTGGCCGGGGACCGAACCTGTTGTATTCGTGTATGTTGGTAGGCCTTTGGCGTGGAAGGAGATGAAGTCTAGGTCTGAGCCTTTGCCTTGAGTGGCGCTGTTTGTACCGTTGATGGTGTGGTCTAAGAAGGAGGTGAGCCAGTTGCCTCCTGGACCGCCTGCGAGCTCTGGCCCGCCGACGCGTGCTGTTGGGAGTGCTCGGCGGACGTTGGCTACGGCGTAGTCGTATAAAGTGAAGTACTGTTCTTGTGTGCCGTTCCAGTAGCCAATGTTTGGCTGGCGTTTTGTTAGCTAGAAGACTTGAATCTCAAGGGTTCTGGAACTTTATACCTCATTCCAGACCTCCCAGTACCAGCTGTTAACTTCATCCTCGCCACGGAGCTCGACTTCGTGCTTCACCCACTGATAAGCCAGCTCGCCGTACTTCTCCCATGACGTTGGTACATGAGACCAGCCGGTGTAGATGACGTTGTAAGTATTTGTCTCGTTGAACATGAAGGTGTACGGCTCTACGGGGTCGCTAGCCAAAGCTTTTGGCGTGAAGCTGATTTGAGCATAGGGCTTTACGCCTCGCTCCAGATATGAGTCGAAGATACGGTCGATGATGGTCCAGTTGTAGATCGGATTGCCGTTTGTGTCCTCGGTGTAAGCGTTTGTGCAGCCCCATTTGAGTCTTGCAGACACATCATCGATGGGATCGCAGGTTGTTAGCAGGTTGTGTGTTCTGAAGTAAGTTTGATGTGGTCCTAGTTCGCCGAGCTCGGAGAGAAGTGCTTCGCCGTCTGGGCTATAGGCGTAATTCGGCTCGTCTGCGCCGAAGAAGCGTGCGATGGGTGGTAGGTCGCCGAGAAGAGTTGACGTATCTATTGAGATGGACACGTCTCTGGCTGCAGCGAGCGAAGCGAGCAGGATGGGTAGGAGAAAAGGCATGATGTGGTCGAGAATTATCTACCGTACTCTGAACACGTCTCGTGAGTGGGATTAAAGTACTTCTGGGAGGTAGGAGGTAGCCATACAGTAGCATCCTGATTAGCGGATCATCAGCCACGGGAATTATAAAGTCATCGAAGCTTAGAGCTACGACGGACAATTGCTGATCCGGCGTGAATAGAGATGAGGAGAAGCATTGGAGTGTTTGGGATGACGTTAGAAGGATCACTGCGATGCATCTGTGCGGGGATCAGTGCGGCCGTTCATGGGAAGTGAGGTTGCCGGCTAATGGGACAAGCATGACGTGAATTGGTTGAAATCAATGCTTAGCCGCTTACCAATGCATACGGTACGTTGACATTAGTTGGATTGTGTTATCGAGAGACGCGTAGGATAAATCGAAGAGTTCAGGTTTGCCTAAGGTGGCATGCCAAATCACGTGCGGTAAAGCAGAGATGAGGTTGATTTTAGCTCATGGCCCAAACGCAGCATGAAGCAGTAGCAGAAGAATCTTGTTATACATGTCGTTCTTTAACAGAGAAAAATACATGTATTTGTTGTGCGTAGTCTAGACGAGAGATAGTCGTCGTTCTGATGTTGTTGTCGGTGTCAAGGTTGCGGAAGCGGGAACCTTGACACCTTCAATTGGAAAGTCCTCGGACTTCAGTGCGGTCATTGATGGAATAAGCTTAAGACAATATCCACCACTACATCTTCTGCTGTATAGTTTCCTTTGTCAAGAGAGCGGACTTCCTCTCGCATCTTGGACGATGAGCAATGCCTGGGTCACGGTAGCGTCACGAGCGCGATGCGCCGCTTCCCCAACCCAGCGCCAACCACTTCTGCAGCTCTTTCGAGGCTTTCAGCGATACCACAGCAGCCATGCATTTGCGCGCGGACAAGAAACATCTAGAGCCATAAAGAACCGTCAAGTGATATCCAACTCCCGGACGACAGCTCTGCTCCGCCAGAAATCGCGATATTCGACTTCCACCGACAAAGCGAACCAGAACTCCGCAGCGACCGACGATTCGAAACTCCAGCCTGCGACTACCTCAGCCTCGTACACCGAAGGCGTCGTGGAAAACGCCTCCGACGACGACGCGGCTGTGACATGGCGCGACTATGATCCTGAGGGTGGCATGCCGTTGCCGGACGGCGAGCGGACACAAGCAGAGATAGACGCCATTTTCGGCACCGAGGGCATGGACGTGGATACAGGAAACTACATCCTAAGCGTCATGCAATGGCGCAGGCTCTCTGGCGCGCTCATTGACATTGGTCTCGACTTCCCCATAACCAGTCGGGTTCCTAGGAGCCAGGCGCTCAAGGGCTTGGAGTACCTGCGCTCGCTTGACTCGAGCTTTGATGAGCAAGTGGCTGGCGCTCGTTGGGCGGAAGAAGAGACGGAGAGACTGAGGGATGAATTGAGGGATCGAGCTGTCAGTCTCAAGCTGTACAAGCCGGATCCTGCGGAAGAGGAGGAAGAGTCAGACCAGGGCACTGAATACGGACGCGAGAAGACTGGACAGAGTGCGCTGGAGAAGATGCGCGAGTACAACGAAGCAAAGTGGGAGCGCGAAGATGCTGCGCGGAAGCTGAAGGAACAGCAAGAACAGACTGCTGCCGTTCATATCTCGCGAGGACCTCTGCTGCTCTCAGGTGGCGTGCAACCTAGCGTTGCGCTCACCAACACCGACGCTCATGGAGACGTTTCGATCACTGGCGCTCAGACGCAAGGCTGGCTCAAGCCTGTCGAGCGTAAGGAGTGGGTGAAGTACTACGAAGACCAGGCCACCATCATCAAGGATAACGTCGTACCCAAGCTCAGCGCACTCCAACGCCTTGGACCCGCCACCATTCTTGCCTTGTTCACTCTCACCGGCCTCGTGATCTTGAGCGACCAGTACACACCGCCCTCCACGAGTGCACGTATCTTCCCCGACTACCCACCCGCGGTATCAACCCTCGGCGCCATCACAGCCATCACCCTCACAACTTTCATCTTCTCTCGCCTGCCCTTCTTCTGGCGCGCAAACAGCAAGTACTTCTGCATCGTGCCCGCCTACCCCTACGCCATCTCTCTCCTCGGAGCTGCCTGGCGCCACGACACCGTCTCCCACTTAGCCGCCAACCTGGCCACGCTCTGGCTCTTCGGTCTTTCACTGCACGAAGACGTCGGCCGCGGCACTTTCCTCGCCATTTTCCTCGGCTCTGGCGTCGTTGGAGGCTGGATCAGTTTGACGCGCAACGTCGCCACCAAGGCCTGGATGACTTACTCTTTCGGCTCGTCTGGCGGTGTTTTGGGTGTCGCTGCTGCTGCTTGCGCCCTGAGACCCAACGGTTCGGTTAGTGTTTGGGGTGTTGAGGTGCCTTTCGTGGCATGGATGCTTGTCGGCTTGTACACTGCCGGTGAGCTCTTCGGTATGCTCAGACTGCGCAGGAAGACTTCCACTGACCATGCGGGTCATCTTGGTGGTCTACTTTCGGGTCTTGCTGCCGCTTATTATGTTAAGTCAAGGCAGCAGCTACAGCAGCCTGCGGCTAGTGGCGATATCATGAAACACACGCCGGCGCTGCAGACAGTTGATGTGTGAAGGTCGCTCTCGGAGCGAATCATAAGAAGGAGGAGAAGAATCATAGACTTGTACAATACTGTACCAACTCCGCTTGTATATTTGTATATAAGTTTCATAGCCTCTTATACTCAATAACACTTTCCGCAGGCCATTCGGTTCGACTCCAACATCGGCTGAGCAGATACTGGTATTGTGGAACGGCTTCCCGGTACTGCGAAGCAAACACTACCCGAATGCAGGCAAACGCTACCCGGATCTGCATGATGGCAAATGCTGTCTTTGCGACTCTAGCAGGACGGTCGGACTGATCTGTCCCTCTACCTTTCACTTTGCGACATTGACATTTCACTTCTACACCGGCGTACTATGTTACGCGACTTGAGGCAGTTTTGCCTGCAAATGTAACAGAACTCGCTTATAAAACTCTTCAAAGTTCCAGAGAACTGCGCTTTACACCACTCAACAATTTCCGCAAACTAGTCGCTCGGTTGCTCGACACACGAAAGCAGTTACGACCTTCCCTTACAGGATCACACAGATCACGCCAACGCTGGCTACCCAGCGCCACTACCAAGATGACTCGCTACATTCTCAACGTCCACTCAGCTGCCGACTCGCGCTACATCTCGAACATCGTCGTCTCGGACGGGCCTCTCCCCGGCACGGAAAGCAAGAAGCGTGTCACGCGCTTTTATCCTCGTGTGCTCGATCCAAAGGTACCGGACAATGCTCGCAAATGCGTCTTCGAGACGAACGAGCTTCTTGAGCAGATTCTGTTGTTCCTTCCAGCGAAGAACATCTTCAGCGTTTGGAGAGTCTCGAAACAGTGGGCTGCTGTCATTGACAGTTCTATCGGCTTGCAAAGGAAGATGTTTCTACGCCCCGATGACAAGCCGTGTGAGCTGTGGACACTGGACGTAGAGCACAAAGTCGGCGCGCACGACTATGGTGAAGACTGGCCAAACTTGAATCGTTTCAACGACACGGAGCTCAAATTCAGACGCGTTGAGGTCTCTCCAAACGACAACAGTTCTATTGTCCCTATCACCCTCAATCCGATGCTGCAATACAGAGTTGCTGGCATGCCCAATACCGAAAGGGTATTCTCAGCGGGCTGATGCAGTGTACTAGCCATTCAGAATGTCATAATACTGCTGCTTGTGTCTTTAAGCCACCGATAGTGGTTGATCTCGTGCATCAACAAAATGGTTGTTCCAGGGACGCTGCGAGGGAAGGAGATGTACATGTACATCCTCCATTTGCCTCGGATGGCAACCTCCTGATCAACCGACGCGCGAAGAATCTAATGAAAACATGCCTCAATGATTGCCTGATCGTGGTGCGCAAATGCATTGCAGCTCTGTGCGAACAATTTGTCGCTAGAGCCAGGACACTTGACGCTCTTGTCAACAGGCTACTCATCATGTATATGATAGTGTCTACCGCTGCGCGAAGTGGTGACCTCGGCATCCCGACTCACACATGGATCGACGAAGATTTTCACCCAATGTCATGGGACAGCCCGGGGCTTCAGATACACGAAATAGACCTTCATCTCAAGACTGGCTCACCTTCGCTCGAAAGTGTTGTCCTCGATATCAAACCAACATGTTTCAAAGGCAACAGATAAGTAACGATCTTCCGTTATGGGTTGTAATTAGCAAGTGCTAACATCGCATGGCGACCGATCGCAACCAGCAACACGCTATATCATTGCAGGCTTTCAACGTCAAGAGAATGCCATCCTGGAACCCATTGTGCTATTGGTAGCGTCGCTCCAGCTTAGGAACCTACTACCAGACACAGTCGAGGAGATCTTGGCGAGGGCTGCTACTTATCCAAACCGTCGAATTGAGATCGGTACTCCAGAGGAAGCATACAAGACGGTGTTTTGTCGCGTGGACAAGAACGGCTATTACTGAGATACCAATCCATCACACCAAGTTTTAGCATTGTCGGCCATAATTTCAGACATGTGTCGCCTAGCCGGAGTGCAGAATGTTCCTCTACATTGTGCTCATGCAGTGCGCCGTGGTTATGCCATAGATCTGCGACGGGCTCTAAAGGACTAATAGAGATCTAGAACGAGTCGCCAGGTCTCGAGGTTACTTAGCTATTCCTCGAACACTGCAACTAGCAAAATGGCTATTAGGTACGCGGACGCATCATTAGAAAATACTTTGAGAGCTCGTGAGGCTGTACTACCTAAACTTCACCCTGGCGACGATGGAAGCAGTGGAGCCCTATTCATTCCGGCTCGGTTGTTAGATATGAAAAAGACTTTCGAAGAACTTAGTCCTTATAATCGGACTATCACTCACGACTCAAACGCCGCAGTGCAAATCGCGCGCCACTTGAAATTTGAATGAAGGCGAACCTGTCACGTCTTGTAGCAGTAACATTCTGGAAGTGGAAGAATCAGATGCAAAAAGCCGGTAAACGGGAACCATTTCCAGGCATGGAAGACGATTTGGCGTCTATGATATCCGCGGCAGACTGCACTGGTACGGGATGCGAAGAACCGTTGAAAGGCTCGCAAACGACAATCCAGTGAAATATTCGGCATGGATCACGAATGCCTTTGCAATTGGCTCATAAACGAGACAATTCGACACACATCTGAAGTCGTATCAGAAGCCCCGTCCTCCGCGAAGACACGCCAAAGAATCGCACACATCACTAGGCGCCTTCAACTCTGTGGCTACACCAGTTCTGGTGTCGCTGACGACTCCTAGCTCATGGAAACAAAGCACTCTCGGTCCATCCACAAGCCTCCCTTATCCGGCTCTGCGTGAAACAGGCGACCAAAGTCTCCTTGATCCGGCTCTGCGTGAAACCGGCGACCAAAGTCTCCTTGATCCGGCTCTGCGCGAAACCGGTACCAGGCTACGCCAACCTACACATGAAAATCCTCTATACTCTTCCACCCTCGTATGGGAAACGCAGACAGGCGAGCACTTCCTCTTCGATCCTGATGATGTTAATCACCTTAACGACCCGTAATTCATCACCTCGATAACCCAATTCCAAGCATCGCTGGGCTATTCTGGTCAGAGTCTCGCGGCTACGCGTGAAGCTGCCGAACACTCCTCATTTCTCGTCGTATGGGACACGAAGACAGGCGCGCACTCCCTCTTCGATCATGATGATGTTGATCACCTCGATGACCCAATTCCAAGCATCGCTGGGCTGTTCTGGTCAGAAGAGTCTCGCGGCTACGCGTGAAGCTGCCGAACACTCCTCGTCTGTCATCGTATAGAACACGAAGAAAAGCGAGGAGCTCTTCGGGCTCTTCAAACCTGGCAGATGCCCCGACCTTAAGAAAGACTACGGCGGAGGCGGGCGAATGCCTCTAGTCTTGCGCGCCCTACTCGAACTGCCAAACTTGCCAGGACCAGGCGTGGACGAAGCTGCTGGATCTGCCACCGGTCCAACCGCCATACCGTACATCACAGAAGCCCGGTCGTTGATTGCGCAAAAGATCAACGAGTCCCTCCTTGCGCATTATTATACGTCGTCTTTGCCTTCGGGAGAATCTCTTCTTGAAGACACACAGGTCACCAGCGTAGTCATGGAGACAAAGCACTCTCGGTCCATCCACAAGCCTCCCTTATCCGGCTCTGCGTGAAACAGGCGACCAAAGCCTCCTGAGAGTCGTTCAACACAGCTACATGTAACTTACACGTACATGTACATCTTCCATGTGCCTCCTCTAATACATGTAATGTTCAGTGCAATGTTCTCAGGCGCTCTCTTTAGGGTTTATCTGAATCGGGTAAGGGTACAATTAGTGAGGGCCATCGTGGAAGGTATGCCGTCTGGACACAATTTACAGCGCATGCTAAGACGGAGATAGTTACCTCTAACACGGCTGTGGCGAGAGTAAGGCCATTGCTTATCTACTTCGTGTCAATACGCAGTTGTGTTGTAGCCTACACGTGGGCCTGGAACCGAGATCATTGCACACGTCTGGGTCGTGCCTGCCTCACTTCAGTCACGGGTTCCATCGAGACTTCATGCGAGCTTCGCTGCTCGTGATGTCGCTTCATTGTTTACAACCCAACACCATGAGATTGGACTGCGCGAAGCCTCACTTACCGCTGAGGCTCCGACCGACATCAGGCATCGGCCATCATGCCGTTCCAAGAGAATCTTGCCTTGCTTGACGCACTTGAAGAGCTCCAGCGAGAAGAGGGGACCCCTCGGTAAGAACGTCGTACACTCGCTCGCCGACATTTGACTAATACCGCTTCAGCTGGTACGTTCTTCAGGTCGTAGCGGAGCTCAGACGCACTTACCGGTTGACTGCGGCCACGTACAAGCGATGGGATGCTGTGACGCGCGAACGACACGATGCTCGATCACGAAGCTACAAAGCGCTGCAGCACAGCATCTACGAGAGCGAATCGCGTTCATTGTTGCTCACGGCGGAAGCCGAGCGACGAGAGCACACTATGCACCATGCATGGTTTGAGAGGCTTGAGGGTGAAGTCCAGGCCGAACATGTATTTTCCGTCCTGACTCACCCCGCTATCAATACATCGCAGCTGATCTTCTCGTAGCTCTTTCAGTATCCTCCCGGCTATTCGGGCCTCGCTCGCGACGATGTGGAGGAATACCAAAAAGCGCAACTCGCGGCTTGGGAGACCAAGGTTGCGCGCACACTCGAACGGCGGAAGAAGGCTCTTTCGATCGTCCTGAGATTCAAAGCCGATGTCCACGCACGCAGAGAAGCACGGGTTGCAGACACTATGCGACGGCTCGTAGACCCAGCCTTTCCCCGAGAGTTACTGCTTACCGTGATCGAGGCCGCCATCGGGTCCCGATCTCTCCATTGGAAGCCCTCGGAAGAGCACAGTCTCGAAATGCAAGCCTTTCGCTTCTTCATATGGCCGCGAGGAGTCGGACACGACACTCAGATCATCCTCCGACAGACAGTCGCAAGTGTCCTGCTGAGGTCTTTCCTCATGACGCTGTCGATGAGCTTCACGCGCGAAGGCACACTGGTCATCCCGCGGGGACTCAAGTGGAACGCGACGTCTCGGTGGCATTCCCGCCGTGTAGTCTTGAAACCCCGAATCCTCGACCTTGCCATCGGCGGAGAACTGCGCGGGCTGAAAGAAAACATCGACGGCGTGATATTTTCCGACCGCTTGTTCCCGAGACTCGAGACTTGCATTTGCTTGCTGCACATCAGGATCCCTTGGGGCTGTCGCTCGCAGATACTGCGAAGGGAGGAAATCGTGATGAAGGAAAACCTCGTGGAATTTGTTGCTGCTTTTTTGCGATATGGGCCTGGGAAGAGGAAGCTCATACGACTACGCTTGGACGATGCCACTGGTCCTCTGGTTACAATTGACCGCCGTCAGGATTTAGGTGATGCAAATTCTGGACTGGCATCTGGGGACATTGGTGATGGGAAAGATGCGTTTGCCTTGAGGGCTGAACGCGTCGTACAACAAGCCTACGCGTTCCCGAAAGTCCTAACATGGTGGTGAGAGAGGGGTTGTTGCACAATTGCGTTACAGTAACCCACGCAATAATAGTTTTAGGGAAAAGCTCAGCTACGATGAGCACCCGTAATGGTTGTACGCAGCAAACAAACCATCGTACCACTTCAGCCATCAAAGTACGCAGAGTCAGTGCGTTGTTGTCCGGACACCCTGGCTTCTAGGGACCCGCTGTGGTCCGACCCCCACGTGCATGAGTGATGATGTTCGGTGACCGACTAAGCCGAGGGGCTGGTCTGCGACGTAAAGCGAAGCATTGTCAATTACAGGAACGGTGATACAACCGTCACCGTGAAAAAATGATTCCAAGCCCTGTGCCTGACGGTCACACACGTCCACGAAAGTGCTGAGTGTCAACAATGACTACCAAAGAAAGAAAAATAGTGATGATATCAAGGGACCATGGACCTGAAGACCTGAAGCGGGGTTCACCGCCAAGACGAGGCTCTTAAGATTCCTGCGAGAAAGCAGACGTGTTTTGTTTGTGACTCTGTTTCGATTTGGTCATGAATCTCACGTAATCTCGCAGACTGAGAGTGCATCGTTCCTTCCACTTCTGTCGAACAATCTGGTAAGTGAATTAACCAGCACAATATG
>Ga0265797_10007350_pt1 | contig 15125 bp, 14 predicted proteins | sample P2T30metagenome_FD_192433 | JGI IMG/M metagenome (GOLD analysis project Ga0265797, IMG submission 192433) | Plant litter microbial communities from East Loma Ridge, Irvine, California - P2 T30 | ecosystem: Environmental > Terrestrial > Plant litter > Unclassified | place: USA: California... | reverse complement strand
TGACGGAAGGCGATGCCCAGGGCGAACTGGTGGAACGGCTGCGCGATTCGGTGCGCAGCCAGCTGGTGGCCGAGGTGCCGCTGGGCGCCTTTCTTTCCGGCGGTGTCGACTCCAGTGCCGTCGTCGCCATGATGGCCGGACTGACGCAGGGCGCCGTCAATACGTGCTCCATCGCGTTTCGCGACAAGGCCTATGACGAATCGGCCTACGCGGCCCAGGTGGCGCGACAGTACGGCACCGACCACCTGGTCGATACGGTCGATACGGACGATTTCGCCCTGCTCGACACCCTGTCCGACCTGTACGACGAACCGTACGCGGACAGCTCCGCGATCCCCACGTACCGCGTCTGCCAGCTGGCCCGCCAGCGTGTGACGGTGGCATTGTCCGGTGACGGCGGCGACGAGAACCTGGCCGGCTACCGCCGCTACCGCTACGCCATGGCGGAGGAGAGCGTGCGCGGACGCATTCCGTCCGGCCTGCGCAAGCCGCTGTTCGGCGCACTGGGAAAATACTATCCGAAGGCCGACTGGGCGCCGCGCGTGCTGCGTGCCAAGACCACATTCGAGGCGCTGTCGCGCGACCTGGTGGAGGGCTATTTCCATGGCGTGTCGATCATGACGGATGCGATGCGGCACCAGTTGTTCTCGGACAGCTTCCGCGCCGGCCTGCAGGGCTACCGCGCCATCGACGTGATGCGCGGCCATGCGGACAAGGCGCCCACCGACGAGCCGCTGTCGATGATTCAATATCTCGACATGAAAACGTACCTGCCGGGCGACATCCTGACGAAGGTGGACCGCGCCAGCATGGCGCATGCGCTGGAGGTGCGCGTGCCGCTGCTGGACCATCGGCTGGTCGAGTGGATATCCGGCCTGCCGCCGGAGATGAAACTGAAGGGCAGCGAAGGCAAATACATCTTCAAGAAAAGCATGGAGAAATATCTGCCGCACGATATCCTGTATCGGCGCAAGCAGGGTTTTGCCGTGCCGCTGGCGGCCTGGTTCCGCGGCCCGCTGCGCGAACGCGTGCGCACCTCGCTGCTGGGGCCGAACCTGGCCGCCACGGGCATGTTCAATGGCGCCTTCCTGGCGGAGATGGTGGAGCAGCACCAGTCCGGCCGGCGCGACTACAGCGCGCCGATCTGGACGCTCTTGATGTTCGAAGCCTTCCTCAGGAAAGAGCTGTGATGGGTACCGCCGACTTCCTCGCCAGCGCGGCCCGGCCGCTGCGCATCCTGCACGTGCTGGATCACTCGATCCCGCTGCACAGTGGCTACACGTTCCGCACCCGTTCGATCCTGCAGCAGCAGCGCGCGCTGGGCTGGGAGACCTACCACATCACGAGTCCCAAACAGGGCGACGGGCCCGATGGCGACGAAACCGTGGACGGCCTGCGCTTTTACCGTACCGCGCCGGCTGCCGGGACCCTCGCGCGGCTGCCCGTGCTGAACCAGCTGGCCGTTATCGACCGCCTGGCAGTGCGTCTGTTGCAGGTGGCGAGCGAAATAAAGCCGGACATCCTGCATGCGCACTCGCCGGCGCTCAACGCGGTGGCGGCGCTGCGCGTGGGGCGAAAGCTGGGCATCCCGGTCGTCTACGAGATTCGCGCGTTCTGGGAGGATGCTGCGGTGGACCATGGGACGAGCCGCGAGTGGGGCGTGCGCTATCGCCTGACACGGGCAATGGAGACGTGGGCGCTGCGCCGCGTGGACGCGGCCACGACGATCTGCGAAGGACTGCGCGCCGAGATCCTCGGCCGCGGCATCGCGGCACGCAAGGTGGAAGTCATCCCGAACGCCGTCGATATCGGCGACTTTCACGTGGACGGCGTGCGCGATGCGGACTTGGCGCGGCAGCTGGGCCTCGATGGCAGGACGGTGCTCGGGTTTATCGGTTCGTTTTACGCCTACGAAGGGCTGAACGTGCTGCTCGATGCGCTGCCGTCGATGCTGGCGCACCAACCGGATATTCGCCTGCTGCTGGTGGGCGGCGGCCCGCAGGATGCGGCGCTGCGCCGCCAGGCCGAGGCCCTGGGCGTGACGGAGCAGGTGATCTTTACTGGGCGCGTGCCGCACGGCGACGTGCAGCGCTATTACAACCTGATCGACGTGCTGTGCTACCCGCGCCTCAAGATGCGCCTGACGGACCTGGTCACGCCATTGAAGCCGCTGGAGGCGATGGCGCAGGGCCGGCTGCTGGCGGCATCCGACGTGGGCGGACACCGGGAACTGATCGAGGATGGCCGCACCGGCGTGCTGTTCCCTGCCGGCGACGCGGCGGCGCTGGCGCGCAAGGTGCTGGCACTGCTGGACGCGCCGGAGCGCTGGCCGCTGCTGCGCGAGCAGGGCCGCCGCTTCGTCGAGGAGCAGCGCAGCTGGGCGGCCAGCGTGAGCCGCTACCGCAAGGTGTACGGCAACCTGGTACCGGGCATGGCGACGGCGGAGCAATCATGAGCGACGTGACGCCGCTGCGCGTGGGCCTGGTCGGACCATTGCCGCCACCGTCGGGCGGCATGGCCAACCAGACCTTGCAACTGGCAGCGCTGCTGCGCGGCGAAGGCATCGAGGTCGAGACGGTGCAGGTCAACGCGCCGTACCGGCCTGCGTGGGTCGGCCACATCAAGGGTCTGCGCGCGGCGGTGCGCCTGCTGCCTTACCTGGCCGGCTTGTGGCGCACGGCGGGGCGGGTGCAACTGTTCCACGTGATGGCCAACTCCGGCTGGTCATGGCATCTGTTCGCGGCACCGGCCATCTGGATCGCGCGGCTGCGCGGCACGCCGGTCGTCATCAACTACCGGGGCGGCGAAGCGGAAACGTTCCTGCGGCGCGCCCGCAGCTGGGTGCGACCGAGCCTGGCGCGCGCCGATGCCGTCATCGTGCCGTCCGGGTTCCTGGAACAGGTGTTCGGCAAGTTCGGCTTCGCCGCGCAGGTCGTGCCGAATATCGTCAATCTGGACCGGTTTTCCGGCGCGCCGGCGCGGGCGGGCCGCACGGGGTTGCGCCTGCTGGTGGCGCGCAATCTGGAGCCTATCTACGACAACGCCACGGCGGTGCGCGCGCTGGCGCTGATCCACGCGCACGATCCCGCCGCCACCCTGGTCATCGCCGGCTCCGGTCCGCTGCGTGCGGAGCTGGAGCAGCTGGCGCAAGAACTGGGGCTGGCGCACGCCGTCACGTTCACGGGCCGGGTCGACAACGCAGGCATGGCCGCGCTGTACCGCGAGGCGGACATCATGCTGAACTGCAGCCTGGTCGACAATATGCCCAATTCCGTGCTGGAGTCCCTCGCCTGCGGCGTGCCGGTGGTCAGCACGGACGTCGGCGGCGTGCCGTATCTGGTGGAGCATGGCCGCACGGCGCTGCTGGTGCCACCGGCGGCGCCGAGCGCGATGGCGGATGCGGTGCTGCGTCTCGCCGCCGAACCATCTCTGGCCGCGGCGCTGCGCGAAGCGGGTCTGCGCCAGGTGCAGCAATACACGTGGGCCAGCGTGCGTCCGCGGCTGTTGGGCGTGTATGCAGCGGTGCTGGCCGCCCGTGCCGGATCTCCGGTGAGCCAGCCATGAAGACCGTTCCGGGCTACCGTCCGGCGCCCTACACGGCGCTGGTGACGAACCTGCTGTTCCCGCTGCACGAACGGGTCAAGCAGCACAGCAGCGTGGCCGTGCGCAAGGGGCTGGAGGCATCGCAGTACTGGCCGGAAGAGCGGCTGCGCGAGCTGCAGTTGCGCCGCCTGCGCGCGCTGCTGGAACGGGCCGGCGCGAAGGTACCGTATTTCCGCGACCTGTTCCGCCAGACCGGTTTCGATCCGCGCCGCGATGTCCGCTCGCTGGCCGACCTGGCGCGGCTGCCGCTGATGGACAAGGTCATCATCCGCGCCAACACGGACCGGCTCAAGGCCGAGGATGCAGTCGGCCTGGCGCGCTTCAACACGGGCGGTTCCAGCGGCGAGCCGCTGATTTTCTATATCGGCAAGGAGCGCGTCAGCCATGACGTGGCCGCGAAGTGGCGCGCCACGCGCTGGTGGAATGTCGATATCGGCGACCCCGAGATCGTTGTCTGGGGTTCGCCCATCGAGCTGGGCGCGCAGGATCGCGTGCGCGCGCTGCGCGACCGGCTGCTGCGCACCCACCTGCTGCCGGCGTTCGAGATGTCGGCCGCAAAGCTGGACAGCTTCGTCGCCCGCATCCGTGCGCACCGTCCGCGCATGCTGTTCGGTTACCCGTCGGCGCTGTCGCACATTGCCCGCCATGCGCAGGCGCAGGGACAACGCATGGACGACTTGGGCATCCGCGTGGCGTTCGTGACGTCCGAGCGCCTGTACGACGAGCAGCGCGCGCAGATCTCCGCCACGTTCGGCTGCCCTGTGGCGAACGGCTACGGCGGCCGGGACGCCGGCTTCATCGCGCACCAGTGTCCCGAAGGCGGCATGCACATCACGGCCGAGGACATCATTGTCGAGATCATCGACCCGCAGGGCCACCCCGTGCCGCGCGGGCAGTCGGGCGAGATCGTCGTCACGCACCTCGCCACGGGCGACTTTCCGTTCATCCGCTACCGCACCGGCGATATCGGCGTGCTGGGCATCGAGGGCTGCGCCTGCGGGCGCGGCCTGCCGCTGCTGCAGGAGATCCAGGGCCGCAGCACGGATTTCCTGGTGGCGCAGGACGGCACCGTCATGCACGGGCTGGCGCTCGTCTACATCCTCCGCGACCTGCCGCAGGTGAAGGCATTCAAGATCACGCAGGAGAGTCTCGACCTGACGCACGTGCAGGTGGTGCTGGAAGCGCCGCTGGACGCGGGGCTGCGTGCGCACATCGAAAACGGCTTCAAGGCCCGCCTGGGCAGCGCGGTGGCCGTGCAGGTCGAGCAGGTGGATGCGATCGGCCCGGAAAAATCCGGCAAGTTCCGCTACGTGGTCAGCAAGGTGGCCACCGGGAGAGCCGTGGCATGAGGGACGTGATCGTCACGCTGCTGGTCTTCGCGTCGCTGCCGTACATCTTCAAGCGGCCGTCGTTCGGCATGGTGATGTGGATCTGGATCAGCGTCATGAACCCGCACACGCAGGGCTGGGGCTTTGCGCGCGAGTTCCCGTTTGCCGCCATCATCGCCGTCGTCACCGTCGCGGCGATGGTGACCAACAGCCGGCGGCACTACCGCTTGCCCATCACGCCCGTGACGGCCACGTTCATCCTGTTCATTTGCTGGATGTGCGTCACGTCGGTCTTTGCCGTCCATCCGGAAGAGGTGGGCCCGCAGCTCGTCAAGGTCATCAAGATCACCGGCATGACCCTTGTCGTGCTGATGCTGCTGCGGAAGCGCGTCCACGTCGAATGGATGATCTGGACGATCGTCGTCTCGATCGGCTACTACGGCACCAAGGGCGGCATCTTCACGATCCGCAGCGGCGGCCAGTACCGCGTGTGGGGGCCGATCGGCACGTTCATCGACGGCAACAACGAGATCGCGCTGGCGCTGGTGATGACGATTCCGCTGATGTACTACCTGTATGGCCTGATCGCCAATAAATGGGGCCGGCGCGCGATGGTGGCGTCCATGCTGCTGTGCGCACTGGCGTCGCTGGGATCGTATTCGCGCGGCGCCGCCATCGCCATGTCGGCCATGCTGCTGTTCCTCTGGCTGAAGGGGAAGAACCGGCTGTCGTTCGGCGTCGTCATCCTGTGCTGCGTGCCGTTCGCGCTGCTGTTCATGCCGGAGCAGTGGCATTCGCGCATCGACACCATCAACGAATACGAGCAGGACGCGTCGGCCATGGGCCGCATCAACGCCTGGCATATGGCCTACAACCTGGCGAACGACCGGCCGCTGGGCGGTGGCTTCATGATCTACGAGGCGGACGTGTTTGAACAATACGCGCCGGTGCCGCAGGATATCCACGCCGCGCACAGCATCTACTTCCAGGTGCTGGGCGAACATGGGTGGGTGGGCCTGGCGATCTACGTGATGCTGGGCTGCCTGACGTGGCGCACCGGCACGTGGATCATCCGCCATACGGCGCTGCGCAAGGATCTCGCGTGGGCGTCCGACCTGGCGAAGATGTTGCAGGTCAGCCTGCTGGGCTTCATGGTGGGCGGCGCCTTTCTCAGCCTGGCATACTTCGATGTGCCGTATTATCTGATGGCGGGCATGGTGGCGATCCGGACGATCGTCGAGCGCGAGAGAGCAGCCGTGGTGGCCGCGCAGCGCACCGCCGTGGTGGAACCGGACAGGGAGATCGAGGAAATGCAGCATGAGCCGCTTCGCTGACGCGGGCGCCGGATCGGCGCTGCTGGAAAGGAGCCTGTTGTCGCTGTGCTCACCGGGCGGGAAACGGGGCCTGTCGATCCTGATCTATCACCGCGTGCTGCCGGTGAAGGACGCGCTGTTCCCCGGCGAAGTCGACCGCCGCGAGTTTTCCGACCAGATGGCGTTGCTCAAATCGCGCTTCAACGTGCTGCCGCTGGCGCAGGCCGTCGCCATGGCGAAGCGGGGCAGCCTGCCGCCACGCGCCGCCGCCATCACCTTTGACGACGGCTATGCGGACAACGCCGAACTGGCGCTGCCCGCCCTGCGCGAACACGGCCTGCATGCCACGTTCTTCGTCGCCAGCGGCTTCCTGAACGGCGGTCGCATGTGGAACGACAGCGTCATCGAACTGGTGCGGCGCACGCCGGACGAGGTGCTCGATGCGTCCGCGCTTGGTTTGGGCGTGCATCCGCTGCGGTCGGTGGCCGAGCGCCAGCGCGCCATTCCTGCCCTGATCGGCCAGCTCAAATACCTGCCGATGGTGGAGCGGCTGGAGAAAGTCGAGCGGCTCGCGGCACTGGCCCATTGCGCGCTGCCGGACGACCTGATGATGACGACCGCGCAGGTGCGGGCGCTGCGCGCGGCCGGCATGGACATCGGCGCGCACACCGTGAATCATCCCATCCTGGCGCGGCTGCCGGACGCCCAGGCGCGCGAGGAAATCGCGCAGGGCAAGCTGGCACTGGAAGATATCCTCGGCGAGAAGGTCGCCTTGTTCGCCTACCCGAACGGCAAGCCGGGCGAAGACTACCTGCCGCAGCATGTGACGATGGCGCGCGACCTGCGCTTCGAAGGCGCCGTCTCGACGGCATGGGGCGCCAGCCGCGGCGAGCCCGATCCGTTCCAGCTGCCCCGCTTCACGCCGTGGGACCGCAACCGCCTGCGCTTCTTGCTACGGCTGGCCCGCAACCTCACGGTGCCCGCCGGGCGCGCGTAAGCAGGGGGCGGGGCATTGCGAGTCACGATCCTGCCGCATGGCTGGCAGTTCGACGCGGCGGCGGACGAAACCCTGCTGCGCGCCGCCGAACGGGCCGGCATCCGCCTGCCCAGCTCCTGCCGCAACGGCACGTGTCGCACCTGCCATTGCACCAGCGACGGCGGCAAGGTGCGCTACCTCGTCGAGTGGCCCGGCCTGTCGCTGGACGAGAAGCTGGCGCACGACGTGCTGCCCTGCGTGGCCGTCGCCGTGGAAGACATCGTACTGACGGTGCCCGCCGCGCGGCGCATCGAGCCGTCAGCCTGAGCGCGCATTGCGCCGGTATGCGCCCGGTCCCATGCCGTGGTGGCGTTTGAAGACGCGGTTGAAGGCGGCTTCCGACTGATAGCCCACCTGTTCGCCAATCTGCGCGGCGCCCAGCCGCCCTTGCGCCAGCAGGCGCGCCGCCTGCGTCATGCGTAATTGCGTCAGGACCTGCGCCGGCGGCGTGCCCGCGGCCGCGCGGAACAGGCGGGCAAACGTGGCGCGCGCCATGTGGCACAGGGCTGCCAGGTCGTCGAGTGTCCAGGCCCGTTCCGGCTGCGCCAGCATCGCGTGCAGGGCCGGCTGCAGGCGCTTCTCCGCCAGCACGGCCAGCAGGCCGGGCACCTGCGGCGACTGTTCCAACCAGCCGCGCAACAACAGCGCAAACAACGCCGAGGACAACTGCGCCAGGATCGCCGCAGCACCCGGCCGCGCACTCTGCGCCTCCGCCTGCAGCAGGCCGATCACGCCACGCAGCGTGGCCAGCGCCGGCGCATCCGCCGTCCGTACCACCAGCGCCGCGGGCAAGGTGCGCAGCAGCGGCGCCGCCTCGGGACCAAAGTGAAATTCGCCGCACAACACGTCGCTGGCTGGACCGGTGCCGTCGTTGGTTTCGATGACCAGATGCGGCCCGGCGCTTTTGCGGATTGGTGCCGGTGCCCCGTCGCCGGCGCGGATGCGGTGCGCACCGCCTTGCGGGAACAGCACCGCGTCGCCCGCGTGCAAGGCGGCGCGCGTGCCGTCGGGCAGCTCGAGCCAGGCGTCGCCCGACACCAGCAGGTGATAAGGCGCGCAACCGGGCGGCGCATCCGGTTTTTCCAGCAACCACGGCGCACCGAAGTGGCAGCGCACGTCAAGCGCAGTTTGCAGCGGATGCAGGGCGAGCAGGCGGCTGAGGGTGTCCATAAAAAAAGTAAAAGGCTGAGCTTGTGTCCACCGTGGGGTCACACCCCGAAGTGGACCCGAGCTCGACAGCAATAAACGCAATTGCTGAGCTTGTGTCCATGTCGGGGTGTGACCCCACGGTGTAATAAGTGGACACGGGCTCGGCGGTGTGAGACGTTTGAGCAAATTGTAGCGTGTTTCGGGCATTCGCCGTCGCGGCGGTCGTCGTTACACTGGCTCCATCAACTTCACAAAGGAGCACACCATGACCCGCCTGTTGACTCAACCTGTCACCGAAGCCACCGGCCACGCCGCCCAGCTGTTTGCAGCCATCAAGGGTGCCGTCGGCATGGTGCCGAACGCGTACGCGGCCATCGGCAGCAACAGCCCGCTGGCGCTGGAAGCGGCGCTGAACCTGGATGGCGCGCTGCGCCAGAGCAGCCTGTCGGCGCAGGACATCGAAGTGATCAAGCTGGCCGTCAGCCAGGATGCCGGTTGTGATTACTGCCTGGCCGCGCACACGCTGGCCGGCCGCAAGGCGAAGCTGTCGGGCGAAGCGATGATCGCGCTGCGCAAGGGAGAAGCGACGGGCGATGCGCGCGTCGATGCGTTGGCAGCGTTCACGCACCGCCTCGTGCAAAGCAGGGGTACGGTGCCGGAAGAGGTGGTGGCGGAGGTGCGCGCGGCCGGCGTGACGGATGCGCAGGTGGTCGATACCTTGCTGGCCATTGCCAGCATCACGTTCACGAACCTGTTCAACCGCGTCAACGACACGGTGCTCGACTTCCCGCCGGCACCGGCGGTGTAAGGGTCAATCCGGCGCGTCGCCCTTGCGCAGCCGGGACAACAGCGCTTCGGTCTGTTCGTTGAGCGGCAGGCCGTGGCGCCGCAGCAGCTGCACGTGCAGCACAAGGTTTTCCAGCACCAGTTTGGCGGAGACGGCCAGCAGCGTCAGGTGGCGGTCCTCTTCGCTGAACGATTCCAGCCTGTCGGCCATTTCGCACAGATGGCTGGCCACGATGCCGCGCAGCGCCTGTTCGTCGAACGGCAGGTCGGCAAAGTCGATCGGATCTTCCTGCTCCACTTCCTGCATCAGTATTTCAAGTTCCTGCTGGGTGATCGACATCTGTGGCTCCGGTGACTCACGTCGCTTCATTCTAGGCCAAAGGCGGCCGCAACCGCGCTAGAATCGGTCCACCGGAGGGTCCCCATATGGCGCAGATCGTCTTCACGCAACAGCTGGCCCGCTTCCTGCCCGTCCCGCAACTGGCGACGGATGCGGCGACGCTGCGCGCCGCGCTCGACGGCATCCTGGCCACCAACGCGCGCCTCGCCGCCTACGTTCTTGACGACCAGGGCCGGTTGCGCGAGAACGTCGTCATCTTCATCGACGGCCAGCGCACGCGCGAGCGCGCCCGGCTCGACGACCCGCTCCGGCCCGACTCCACCATCCACATCTTGCAGGCACTTTCAGGAGGCTGACATGGCAGACCGCGCATTGCTCGCAACCCGCAAGGGCCTGTTCGAACTGACGCCAGGGACCGCCGGCTGGCAGCTCGGGACACCGCACTTTCCCGGCGACCCTGTCTCGGCCGTGCTGCACGACGCCCGTGACGGCAGCACGTATGCGGCGCTGAACCTGGGCCACTTCGGCGCCAAGCTGCACCGGCGCGATGCCGGCAGCGACGCCTGGACGGAAGTGGCCGTCCCCGTCTATCCGCCCAAGCCGGAAGACAGCGCCGACAAGACCGACTGGATGCTGAAGCAGATCTGGACGCTGGCGGCGGCCGGGCCGGACCAGCCGGGCGTGCTGTGGGCCGGCACGCTGCCGGGGGGCTTGTTCCGCTCCGCAGACCGGGGCGCCAGCTGGCGGCTGGTGGAAGGCCTGTGGAACGTCGACGGTCGCGCCGACTGGTTCGGCGGCGGCTACGACGTGCCGGGCATCCACAGCATCTGCGTCGATCCGCGCGACAGCAATCGCGTGCTGGTCGCAATCTCGTGCGGCGGCGTATGGGTAACGGGGGACGGCGGCGCCACGTGGCAGTTGCGAACCAAAGGCATGCAGGCCCGCTATATGCCGCCGGAGCTGGCGGAGCAGGGCTCGGCTCAGGACCCGCATCGCGTAGTGCGCTGCGCCGGCCAGCCGGACGTGCTGTGGTGCCAGCATCACAGCGGCATCTGGGTCTCCACCGACAACGCGGGGACGTGGGAAGAAGTCAGGGCGCCGTTGTCCTCGTTTGGCTTTGCCGTGGCGGTGCATCCGCGCGACGCCCGCACGGCATGGTTCGTCCCGGCCATCGCCGACCAGCAGCGCGTGCCGGTTGCCGCCGCGCTGGCCGTCAACCGCACGCGCGATGGCGGCGCCACGTTCGAGACGTTGCGGACCGGCTTGCCACAGCAGCATTGTTACGATCTTGTCTATCGTCACGCGCTGGCCGTCAACGACGACGGCACGACATTGCTGATGGCGTCGACCACGGGCAGTGTGTGGCTGTCGAGCAACGGCGGCGACGCCTGGGGCGAGGTGAGCACCCACTTACCCCCGGTATATGCGACAGTTTTCACCAAAACTGATTGACCTCAAGTTTCCATGTGGAAATAATGGTGGTTTTCCGCTGAACTGTATTCCGCCGTGGCCACCGTTACCGACATCACTACCATCCCCCTGACCAACCTGATCCATATCGATGCGCTGCTCAACGAGGGACCGAACTGGAACTACCTGACCGGTAATCCGGACAACACGCTGTATTACTCGTTCGGCACGTTCGCCGCCAAGACGACGCGCAACGCTGACGTCAGCGGCAACATCGTGGCCTTTAGCGCCGACCAGCAGCATTACACCCGCGAGGCACTGGACTATCTGAGCGAGGTAACCGGCATCAAGTTTGTCGAGTCCGACCCGTTCGATGCACAGATCAGTTTCGTCAACGCCACCATCGTCGATCCGCAGACGGCGGCGGAATGCAGCGCGCAGTGGTCTTACCGCTACGATCCGTACGACTATTCGATCACGTCGTACAGCGCCAAGGCGATCATTTATCTGGACGATGTCGCCGGCACGCCCAACACCGACCTGGCCCCGGGCGGCTACGGTTACCAGACGCTGCTGCACGAGATGGGTCACATGCTGGGCCTGAAGCACCCGTTCAGCGGCGATGCCGTCCTGTCCGACGACGTGGACGACACGGGCAATACGCTGATGTCGTACACGTCGGACGGGTATCTGCACACCGAATACAGCGCGTATGACCTGGCCGCATTGAACTGGCTTTACGGCGGCGACGGCCTGCGCGGCGAGCGGGGCATCAATTCCGCCGGCGGCATCTGGCTCGAAGGCGACGACGACGACAACGTGCTGACGGGTGCCGCGCGTGCCGACGTGCTGGTCGGCGGCTGGGGCGACGACGTGCTGACCGGCCTGGCCGGGGACGACGTCCTGAGTGGCGGCGTCGGTGACGACGTCATCGATGGCGGCAGCGGATTCGATACCGCCGTGTACGACGGCGAGCGCGCCGACTACGACATCGTTCGCAGCGGCCGTACCGCCACCATCAGCGACAGCTACGACTGGGACGGCACGGATCGCCTGATCGACGTTGAGCGCGTCGTGTTTACGGATACGGTCGTGGCGCTCGATATCGACGGCATTGCCGGTTCGGCGTATCGGCTCTACCAGGCCGCCTTCGACCGCACGCCGGACGCGGGCGGGCTGGGCTACTGGATCGACGTGCTGGACCGCGGCGCCAGCCTGCGCGATGTCGCGGCCGGGTTCATGCAGGGCGCCGAATTCGCCGCCCTGTACGGCAGCAGCAATCCGGACAACGTGGCGTTCGTCACCCGCCTGTACCAGAACATCCTGCACCGCGCGCCCGAGCAGGGCGGCTTCGCGTACTGGACTGACACGCTGAACAAAGGTGCCGACAAGGCCGAGGTGATGGCCGCGTTCAGCGAAAGCGCCGAAAACAAGGCGCTGCTGGTGGGCGTCATCGGTGACGGCTTCGACTACGTCGCCTACACGGGCTGAACCGTCTCCCAGTAAGCCAGGAACATATCGACGGCCAGCGTCGCGATGGCCGTCTGCTGGGCTTCTTCCAGCGCGGGCTGCCCCATCGCCACCTGCGGCCAGAACGCAAACGTTTTGAGTTGCCCTTGCAGCAGCTGGGACATCAGCGCGGGATCGCCCGGCTTCAGCTTGCCGTCCGCCTGCGCCGCGCGCAGGAAGGCGGCGCCGCCCTCTTCCTTTTCGCTCAGTTTCGCCACCATGCTGCGGGCCCGCTCCGGCGTATGGATCGCTTCGGCGATCGCCACGCGCGCGAGGTCCAGGAAGTAGGGATCGCGCAGCAGCGTCAGCTTGTGCGTCAGCAGGGCAATCAGTTGCGCACGCAGCGGTGCCTCCGCGCGATAAGCGATCGCATCGGTGGCCGCCGTACACGCCCACAGCTCCTGCAGGATCTGCGCGAACAGGTCGTCCTTGCTGGGAAAGTGATTGTAGACGGTGCGCTTGGAAACGCCTGCCGTGGCGGCGATGCGGTCCATGCTGGTGGCTTCGAAGCCGCTGACGCGAAATTCGGCAATCGCCGCCTGCACGATGGCGGCGCGCTTGCGGTCGGTCAGGCGCAGGGGAGAGGATTCGGACATGCGATTATTTTACACCGAGTGGTTTACTTTCCCGAAAGTTGAAACTACACTGTGTAGTGTACAAAGTGTGATCTCCTGCCGGGAAGTCCAGAAAACCGGTGACAGGCTCCCTTTAACTATCGGAAAAGTCCTCATGACCACAACCGCCGCGCACACATCGCCCCAGATCCAGAACGGCCGCTTCCGTAACCCGGCCCGCATGCAGCGCGGAGGCCTGCGCAAGATGCTGGGCATCCTGTGGAAGGTCCTGACGGAAAAGCCGGCGGACAGTGTGCCGTCCAGGCCGATCCCGGTGCAGGCCCTGAGCCGCGCCCAGCTCGACGCCGCGCCCGACAACACGGTGTTCCGGCTGGGGCATTCAACGGTCCTGCTGAAGCTGGACAACCGCTACTGGCTGACGGACCCCGTCTTTTCCAGGCGCGCTTCACCGTTTCGCTGGTTCGGCCCCGCGCGCTTCCACGCACCGCCGCTGACGACCGACGAGCTGCCGCCGATTGCCGGCGTGATTCTGTCGCACGACCATTACGACCATTTGGACTATGCCGCCGTGCTGGCGCTGGCGCACAAGACGGATTACTTTGTCGCGCCGCTGGGCGTCGGCGACCGTCTCATCGAATGGGGCGTGGCGCGCGAGAAGGTGCGCCAGCTGGACTGGTGGCGCGGCGTCACGCTGGGCGGCGTGGAACTGGTCTGCACGCCGGCCCAGCACTTTTCCGGCCGCGGCCTGAGCGACGGCAACAGCACGTTGTGGTGCTCGTGGGTGATCCGCAGCCGAGAGGCGAACGTCTTCTTCAGCGGCGATACCGGCTACTTCCGCGGCTTCAAGGCGATCGGCGACAAGTACGGCCCGTTCGACCTGACGATGGTCGAAACCGGCGCCTACGATCCGCAATGGCCCGACGTGCACATGCAGCCGGAGCAAACGATGCAGGCCCATATCGACCTGCGCGGCAAGGTGCTGATGCCGATCCATAACGGCACGTTCGACCTGGCGCTGCACCCCTGGCACGAGCCCTTCGAGCGCATCACCGCGCTGGCCGGACAGCATGGCCAGCAACTGGCCACACCGGTAATTGGCGCGGCGCTGTCGATCAGTTCACCGCAAGCCGACCAGCAGTGGTGGAAATAAGATCGGGGTCAGGTCCGACATTCGGACATTTCAACGGCGAAATGTCCGAATGTCGGACCTGACCCCCAAAAATGACCGAATGTCGGACCTGACCCCCAAAAATGACCCCCAAAAAAAACCGACTCGCGAGCCGGTTTTTTGATTTACTCCTGCATCACTTCATCCACAAGCGCATGGCATCCCAGGCGCGGCCGAAGATCGACGCCTGCTCGACCGTTTCCAGCGCCACGACCGGCAGTTCCAGCATCGGCTTGCCGTCGACGACCATTTTCAGCTTGCCGACATTGGCGCCTTCGCCCAGCGGTGCAACCAGCGGGTCCTTGCGCTCCAGCACAGGCTTCATCTTGCCGGCCACGCCCTTCGGCACCGTCACCATCACGTCCTGGCGGAAGCCGATCTTGACGGTGTTCTTCGCGCCCTTCCACACCTGCGGCGTGTCGACGGCCTGGCCCTTGGCATAAAGCTTGACGGTATCGAAGTTCTGGAAGCCCCAGTTGAGCAGCTTCTGGCTCTCGGCGGTACGCGTCGCATCCGAGTTCGTTCCCATCACCACGGAAATCAGGCGGCGGTCGACGTTGCCGCTCGGGCGGTGTGCCGACGCCACCATGCAGAAGCCGGCCGATTCCGTATGGCCCGTCTTCATCCCGTCCACGGTCGGGTCAAGCCACAGCAGGCGGTTGCGGTTCTGCTGCGTGATCTTGTTGTACGTGAAGCTCTTGACCGAGTCGATCTTGTAGAACTGCGGGAAGTCCTGGATCACGTGCTTGGCCAGCACGGACAGGTCGCGTGCCGTCGTGTAGTTGTCCGGGCTTGGCAGGCCGTGCGGGTTGGCGAACTTCGAGCTCGTCATGCCCATGCGCTGCGCTTCGCGGTTCATCAGCGTGACGAACGTGCCTTCGTCGCCGGCGACCGCAGATCGGAAGAGC
>Ga0265797_10007349_pt1 | contig 15125 bp, 13 predicted proteins | sample P2T30metagenome_FD_192433 | JGI IMG/M metagenome (GOLD analysis project Ga0265797, IMG submission 192433) | Plant litter microbial communities from East Loma Ridge, Irvine, California - P2 T30 | ecosystem: Environmental > Terrestrial > Plant litter > Unclassified | place: USA: California... | reverse complement strand
ACGTATCAAAGTCGAAGACGACCCTACGCAAGACGAGCAGGAGGACGATGATATCCCAGTCAAAGCTGAGGATGATGTGCAAGAAGACGACGACATCCCAGTCAAAGCTCAAGAGGATTCGCAAGAAGACCACGTGCAGGAGGACATTGAACCTTCAATCAAAACTGAGGATGACGTGCAAGACAACGCCGACTCCCCAGTCAAAGTCGAGGACGACGTGAAACTGGAAGAACAAGAAGAAGACGTAGACGCAATAACGCCCGCCAGCCCTCCCAGACCCCATACCCTGCCCCAAGACAACAACAACAACACCACCACATTCGCCAACCTCGACCCCAACGGCACCCTCACCCTAACCAACACCACCAACAGAATCCACGGCGTCGACATCACCGACGCCAACCACATCACCTTCACCAACCACCCCTCCATCCCCTCCGGCCTGCAAATCCGCTTCCTCAAATCCGGCTCCCCAATCACCGACGACCTCATGTACGCCCTGCCGAAAGAGCTCTACGGCAACCTCATCGCCCAGTTCACCGGCGACATGACCAAATACCTGCGCCGCTGGGAAGTGCGCCAGGGCGCCTTCGGCACCCTGCGGGCCTGGCAGCAGTGGCCCAGCGCGCGGGACAATGCCAGGGGCGACGAGAGCCCGCACGCGTGCGCGAACTGCATCGATTTGGCGATCATGGGCGAGGTGAATGCGCCGCCTTGCACGTGGATGCTGGAGGGCGGGGCGCTGGCTTGTCAGAGTTGCGCCGATGCGAGGGTTTTTTGTATTGTGAGTATTGGCGGGTGTCCGACTGTGCTGAGGAATCCTCCGTGGCGGGTTATGGGTGGGGTGGATGCTTTGGGCGTGGCGCAGGAGGATGCTGGTGGTGATGATAATGTGTGAGGTGTTGGGTTGGGAGTTGGTTTGAGGAGAGAGATGGATGAACGGATGGAGTTGTGGCGATTTTGGACTTTCGCCTTTTCTTTCGAGCTGATGAGTGATGAGGTAGACAGCGGCGGTTGTGGCCGAGAGTGCGAGAGAAATGTCGCTATCTTTAATGAACCAGAGAAGCAGTCATTCCCATCAATATCCATCGAAGAAGGATGGAATTCCATACACCGCGTCTGCACAACAACCGAAGAAACTTTCCCCTCACTTTCCAACCTCATAATCAGTCCCATCAATAACCCCCTTCTCCCTCTCCAAATACTCCAACGTACCCGTACACTTCTCCCCAATCACAGCCCTACAATCGCTCCCCAACACCAACCTAACCGGCACCCCCTCCCCACCCTCCCCCCTCGCAAAGCAATCCACAACAACCTTCGCCCCCTTCTCCAAGTCCCCCGGCTGCTTATCATCGTACTGGTCCAACATAGCCCTCGTCTTCCCCACCGCACTCCCCTCATAATCCCCAATCCGCCTCTCCGTCCGAACCCTCGCCCCCGAATTCAAGAACCCCGTCCGGAAATAGCCGGGCTCGATCACGCAGACTCCGATCCCAAAATCCGCGACATCGCAGCGCAGGGATTCCGCGAGCCCGCTTACGGCCCATTTCGTCGCGCAGTAGATTCCGGCGCCCGGCGCGCCGCTCCAGGAGCCGGAGGAGCCGAAGAGGGCGATGCGCCCGCTACGTTGCTGGCGCATGTAGGGCAGTATGGCGCGGGTGGCGTTTAGGAGGCCGAGGACGTTGGTGTTGAAGCAGTCGTATGTCTCCTTTGGACTGTTGGATGGAAATGTCAGGTTCTTGGGGTTTGTTTGGGACGGGCTCATTGGGTAGGGAAGGGGAGATTCGTTTACCTTGCTTCCTCGATGGCTCCTTCGAGGATGTAGCCCGCGGCGTTGATGAAGACGTCGAAGCGGCCGACGCGGGCGTGCAGGGCGGCGACGGTCGAGGTGAGGGTTTCAAGGTCGTGGGTGACGTCTAGGTCCGCGGTGATGGCGCCTTTGCTCGCGAGGTCGTGGAGTTTGGACGAGTTGCGGGCAGTGGCGATTACTGTGAAGCCACGGCTAAGGGCTTCGAGCGCGATGCCGTGACCAAAACCGCTGGAGGCGGCGGTGATGAACCAGACTGGTGACATTTTGGGGTATGTGCTGGAGAATGGTCTGGGGGTAATTATGTCTGACTGGGCAGGGTGAGCAGGAACCGTGTAAAGTGAGAGTTGGCATGTGTAAAACTGTGTTGAGGGAGGTGCTTTTCTTTTATGTTGTTACTGTCTATTGCGGTGATAGCCCACGGGGTTACTCGTACGTCCGGTGAAGCGAGAGAGTCGCTGGACGTGGCTTGCCAAGAGCCGCAATCAGCTTTGGTATTGATAGATGTCGAACAACTAGGCCATGGGTCTCGGTCCCGGTCTTGTTTTCCTGCAATTTCTGGATTGTCGAAAAAGTCGAGGCCTGCGGCGACACATCTCACATCTAGTTGTAGTTCAATACCTAGGTATCGGATAACCAACATATGCACAATACATGCATACATTCCAGGGCGAAGAACGCGATGAGAGGTTGCCAGTGGCTCGCCAAGAGCTGAAGTCAGCTTCGTTGTTAATGGTCCATTCTGATTTGTGTCTCCTGCCATGTCTGGAGTTCTGCGAGAGACGAGATATGACAATAATGCTCCGTGCTGGGCTACCTATGTAGTGAGCACTTCGTCGAGACAGATTGATGGTGGCAACTTCGATTGACGCGTCTTGCAAGAGGTGAAGTCGGTATCTTGCCGTCATTGCTGGACTCTTGTGGTCAATGCTGAAATCTCACAGACATGTGTGTATACCATGGTTCATGGCCGTTTGTTCTCGCAAAGAGCTGGTACTGGCCGGACGTTGCCGTGGATTGTGTTCTGTCAGTGGATGGATTATTGTGGATGTTATCTCCAGCCAGTCGCTTAAACGAGGTTGAAGTGCTTGCAACCGAGCTCAAGCTGTGTCGCGTGACGATGACGTGGGAAATCCTGTTCATTGATCCCAGCCTTCCACCTCTTCAGCTGTTGCCTACAGTACCTGAACACCTACCTATCTACATAGCACAAGCAACCTGCTAGAAACACACTACAACGCTCGAGTCACCAATACCTCCAACTCAACACCAAGCAAGCAAGCAAACATGTTCTCCCTCTTCCTCCAACTCTGCCTCGCAGCCCTCTGCTCCGCCGCCCCAATCGCAGACGACTTCACTACCCTCAACTCAAACGCCACGCAGTACGGCACCGGCGGCGGCATCGTCGGCTTCATTGTTCTGGTCCTGGACATCCTCGTGTGGAGTATGCGCCCACCTTGCACATTCTTGCTGTGAACGCACACAACTTGCTAACGCGAACATGTAGTCGAGGTCCTCAAGTCCAGCCGCCCCGTCAGCCACAAGCTCCTGTGGTCTGTCCTCGTCTTCGTCTTCCCCATCGGCGGTATTATCATTTACTGGCTTCTTTCCGACCGCCAGAAGTGGAACAACGGCAACGGATATGAAGCTATTGTCGATGAGACGAGGTAGAGAGATTAGCCGGAGCGAGTCTGAGCAGAGTGGGAGGTAACAGGGCAGTTTTTGGTGCCGGGAGCGAGTCGCGACGAGTAATATCGGTTTAGGAGGGCCAGGAGTATAGTGGATACGAATTGATGAATAGTTATTGGAATAAAATCATTGTTGAAGGCACACTGGAATAGTTCTAGCACATGTCAGAGCTACGGGCTAGTATGATATTACTCGAGTCGATTGTTCCAGTTCATGGAGCTGATATCTTGACTTTTATCTTGTTCAGATTTACGATCTGGATATAGATGTCTGACATGGCGTGCTCGTCCTCGAATCGCATGTTTCCTGGTGGGTGATTTGGAACATCACATTGATGTGTGCTCACAAGTCGCCTTCGGTATGTGGATTTAGCCCGCCCTAGCTTACTTCAGGATGTAGCCCCTGGTAGTCCTTGAACATTACTGCCACGAGCTGAGATCAACTTTGACGTTGATCCATCGTGCATCAGGAGCTGGCGGTGGTAGTCGGCTGTGGTTCTTTTGCCTGTTCTCAACACCTCCCAACTCATTGACTGCGCTCCCGGAACGCCACCTCGGTTGGTAGGCGGAAACTGGCACAGAACATGCGCTTCTTAGGAGCGACATCTCGCACGTCGTGAACCTCAACACCGCCCTCCTCGATCTTGCCAGGCTTCATCTCGAAGTTGAGTTGCTGCGTGATCTCCTCGCAGATCTTCTTACCCTCTTCCACATTGTCGTCAGATTTGGTGCTGAAGCAGTACACGTGCACGAGCGGCATCTTTGCACCCTCGGGCAATTCCTTCTGCAGCTCGGGAGGGTAGAGGCCGCTGAAGTTGTTCAGGAAGTAGATGGCGGTGGCGGGGAGGTTCATGACATAGTGATCGAAGACCTTTGGTTCGACGAGCGTTTTGACGACTTCGGGCTTGTGGTCGACGTCTTTGCGCGAGACTTTCTTGAAAATCTCCACCTTGCGGTTGGACTTTAGCAACGCCTCTGCCGTCCTGGGGATGAACTTCTTGCCGTCTTCGTTGAAGGGAAGGACGTAGTCTTCGACTTTGTTCCTCTTGACGGCGTCTGTCATGCTGGCGAAACTCTCCGGGTTCAAGTCGTTGGCCCACACGAAAATCTTCTTCTTGCCGGCAGGGACTGCAAAGGGGCCGATACCCGCCATCACATCGCAGACAGCCTGGCCTTCCTGGAACATCGCCACCAGGCGTCTGTGCTCCGTGTTCAGGCGGGTGTTCCAGTACACCTTACTGTAATCGAACTTGAAAGTGCAGTTCTCCTCCGACACCGTAACGTTGAGATCGTCCTTGCCAGCCAGCAGCTCGTACTTGAACGTGCGGAACTCGCTCTCCTCGCCCACGTCGTCGATCTTGTTGATCACCGTCGTCACCGTCGGGTTCTTGTCCATGATCACCTCGGCGATGATGTACTTGTGCTTGAGGTACTCGTCGCGCAGGTTGAGATGTGCGACATGGCCGACCTGCGAGAAGCCGGATGGGATCTCGCCTTGCTCGTCTTCGGGCAAGACGGATGTGATGATGTCGTGGTACGTCCAGTACTTGTAATCCAGCGTCAGGTCGTACGGCACGATCGAGATGAGCTCCTGCTTTGCGAGTTCTTGCAGGACGGGCGAGTGGGCCAGAGATTTATGGCCGTCATCTGCAGCCGCTGCTCCGTCTGGGATTTGTCGTGAGATTTCCGGGCGAAGCACCACGCATTTCTTCCCGGTCTTCGCGAGGTCAGGGTCCGGATCGGGGTGCACGCTTCCTAAACGCTCCTGGAACAGGGCGACTTTGTTGCGTTCGAGCTCGCCCCTGACGCGGGAAATGTTTTTGTTGTCGAAGATGCGGGCCGCTTTGAGTTGGACGGTTTTCTTGAAGAGGTTCCGGTCTAGCGTTTTCATCGACCGGTTGATCGGGGCGGAGAACATGTCGTCTGCCATGAGAATACTATGGGTTGAGACGGCACACGATCAATGGGGTGATGGTGACGGTGTATGCTGCGGAAATTTGATTCGTTTTCCAATGACTCAGGAGGAGCGGATATTTTGCTTATTTTGGATAGAGATACTGCAGGCTTCGAATATCGTTGTTTGCAGAGAAGTGAAGGCGATGTCTTCAAGATTAATGTTCTGTCGTAATTTGCGTGTTGGGTTCATTCAGTCATATTCTACATACAGCCTCACTTTTCCATGCGATTTCTCCCGCCTCGGCTTGAAGTTAAAGTTTGGAAGACAGCTTTGTGTTATTGTACGCGTTACATCGCATTGAACGAACACATCCATGTTGCAAATGCATATCAATACCGTTTTGCCGTATCAGTGAGATTACTCCAGGAATGATCAAGATCTGCCTTTGTCAACACGTAGTGATCGATCATCAGGAAGAAAATACTCTGATGTTCCTTCCTTCCGAATTATAGCCGGCCTACCGCTCCACGCGATCTACACAGTTCGCGCGACTCCACGATTGATCGAGGGAGTGAGGTAATTAGTGACATACAACCTTTCACTCTTGTACAACTTACTCCTGCCGCTTCCGATCACACCCACGCTCCTTGTCTACCTCCAGCCTCTCGAACAACAGCATTGCCAGGGCGATCCCTTATTCATGACAGCGAGACCGCAATAGCTAGGAGGCTACCGTCAACATGTCGCCAGTCAGCGGCGGAGGGGGAGGCAACATCAAGGTCGTGGTCAGAGTGCGACCTTTCAACTCGCGCGAACATGCCAGGAACGCAAAATGTGTCGTGTCTATGAAAGGCAATCAGACTGTCCTCAAACAAGTTGCAGCAACAGATTCAAAGGGGAAGGCGGTCAAGGGTGTCGAGGGGCCCAAAACATTCGCATTCGACAGGAGTTACTGGTCATTCGACAAAAAGGACGACAACTATGCTGGTCAAGACAATCTTTTCGACGACCTCGGTCAACCACTGCTGGACAATGCTTTCCAGGGCTACAACAACTGTATCTTCGCGTATGGACAAACGGGTTCCGGAAAGAGTTACAGCATGATGGGATACGGCGAGGAGGAGGGTGTCATTCCGCGCATTTGCAGAGACATGTTCCGCCGCATCGATGGCATTCAAAACGACAAGCTCATGCAGTGCACTGTGGAAGTGTCTTACCTGGAGATTTACAACGAGCGCGTCCGAGATCTGCTGAACCCCAGCACAAAGGGCAACCTAAAAGTCAGAGAGCACCCGGCGACAGGTCCATACGTCGAAGATCTCGCAAAGCTAGTCGTACGCACTTTTGTGGAGATCGAAAACCTCATGGACGAAGGAAACAAGGCCAGAACTGTTGCAGCGACCAACATGAACGAGACGTCGTCGCGTTCCCACGCAGTCTTCACACTTACGTTGACGCAAAAGAGACATGATGCCGAGACGAACATGGATACTGAGAAGGTCGCAAAGATTAGTTTGGTGGATTTGGCTGGCTCCGAACGTGCTACCAGCACGGGTGCGACAGGTGCACGGCTGAAGGAAGGTGCCGAGATCAACAGATCGCTTTCCACACTGGGACGTGTCATTGCGGCTCTGGCAGACCAGAGCACTGGCAAGTCAAAGGGCAAGGGCTCGCAGGTCCCTTATCGAGATTCCATCTTGACATGGTTGCTGAAAGACAGTCTGGGCGGAAACAGTTTGACGGCTATGATTGCAGCCATCTCTCCAGCGGACATCAACTTCGACGAGACACTCTCAACATTACGCTACGCCGACAGCGCAAAACGTATCAAGAACAATGCAGTTGTTAACGAGGATCCGAACGCGCGCATGATTCGCGAACTCAAGGAAGAGCTCGCCCAACTTCGCTCGAAGCTCAGCTCGGGCGGCACCATCGCTGGAGAGCAGTACAGCGCTGACACGCCTCCCGAAAAGCAAATGGTCTCCATCACAGCATCAGACGGAACCGTCAAACAAGTATCGAAGGCAGAAATCACAGAACAACTCGCACAGTCGGAGAAACTCTACCTGGATCTCAACCAAACTTGGGAGGAAAAGCTCACCAAGACGGAGGGTATTCACAAAGAGCGCGAAGCAGCACTGGAGGAGCTTGGTATCAGTATTGAGAAAGGCTTCGTTGGGTTGAGCACTCCCAAAAAGATGCCCCATCTGGTGAACTTGAGCGACGATCCACTTCTTGCCGAATGTCTTGTGTACAACCTCAAGCCAGGAACTACCACCGTTGGCAATGTTGAGTCGAATCCAGCGCCTCACGTAGCTGGAGGTGAAGTTGAAGGCGAAGATAAAGGCGAAGGGGGAGGCGAAGTATCAAGCGCTGTGGACATTCGCTTGAATGGCAGTAAGATCCTTCACGATCACTGCACATTCGAAAACGTGGATGGCATAGTCACCGTTGTACCCAAGGACGGCGCGGCTATCATGGTCAATGGCTTACGCATCGAATCACCGCAGCGCCTGCGCTCTGGTTACCGCGTCATCCTTGGCGACTTCCATATCTTCCGGTTCAATCACCCGCAGGAAGCTCGAGAAGAGCGAGCGGAGCAAGGTAGTTTGCTCAAATACTCCGTGACGGCAGATCAGCTTGATTCCCCAACGCCTCAACATGGCCACGGACGTAGCCCCAGCACTTTTAGTAGAGCGCTGTCAGATATTGACGCTGAGAGCTCTCCCGGGACCGATTCGCCTGTGCCATATCGAAATCAAGGACGTGATAACGATTGGAGCTTTGCTCGTCGTGAAGCAGCAACTGCACTACTTGGTCCTGATCAGAAGATCTCAAGCCTGACTGACGACGAGCTGGATGTTCTTTTCGAAGATTTGCAACGTGTGCGTGCAGTAAGAAAAGGTAGGCCAGAGGGAAGACTGTTCGACTCCAACGGTGGCGACGACGACGCAAGCTCCGTGTCATCTCCACAGCTTCCAAACCGGGACAAATACCTGAGCAATGGCACGCTTGACAATTTTAGCCTGGACACTGCGTTGACCGCACTGACAGCACCTTCAACGCCGCAAAACACCGAAGAAGATGAGCACTTCAAGCAGACGCGCAACAACATGCAAGAGCAGATTGACAAGCAAAAGGAAGAATTCGAGCAACAATTGACGAATGCAGAGGACGGAAACATGGACCTGGTCGATATCCGAGCTGAGAAGGCGAGGATGGAGACGGAACTGCGTCAGGCGAAAGAGCAAATGCAAAAGCAGCTGGCCGAGCAAAAGGCTGAGTTTACAAAACAGCTGGCCGATATCAGAGCACCCCAACGGCGAAAAATTAGAAGTGACGGCAGGCCCGTCTTCACAGAGCGTGACGTCTACCTCGCGAAGCATGTTCTGGATCACTGGCGTCGGCACCGATATATTGCAATGGCAGCTTCTGCGTTGCGCAATGCCAGCACTTTGAAGGAGGCACAGGTCATGAGTCAACAAATGGAGCGCAGTGTTGTGTTCCAGTTTGTCGTGGTCGATCTTGGCTACACCTTCGGCTCGTCTTACGATCTCGTTCTCAACGGCGTCTCTGCTGAAGAGAGTAATGATCCCGATCTGGAGGATGCACTGAAGCCTTGTTTGGGCGTTCGAGTCGTTGACTTCAAGAACTGCGTTGTCCACCTCTGGTCTCTGCAGAAGCTACATGCCAGAGTGAGAGTAATGCGACAGATGTGTCAATATCTCGATCGACCTGAATACATGCAACACTTCCGCCTTGAGAATCCGTTCGAAGAGGCTTGTATGCCAGAGTATACGCGAGTCGGAGACGCTGACATTCCTCTCGCCGCCGTCTTCGAGTGTCGAGTACAAGACTTCACACTTGACGTCTTCTCGCCGTACACCTCTTCGGTGGTCGGTATCGTCAGACTCAGCCTCGAGCCTTCTTCTGCAGAAGCTCCAAGTTCGACTCTCAAATTCAACGTGGTCATGCACGAAATGGTGGGTTTCTCCGAGCTGGAGGGCACCAGCGTACACGCCCAGCTTTTCATACCTGGGGTCTCGGAAGAAGGCGGTGCAACCACAACATCTCTCATCAGCGACTTCGGTGATAGCCCGGTGCGTTTCGAAAGTGTCCATTCGATGAGCTTGCCACTTTCCGCGCCACGGGAGTCGAGTCTCCGTGTCAGCATCTTTGCCAAGGTGACGACGATGCACTTGGACAAATTGCTCAGCTGGGACGACATACGGGATGCTTCGGCGAGACCGCAAATGGCCCGCAAACACTCGCGTGTACCGGAGCATGAGTATTTGTCGGAAGAACGACACGACGTCTTCGCCAGAGTTCAATTCCTAGAGATCAGCGAAGACGGATCATATCAGCCTGTGGAGGTTGTACAAAACAACACACTTGACAACGGTGCCTATCAGCTTCATCAAGGACTTCAGCGGCGCATAGTGCTGCATCTAACTCACAGCTCTGGTGACACACTTCCTTGGGAGCAAGTCACAGGGTTCCGCGCTGGACAAGTGCATCTACTTGACAAATCAGGCAATGTCTCGGATCTGGACAATGGCCAACCCGATGTGACTCTGCCGCTGGTCTCGCCTCCAGTAATTCGCAACAATGATGACGGTACGACTCTCGTAAAGATGGTGGGCCAGTGGGACTCCAGCGCACACGACTCGCTGCTGCTTGATCGACCGACGGTGGAGAACTACCGTGTGCAGCTCACACTGAAGTGGCAAATAACATCGCCTCGCACGATTCATCCTATGAAATTCAACCTCAATGTTGCAGTTCAGACGCGGCCAAGATCGTGGTTCCGACAAAACTCACTGCTTGCTCAGCTGTGGCAGAATACACGCGTCGTACGTTCGTGCACCGCCAACTACTCGATCACTCTCAAGCCTACAGCCGCGAAGCGCGCTGGCGACCTGTGGCGGATGGACACTACCGGAGAGTACATCTCCGGCGAAGAGATGCTAAGCGGATGGGCGCCCCGCGGCATATCCCTGATCCGCGACTTCATCGACCTCCGGCGACGCCAACGCCGAACCGCAGAGATTGAAGCTGCCAAAGGCGTCCTAAGCCTAGGCGCCCTCACACCCCCTATGTGTCCCACTTCCACCTCAGACGAAGCAGAAGAGCCAAACTCAAGCCAAAAAGCCCTCTTGCAAAAATTCCTCGACGTCTGGCTCACCCCAACCCCCAAAAGCGACTCCCTCCTCCTCCGCTCAAACACCACCACCCCCGAACCCTCCCACGCCATCGACGAAAACCACCCGGATCAAGGCCCCCCGCCCGCCCTCGCCGCCCAGGTCGAACACCATCCCAAAACCCCCTCGGTCCTGAAATCCGGCTGGCTGCTCTCCCCCGACTCCTCGGGCACCCGCTGGGTCAAACGCTTCTGCGAGCTGCGCCGGCCGTACCTACACCTGTACAGTTCCGAGGGCGACGAAGTCGCGGCGTTGAACCTGACGAATTCGAGGATTGACGCTGAGCCCGAGGTGGCCAAGTTGTTGCAGAGGGAGAATTTGCGGATGGAGGTTTGGGCGGTGTATGCTACGAACAAGGCTTGGTTGTTTGCGGCAAGGAATGATCGCGAGAGGGGCGAGTGGATTTGGGCGGTGGATCGGAGTTATGTGCTTGGGTATGAGGGGTAGTGGGCTTGGTTGTTGTTGTTGTTGTTGTTGTTGTGGTTGAATGGGGCTGGAGGCCTCTTTTCTTTTCTTTTCTTTTCTTCCTTCGATTTTTGTTTCTTCATGGCGCGATCGCATTGGTTGATACCCAGATCGATATATATCTTTTGGTGTAATGTTTTTTTTTCTAGCGGTTGTAGAAGTGTGGGTTTTGAATGAAGATGGTGTGGTTCCGGATGTCTCTATTCGTTGCTTTTGATCCTGTTTGATCACGTCCTGTCTCTTCACGAGATCCCGCGTGGTCGCTGTTTAGCTGGCGACAATCGTTACTGTCCCGTTCGCTCATTGTTTCATCTTTCTGAGGACTGACCTCTGGCGCGTAAGTCCCCCACCGAGTGATATAGTATCACGGGTAAAACATCCTCGATCGTCGAAACGAATATTCGATTTGTGAGTATGGTCGTGAAGGATCGACTGGATGTTGTTCTGTAGAGTGTTCCCTAGTGGTCAAGCGCTGTTGAATGTCGGAAGACTCGATTAAAACATCCCATGCTCGTCCAACACAGACCAAAAACATGGAACTCTTGCTAAAGCTATCATTGGACTGATTTCACGTCGTCGACATGTATTTTGTCCTTGCATTATCGATGTATTGACTGTGAAATGCAGTCTCAGCAACCCCAACCCTAACCCTCAGTTCACGAGATGTGGAATTTGAAGACACATCGATGGAGTTGAAATCGCCCCCCTGACACCAGATACCTCACACCTTCCTCATTACGGCGCATCGCTTGACCTCCCATCGTACCGAAGCAGTTCAAGCCGCACAGGATAAGTTGCCGGCACGAAATAGCTTCGAACCATGGCAGCAGTCATTCTCCCGGTCAGCATCGTGGGCCTAATTTTTGGCGGTTGCTGCAGTAATGTAAGAAGAGGCCATGCCACGAGCACTACCAGAAATGAAGACTAATTGACGCTCAGGTGTTTGCGCTTGAAGGAATCATCAGGTTTGTTGCAACTTTGTCACTGTCTCGTTGAATCGAAGGATTAAAGCTGACAACATCAAACAGGAGTGAACCCGGAAGTGGTATGCTCGACTCGTCCCTCGACCACTAGTCTACATTAACTCACACTCCACAGGTCTCTTGATCACATTCTTGCAATTCGCATTCATCTCGGTCATCGCTCTCCCCGTGCCGCTCTTTACTGCCGGTGCCCAGACCAATGGAAAGGGCAGCGTGCCCATGACGCGGTGGGCGTACATCGCTTTCCTGTTCTACAGTATCAACATGTTGAACAACTGGGCGTTTGCGTTCAACATCTCTGTGCCTGTACACATCATCCTGCGCAGCTTCGGCAGCGTGACCACGATGCTGGCCGGTGTCGTGAGGGGAAAGAGGTACTCGAAATTGCAAGTGACGAGCGTTGTTATACTCACGGTTGGTGTGCTTGTGAGCGCTTGGGCAGATTCGATGAGCAAGGTAAGCCCATTTCCTGGAGTCAGACGCATGTTGGGGCGTTTTGCTAATCACATCACATCAACAGGGCAAGTCAATGAAAGTCGAGTCGTCGGCTTCGAGTGCCGAGTTCACCACTGGCCTCCTCATACTACTGGTCGCCCAGACCTTGTCGGCGTACATGGGAGCCTACGTCGAAGACACCTACACTGCGTACGGCGCCAGCTGGACCGAGAACCTGTTCTACTCGCACTTCCTCGCCCTGCCTATGTTCCTCCCTCTCTGGGAAACCCTCCAAGACCAATGGGACCGTCTCGCAAGGACGCCGGCCCTGGACCTCAGCCCGTACAAACCTCACGCCGCCGGAGCGACTGGGCTGACAGCGAGCGACACGATCATGACACAGGTGCTGACGGGAGCAGAATCGCTGCCGCAGGGTGTGGTGTTCCTGTTCCTCAACGCGTGCGCCCAGCTGGCGTGTATCTCGGGAGTGAACCTGCTTTCGGCAAAGTCTTCCGCCGTCACGGTGACGATTGTGCTCAACATCCGCAAACTCGTGAGCTTCATTCTGAGCACGTGGATCTTCGGGCACCACCTGAGTCCTATGATGATGCTGGGTTCTGCGTTGGTGTTTGGGAGTGGGGCTTTGTATGGGTGGGAGACGAGCTGGAGGTTGCCGAATGAGAGGAGAAGGCTGGCTGGTGCTGTGAATGGAGGTGAGAGCAAGAAGGGCAAGTGAAGTGGCGTGTGAGGAGGAATGTCAGAAAATGCAAGACCATGCGCAAAATGACCTCGGACAAGACACTCGCGCCTTCAACGAGTCGTTCTTCACAAAAGTCAGGACTCATGGATTGGAGACACAAAAGTCACATATCGGCTAGACGCTCTTGTTCGATCACACACATGCATGTATCCATTGCGCGTTTGTATGGCGCCCTGTCACCCGACAGCGAAAGCATCCATGATCGTCAAGGTATCACAACCATGACATATAGCACAACACAAACGTATCTCAATCTATATTCCAAGCCCACTCACTCAATTAGCAGATGCCGCAATTGGCAACTCTACGCACGAGAGAGCCCGAGACAAAAATCCGGGCGACGACGATCCCCGTTTTCCAAAACCATTCTCCACGTTTCCGCACAAAGCACGTTTAATCAGTAGGAATCCGCGGCTCGCTGGCCGGAGGATCCGTGGTGTCCATGTGGAACTGCGCGAGACAAGGGAAGAAAAAGGAGGGACAAACGCGTGTAAGGTCTCAGACGTTCTTTTTCCCACGGACTTGCAGTACTGTTCTGTCTGCAGCGGCCAGACTACTATGACAGTATTCTCAGACAAATGTCTTTTTTTCCTTTTCTCCGTTTCTCCAGCGTTGAAGTCGGCGTGCCAATCGCGTGTGCGCCATGTGCAGGGGTTGGGCATGGCCGCTGACAGTCAGGTATGATCGTCTTGTTTTCAATTACTCATGTGTTTCTCGGTGTGTAATCCACCGAGAAGGGATCTACCATATGGATTGGAAATCCCATTTGTGTCGATCGTGGCATCGTGCGTGAGCTTGAACCTCCTTCGCTCCTGACATAGCTCCCGAGTTCCATCCTAGTCCCGGGGACTACATATGTAATCAACAAGAAGGCACAGCGCATCCCACGCCGTCGACAACACTACCACAAGCAGCCGATAACATCAACCAAGGCTTTTGCTCACTAGGTACTCGGGACAATGCAACAGGACGGACGGACTCTTCTACTACTATAACTATCGTGACCTATAGAAAGAAAAAACGCCACCACCACCAACGCCTCAGCCTACTACCATGTATGTATGTATGTATGTACACTTCTCTTAAGACAGCAAAGCGGCAGCTTCCGAAAACCGCAAACGCCTCTGCCGTCGCCGCGCCCTAGACAGGGCTCTTTTCATCAAAGACACGTGTGAGATGGATTATCCCCTTGCGCAGCAGCTGTGCTAGTGAGGTGTTTATTTCTGGGGCTGCTGGCGCTGGGCGTGGCTGGCCAGCATTTTTGATGATCGATCGGACTCTCTTCTGTTTCCTTGTCCTGCTACTGGACGCACTCCCATGTGCCTGTCACGGCCGCCTCTTCAAATCTCCCATTGCACGCACGAACGCCGCGTGTGTGCTCCTGGAGAAGCCTCGAAACAAATCAGGCCACCCGCGGGAAGGGGTCTGGTCGATCGCAGACGGATGGATGACAAGTGCACACGCAAAAAGCCCGCGTGTGAAAACAAAGGGAATGGGAGGAGATACAGGGTTGATGGGTGAAAGCATGGGGAGACAGGCAGCAAGCCGGATCATCCGCTTTGCTACAGTAGGTGACTTGGCTTTTGGGCAGCAGCAGGACAGGACACAAGAGCAGCAAGAAAAGGTGAAACGGCGCCGTAGGTTCCACAGAGCTCGAAGGGAAAAAGACGATTATTCCGGCAACCTGGGATCGTGCTGCGCTGTGCTTCCCTTGTGCGAAACATACGACAGCGGGGAGCACGGCGGGTTCAGGTTCGTAACGTTTTAGCTGCACATCTCATGCTGTGCACGACAAGCTGTCGTGTCCGATGTTCGTTTGTGTAGGTGTGCCTCGCGTAGGTATACTTGTATTCGTTGTATGCAGCTGGTGCCTCTGCTGGGGTCTG
>Ga0265797_10007348_pt1 | contig 15129 bp, 9 predicted proteins | sample P2T30metagenome_FD_192433 | JGI IMG/M metagenome (GOLD analysis project Ga0265797, IMG submission 192433) | Plant litter microbial communities from East Loma Ridge, Irvine, California - P2 T30 | ecosystem: Environmental > Terrestrial > Plant litter > Unclassified | place: USA: California... | reverse complement strand
CGGATGGGTGGGACGTATGCCAGGAGTTCTCGAGTTGATGAGTGCTGTATCTGGAAATGATGATGGCGAATCTACTATCTGATGTTCTCCGATCTGTTATGCTCTTTTGAGACGCCGACCCGTCTCTTGTCTGCCTATTTATAGAACCGCAGGGATTTTGTATCCTGTCTATCTTTCTTCTTGTTTCTCACATGGAGAAGTATGGACTTACATGTGATCCACATCATTAGTTGTATATGGAAGTGACATATTCTTTCGCTCCACTGCCGACCTGCTACTCACATACTCACACGCAAACACATGTGATCTGCTTCCGTTTGCCTGCCCTCATGTAAGGTTGACACCGGCCGACGCCTACGCGGAACGAAGGCTGTTGTGAACTCCGACCGGATGCAAGACTTGCTATTCCCCCCATCCCCATGCCTATCCACTCTGCCACTTTGCCCTGGACTAGACTAGGTATTGTCAGTGATCCCATGACTCGGAGAGATGGATTGACAGCCGGCATGCGAGGCGCCCTGTTTGATGTACATGATGGGGGGCTGGCGGTTCCGGGTACCGAGATGGCATGTTGAGGGCTTGTTCTGCGGTTGAAGTTTGCAGTAACAATGCAATCGTTCGGCATCGCTGTGCCTGTGTTGTGCCAACTTTCCACCGTTGCCGTCCAAGTCAAATCTGGAAGTAGGTGAGCACGTGTCGATCGAGTCTCCACGGATAAGAAGACTCGTCGTCGGTGGCACCGCAATGTTGTCCTGTTTGCAACGCCCAACGATGCCATACTTGTCCAAGAGTAGTTGTGGGCGGACGGTTAGCTGCCTGCAGATGAATGTTCCAGAAGGCGACGAGGGAGCACAGAGGTACACTTTCTTTGGTATGACAGCTATGGAGGTTGCACGGCGTTGTTGAGGCTTTTGTGCCGGATGGTGGCTTGATGGCTGGGTGCTCGTTTGCAAGGGACCGGAGCTTGCGGGCTAAAGTTGCCGGACAGCGCATCTCCTGCAGCTTTCTTTGGGTCGGGTAGGTCGAGAGGGCTTTAGCGAAGAGTCTCTGACTGACTACATGTACATTACATGTACAGTACAGTGCTTTACTGGGGGGATGGTGGACATTGAACTGCATGCCTCGGGGTGGTGAAGATGAGGAAAGGGGGTCCTCAAGCTGGGTGGACACGGCAGTCCTGTTCAATGCTGCCGTGCAAAAGCATCGAGTCACATGAGCGAGGTGGGACTGGGACTGGCGAGATGGATGTCACCCGGATGCTGGATCCTCTTGATCTGTCCAGGTGCGTGGAATCGCGGCTTTCACACTCGGCAGAGTCTTCAGGCTTGCACTGTCACTGACGGCAGCTCTTGACCAGGTTGCAGCTTGACATGCAGGTACGAAGACGAACCGGGGACGGCGTCTCAGGACTGCAGAGTCTGGCGTTCGCTATTTGCTCCCTCTCTCGCCTCTGTTTAAATGGGACATGTACCGGTATTGTGCTTTGGTACGAACGCTACCACTACTGCACAGCAGGCGACGAGCCGAATCCTCCTCCTGCACACTAAATCTGTCTTCTTCCCCAGACCCAGCAAACCCAGCAGTCTAACGTCGTTGCATATGCACGTATGTATTCTAGCTCTACCTAACCTTAGATTACCTAGTTGGTGTCTGAAGGCTGACAAGTGCTGCGAAGACGGTTGAGTGAGCCGTGCTGTTGTTTGTGACAGCTCACATTCTTGTGAAGTTGACAATCATATTCACACTGAGATCCACGCTCATGTCATCACTTCACTCACGACTGCTCAGCCACAGTCAAGAGGATGGAAGATGTGGCCTCTGTGGCAGCATTGCACTCGCTTACGACTTCTCTGCTCACCTCCAAAGCAGTCGAGGGCGTTTGTGGCGGGTTGCGCCTGTGTTACAAGGACGGGAGGTTTGCATAACCATCGGGCTGCAGCGTCGACAAAGGACGGCGCGGCTTGCATGGGCCTGATGACAATCGGCTGTGGGCCCAGGGCAAATGCATCTGTGACCGGGTGGCATGCAAGGGTCGAGGTCGTCGAGGGCAATGAGATGCGAATGGACGAGCAGACAAAACCCACTACGTCGCCAGCCTCGAGTACGGGCGGGCTTGAACCACTACAGTACAGTACCCTACCATTTACTCACAGCACTCCTAACGCCATCGTCGATCTCGTTGTGTGCATAGCTGCTGTATCTTAGTATTCCTCGCCGTATCGCTATTGCTCTGCTCCCGAACCGCCACCTGCCCATCGATAATCTTGCGCCTGCTGGTATATCAGCCTCGAAGCCTTGATCTTGCCCGAAAAGACTTGGAGAGAAGCTCATTCAAAGGCGTTGCAATCGCTACTGCTCAAGCAAAAGGTGCGTTTCTTCCGTCACAGCAAGCCGGATTGGCCTGGCTCAGTTTGTTCTTTCCCTCGAAACACCACCGGATTCGGCTCGGCATCACCATTCTGCCTCCTACCTCACCTCGAACTCACGCTTACACTTCTCCTGCTTTTCTCCCTTCCTCTCTTCTTCTTCCTTTCTTCTCACCTCCAACTCATACAATCAACCCACACACAGCACCATCTGCTTTCTTCATTCCCTTGCATTGACCGTCGGCTCTCTCATTAGCATCCAGTCCTCGTGCCAGATCAAACTTGTTGCTCCTTCTGCACCGACGCCGCTTTTCGTCCTCCAGCCTCCAGCAAGCAAGCAATCAGCTTTATTCGTCCGGCTTTGTGCAGGTTCGTTTCCCAGACTCAGTTCTCCCATGCAAAAGCTGCCCTGAGACAGACCGGCACTTGCACTGCTCTTGATATCCATCTCACTATTGATCACGATGCTGACTTGGTCTTGCTCAGACTTTCCATCTCTCCAACGCACACAGAACTCGACATACCTCATTCCAACAGCCAGCATCAGCGGTAAGCCATCTCCTCCAACCTCCACCAGCAGTCGAAGAGTCTACGTGTCGTGGCTGCCTCATGAGCTTCTTTCACCTTCCATGAGACATGCATGGCATGCTTTCTACAACATCTCAGTCTTGTACACACGCTGATCACCTCTATACAGATGTCGACCATGACCGACCACAACAACCAACGCCAGAACGGGTACCCTCGGGCCAACATGGGCTACGGCAACGCCAACATGGGCTACGGTAACCAGTACGGCGGACGTGGCCAGATCGGAGGAGCTTACGGCATGCACCACAGTCCTTCCGACATGTCTGCTCTTGCTCATAGCTTCCAAGGCATGAACATCTCCAACCAGCCCTTCACGGCCCAGAACAAGAACACCATGATGCCAGCCACCGGAGGCCAGTTCGGCGGCATGCCTGTTGGCGCGAACATGCCGTACGGAGTGGCTGGACAGTACATGTACCCGAACGCCTACGGACCCACCACCGCCCAGTCTCCGGGAATGTACACGCCTCATGCTTCACAGTACGCTCAGCCGCTGAACTACCAGGGCTACCAGCAGCACGACAACAGCCCAATGTCGCACAACTGGACTCCGACCACTGCTGGCGCGACGGGCGACGTGCCGACTCTCATCACGCCTCGTCGTGACTCCATCTCGTCGAACGAGAACGACCAGCCGGCCACTCCGTCTTACGCTGGCTACCCTGGCTTCGTCCACGGCAACGTTTCGATCAACCGCTCGCCCAGCGGTGTCTTCAGCCACAGCACCCCGTCTCCGACATCCATGGTCGGCCCGTATGGCATGACTGCACCGAAGCAGCAGCTGGAACAGGCTGACGTCTCACCTCGCCTGAAGCTTCTCATGGCCCAGGAGCCTGCCATCCCGCGCGCCATTCCCGCTCCATCGTCGCCACTCAAGCCGCTCGACCGCGCCCTGGAGAACCAGCGAGGCGAGACCAATGTCTACATTCGCGGTCTGCTTCCCGAGACGACTGATGAGAATCTTGAGGCTTGGGGTTCTCGCTTTGGCGACATCAAGAGCTCGAAGTCCATCATCGACCTGAACACTGGTCTTTGCAAAGGGTATGTCCGCCATCCAGCTTTCCACCTCCATGACTTTATGCTAACACCACTTCAGCTTTGGCTTCGTCAAGTACCACAACTACGAGGACGCCGAGAACTGCATCCGTGGCTTCCACTACCTTGGCTACGAAGTCAGCTTCGCAAGGGTGAGCACCGTCTGAGCCTTTCGGTCAAGTAGCACGTCGCTAATCCATGATCCAGGAATCTTTCTACTCGAAGCTCAAGACCTTCGCCGACGAACAGAACACCAACCTTTACGTCTCCAACCTGCCAAAGACCATGAACGAGCACGCTCTTGGAAACCTGTTTGCTCCTCACAAGGTCTGCTCTGCTCGCATCCTTCGCGACCGACAGGGCCGCGGTCGTGGTGTTGGTTTTGCTCGGTAAGCCATCCTTGCTGTCCTGCTGCTTGCCGTGATCCATGCTGACATCCCTTGTAGCTTCGAGAACCGTGAGGCTTGCGAAGAAGTCATCCGGACCTTCAACAACCACACCATCAAGACCGCCACCGAAGAGCTTCAGGTCCAGATCCGATACGCCGACACCTCCGAGCAGAAGTCACTCAAGCAGCAGACCCAAGCCGCTCGCCAGTTCCGCTCTGCCGAGTACGAGTACGCTACTCAGGCCTGGCGTCAAGGTCGGCTGCCGTACGCCGGCACCACCCTCAACGACACTGCCCAGAACACCAATGGCAACGAGTTCGAGCAGTACCTCGGCAACGGTGCTGCTGTGCCCTTCCAGAACCAGCGTTGGGCCCAATCCGCCATCCGTCATGCTCCTGGCCGCAGCCCTCTCGGCGCTGTGCCCTACACCAACAATGCGCAGACACCAGTCGTCCAGCCCAACGTCGCCGCAGGCAAGGAAGGCCAAATGGTTTCTGGAGATGAGGCCGCCGTGGAAGTCAAGCCGGTGTGCCCATCGCCCGCCACCGCCCACGCCAACAGCCCTGTCGTATCCGCTACAGCTCCGGAGCAGGAGTAGAGCACACCTTCTCATGTCCCAACACCACCGTCCACCGACCGCGATCCATTGATATCCCCACCGCTCATTCTGCCAGCGCGAGGACTGAGACTGTATATCACCACGACTGCACGACGACAAGAGTTTTATGAGCTTACGACCTTGTGGGCCCGACGACCAGCATATCACCAGACAGCGGCACTCACTTGTTCTCGACGACGCCTGCATAGCATCTACACTTGCATCACCAAACGTGACAGTCATTGTCATACAGAAGCATCTGTCCGCCATCATCATCGAGCATCATGTGCTGATCTGTCCACTCTGGGCTTGATCGAGAACACCATTTCCCTTTTTTTCTTTGTTTGCTTTCTGATACGTAAAGTCAAGATATGCGAGGGGTTGGTGCCTTCTTGCCAGCCCTCGATCCCATCGCGCAGCTTTGCATGTACTTCGATTGTTCTTTAGACATGTGCTCTCGCGAGCTTGGAGGGCGATGACACCGATCGGGTGGTTCTAATGGTATTCCGGTACGTCTGTTGTCTGTTTGCCTGTTTGTTTCGAAAGAACATGGTATAGACAGAAAGCAGATACAAACTCTTGGAATGAAGCATTCTGCCTTGGCTTTCGCTTGGTCATGGTCTCGGTTGTGTGACATGTGTTCTCACCGGCGCTCTTGTACGACCCTTGGACGCTCTTCGTTCCGCATTCGGTTGTTCGTTCGGAGTGCCATTCCGTGATGATCCCACTAGTCGAAGCCAGAGAGTCAGAGACGCGTACGCGCGGTATGTGGACGTCCTTTCAACTTGATTATCAATAGATCCGCGGGGACAGGAGAAGGTGTGTTTTGCCACTGACAAGAAATAGCTGTCACTCATATTATTGTGTTTACTGTTACGCGTCTTTCTGCGGCTACCATGACTTGGAAGTCGAAGTGCTTGCATAGAAGAAAACCTAGACGGCCTTCTCGAAGTCACGATGTGCGCTCCTCAAAACTCAAACTGTCAAACATACACAGAGTCATGCTATCTGCCGCCTACTTTACTTCTGCATGTACGGTTCATCTCAGGGCCAAAGTCACGCTGCATTACTCTGCTCTTCTGGTGCATTTACCACGTAACTTGGGAGGGCATCGTTGCCTAGGTACGGAAGCACCAGGCACACGACGGCTGGGCGCGGACATTGAGTTTCTGTAGCGGACGTTTGACCCTGCAGCTTTGACATCTGGAACAAAAGGGTTTGTGGTTTGAGTTGGCCGTGGCTGCAGCGCGTGGCGGGCAGGGTGAGGTGGATGGAGCGCAGGATGCATGATGATGATGATGATGGTGTGAAGACGGCTGACGGAGGCATAAGGCCAATGTTATATGCGTCTCGTTTCGCGTGTGAACCAGGAGTACGGCGTCTGCAGGCACATGCGCGGGTGAAGAAGAAGAAGCACCAATAGAGCGTTCGGCAAGGAGATAGTGTGTGTCGATCGGCCGCCAGTGGCCGTTAGCAATATGTACTGCCAGTATCTGTTACCCTTGTCTTGTCTTGAACGCCAAGATTGCAGGGTAGCGCATAGTCCTGTTCCTGTGTCTCTCATCCTATGCGACCGCTCGCTACGCAGAACTACTGCACTGTACTACTCCAGTGTAACCTACCCACGAGCCTCAGTCAGCCTCAGCTTTAAACTACCGCTCTATCGTTCCGCTCTATCACCTATCCTATTCTCGCCGCCCGACCGACATCGACTGTGCCGCGATGCACTCCTACGACTGACTACCATGCCCGCGCCTGGCTGCGACGTTGTGATACTACAATGGGTATGTCTTGTAATAGCCTGAGTGGTGGTAGAGCCCATGGAAAAAGCCCAGAGCCGGCGGACACCACCGTGCGTGGAATTGCTAGCATCTCACTAACACGCTGTCAAGTCCTACCCATTGCGCCGCGAGAGCTGTCCTCGGACGGCCGCGGCCACGCGACCTCGCCGTCAATCCCTCCTCCCGATCTGACAGGCACCAGTCCACCGCCGGAGCCTCTTCTCATAGCCCCGAACACCGCACCTTTCCCACCTCCAGCTTCGCGCGATCCATCTCTCACACGCGGCCGCGCTCTAAGCGCCGCCGGCACACGGAATGCCTCACCACGCGGTGTCACCCCCGCCGCCTCGCAATCAAGACCAAAACAAAGCCTCGATGTAGAGAGGAAGCCTTCGGTCTCTTATGGCCATCACCGCAATACGAGCATCGTCCATGGAGTGCAGCATTCGAGGAACACTAGCAACCTCAGCAATTCCACAAGCGTCAGCCCACTCAGCCCGCAGAAAATCATGACTACCAACGGAGGCAATAGTGAACATCCTGTGATGACGACTTCGAACATACTGAAGAAGAGTCCGTCATTGTCAACACTACATTCGGGGAGTGGGCTTTCTCCACTTCCGCCAACTCGCAGTTTCGAGACGACAGGGCTGAGGAGACCAGAACGGATGCACAGTGGGAGGGTGAAGAGGCCGAGCGAACACCACCGAACTCAATCTCGCCAGCAGACTCAACAGGAACCCAAGACGGTGGGAGAATATGCGCTGCATCACCTGTTTACATCCTTCATCGCGGAGGCGGATGAAAGGATTGAGCGCTGCATGGCACGACCTGGCGAGCCGGAGCCACGGCTGGAAGATATCTGTGGACCGCGCGCAGATCCAAATTTTGATCAATTGATCTCCTCTCTTGGCCACATTAACCGACATCGACCCAAGTACGTTATTGATTCAGTCATATTATGGCACAAGCGGAAAAGCGATCTAGCAAAGGCCATCCGAACGGAAAGGGAGAAAAATCGGGATTCCAATATCACCACGCAGAGGCACATCAACTCGAATGGAAATGGCTCCACCACAACGTCTTCTCCTGGCGGACAGGACCCCCAATTGCTGGAGTACGATATAGCAGCTGCGGAGAGAAGGTCCGGAATCTCGGTCTACATTTTGTGTCGAGCCCTCATCGAAATCCTTGGGCAGACGACCCTCACTGCCATCAGTTCGGATCACAGTGGTAATACCGCTGAGAAGCTGGAGGCTGTTATCTACGATCACTTGGTCGGCCAGGAACCCGAACAATTGCAGAGGAGTCCATTGAAGCATGCAAATTGGGTCATTAGAGGACAGCTGCTTGGTGTTATGAGTGGCCTCAGATTCGAAGAAGTGTCCGGTCGCTTTATTCAGGACCTCGGCTTTGCACAAAACACTCTATCGATGAAGGGAGTTGTAGAACCAAGACTGGCCGCCAAGACTGCTCTCTTGGTGCAGAGCATGCAGTGGCTGAAGTTCAGAGTCACATCGGAAGCGGCTTGGAACCATTCATGCGACACGATGCAAACGCTGGCCAAATATTTCGCCGAAGTGCACGGCCGTCAGATGAAGTATGCGTACGCGCAGCTGTTCGAAAAACTCATGCTACCATTGGCCGCAACGGGGACGTCCTCCAATTTCAGCGCTCAGAAATGGAGGAACGTACTTGGATTGGTCCGGCCGAAAGTGGCTCAAATGCTGTCCAAAGCTGATCACTGGCCATACGTCTATCCCCTCCAGGCTGTACTGCTATGTGTATCTCCCGCAGACGTGTTTGCAACCCATTGGATGTCGATTGCTACTTCGTTCCAACCGCACCGGAGAGATCGTGCTGGTCGGTCACATTATCTCAAGGCAATGTGTCGGCTCGTGTGGCGCTACCTTTACAGGTTGTCTGACTCCCCGAATGCAGTCGCGAGAAAGCTGGAGGAGATCGTCAAACTCGTCTTTCAGGCAAAGCGGGTCCTGATCTCGACTGACCCTGCGATTGCGGATCCACTGATTCAGTTGATACGCATCATTGGATTCAAACACCAGGACATATGCTTCAGGACCATCATTTTCCCACTGATGAACTCGGAACTCTTCACGACACCGGACAGCCAACTCAAGATTGAGAGTCTGGACCCCGAGAAGACAGTCATTGCAATCCGTGCATTCCTAGCTGTCATGTCCGATCTCGAGAAAGACGAGCCACCACCTTTCCCCGTTGGCTTTGAGTGCGATTCGCTCCTGGACCCGAACTCACGTGCACCCATCACCCATCGACGTACTCGATCGCAAGGGTTTGCTGTATCCGCTGGCCGGACTGAGAGGCTTTCGAGGCCTGTAATGACTAATAATTTGAACGATGTCACGAAAGAATACTACAACAAATTCTGCAAGATCCTGGGTCAGTTGACCATCATATGCGACAATACCTTTGGTGGCCAGGCTGTGCTGGACGAGAAGTTTGCATCCCACACCCCGAAGACACCCATGGCCGAAGCTTTCAATTTCAATCGGCGAGACGAATTGATGAACCCGACGGACGTAAGACAGCACTACTACGATCTGCTCCATGTGGCTGTTGAGGCACTGCCGCGATGCCTGTCACCACATCTTCCCATCAACTCTCTGGTGAATCTCTTATGCACCGGAACAGCACACGTCCAAGCCCATATAGCAACTTCGTCTGCACAAGCGCTCAAGTCTATCGCTCGCCAATCGCATGCGCAGCAGGTCACCATAGGCTTTGCACGATTCATCTTCAACTTTGACGATCGCTACGCCACGGTGTCGGACGGCGGTCTGCTGGGTCCCGGGCACATTGAAACCACGCTAGAACTCTATGTCGAGCTGCTCCAGATATGGATTGATGAGATACAGCAAAGAACCCGCAAAGCTGCCGCAGAACCGCACGATGAAGACGACCAGACTGTTCGCTCGCTGCCTCTGGATCTGTCTGGCGTTCTTGCACACGTTGATGAAGTGGAGTCACACGGTCTGTTCTTCTTGTGTTCGCCATCGAGAGCTGTGCGCGCCATCGCGGTCAACGTGCTACGCCTGATCACCAAATTTGACACCGCACTCGGCAAACCGTCCACCCGCATCATCAGCATCCTGGAAGGTAGTTCGCAACAGGTCATCGACGTCAACGATGCCGGACTTTCACTAGCCGAACGCTCGCGACTTCAGAAAGGGCTCCGCAAGAACAGTGCCAATAATACACTGGTCGAACTATGCAGCAGTGACATTCCCCACGATTCAAATCTGTGGTTTAAAGTGTTCCCCAATCTCGTCCGCCTGAGCTCCGAGATCTGCCTCCATGCGGTAGCTCTGACACGCGAAATCGTTTGTATGCGATTGTCTCACAGTCACCACACCATTGCTGCGATAGCTGAAGGCAGTGGTCCCAAGCACCCTCAATTCGAGTCGAGTTTCATGGCAAGCAGGCTGAATCTTGCACCAAAAATCAGCACTTCATCACCAGACATCATCATCGAGCAGTGGAAGCTGCATCTTGTGTTCGCATGCACCACCCTCACCAACGCAGGCAGCACTACTTACCTTGCTGCTCCGCACTCGAGCCAGGTGTCTTTGCACACCCGCAAGAGCTCAAAGTCGTCTACCAGTAGCAGCAGCCATGAGAAAATACACACGGCTTCTGACCTGTTCCAGAAAGTGCAGAAGATGCTGTCCGTCCCAAATACAGCTGTCAGGAACGCCGCGGTCGTTGGTCTGGGTGCCACGAACGCGACTCTCTTCAACACACTTCTGCAATCCCTCCAGGATCTGGTACGCGAATGTGGACAAGATGCGAAAGAGCGTATCGCTTCTCACCAACGAAGCTTAAGCAGCCCGCGAAGGAGCCGCCGAACGGACTTCCTCAGACTCGAGCTTACACATCTGCTCAGTCATACCTGTCATCTGCTCAAGAACCCTGCAATTAGTGGCGACGAGTACGTGCTTGAGTACATGACTGACTACTCGAAGCATCTTCGCCTCTTCCTCAGTGACTCCGAGATTCAGGGTCAGTTGGAGTATCAGAAGCTCAGGACTTACTACTGCATCCTCACAGACGGGTTGTACGATTGTACCAAGGACTTGGAGAACTCGTCTCGCTGGATGTCCTTCCAAGCACGCCAGGCAACTTTCGCTCTGATGGAGAACTGGTGTGGGTTCTCGCCTAATGAAAGCCACTTGCGCGCCCATGAGAACCATGTCGCGAGGTCCATGCTGGATCGCGAACATGATCTGCGCAGCCGTGGCATCATCAATTCGGCGATTGAGAAGGAAAGGAATGAGCTGCAAACGGCCGCCCTCAGTGCCATGGCCGCACTTTGCGCCGGTCCACTGAACTTTGTCGCCGACCACAAGGTACTGATGTCTTTCGACATTAAGCGGTTACTACATTGGCTCAACTCTATCTTCGAGACACCAAGTGACCGCACCCATGCCATCGGTCGAAAGGCGCTTCAGAACCTCATCGTCAACAACCCGGAGCATGCGTATCTCGTTGCGCAAACATTGAGAATGTGCTACATTGCCCGTCTACCAAAGGCGCTTACGAGCTATTTCGAGGTGGTCACCAAGGTCCTCACCGAACACACCCACGTGCACATGCCGTTCTGGAAGGTACTGTGCGCCGGTCTCTACACGCTCGGCAACGAAGACAGTCAGATCCGCATGAAGTCAGCTCGGCTTTTGCGTACTCTCGAAGAACGTCAAGGCAAGACTTCGAAACTGCAAGACCTCGACATCAGTGTCTCGGACAAGACAACGGCGGTTTACAAGCTTGCGCAATTCGAGGTCTCTTGCCGTTTGGCCAAGCAGCACCCAGAGCTTGCATTCCACGTCTTCTCGGAATTCTCTGCATACTTCAACGAGTTGCAGCCCGACCATCAACGCAACATGGTATCAGGCATGCTGCCATGGATTCAGACAATCGAACTTCAACTTGATCCCAGCGGTGGCCCGACGGCTACGTCGTACATGTTGCTTGTCAACCTCTTCGAGATCACTGTGAAAAGTCGTATCACCTTGCACAACGAGATTCAAGCCTTGTGGCAGGCGCTCGCTACCGGACCATACGCTGGCAATGTGCAGTTGGTGCTCGATTTCATCATCGACGTCTGCCTCGATCGCAAAGAGCAAAACTTCGTCATTTACGCAAAGCAGATCGTCGTCTTCCTCTCTGGCACAGTGGCAGGCGCAAAGGTCGTGGAGTACCTACTTCTGCAAATTTGTCCTAAGAGCATGGTCGCTGAGCGCAGAGACCCGATCATAGCTCCCGCCGATACTACTGGATTGCCGTACATAGCCGACTTGGCTGTAGTGTTGCCCAGTGGCGCCAAGCAAAGCGGCCTTTCGCTTGGTCAGCTCAGCATGATCTTACTCGTTGACCTGATCGTATCGCCTGACAAGCTGCCAATGGACAAGCTTGCGACTCTCCTGCAAGTCATACTTGTGCAGTGGGATCAGTACATTGCTATCGTACAGGATCAAGCTCGCGAACTGCTGGTCCATCTCATACACGAACTTGTCATCTCGCAGATCGAACCTGGAAGCACAGATCCTGACAAGGAGTCGATCGAGGAGTTCATCGAGTCTATCCGACAACACGACCCGAAGATCGCTTGGGGCTATGGTGACAGTGAGGTGAAAGCTGGCGAGGAAGACAGCCGCGCAGTTTCACAGCCCATGGGCTTCGTCGTGGACGAGGCTGTCAAGATCTTCTCAATCACACACCCTACGATTCGCGAAGAGTGGGGCAAGGTCACCATGGCCTGGGCTACTTCCTGCGCTGTACGCCACGTGGCGTGCAGGTCATTCCAGGTGTTCCGATGCATCTCGACAACTCTCGACCAGCAAATGTTGGCTGATATGCTCGCGCGGTTGTCGAACACTATCGCAGATGATGAGAATCACGATTATCTCATCTTTTCCCTCGAGATCTTGACTACCCTGAGAAGCATTATTGATGCACTGGATCCCCTGGACTTGCTGCAATATCCGCAGCTGTTCTGGACAACTTGTGCATGCTTGGACACTATCTTCGAACGCGAATTCCAGGAGGGCTTGAGCATGCTGAACCACTTGCTTACAAAGATGGACTTGAGTGATCCTGCAGTTCTCAAGATCTTGAAAGACAATCAGCCTGCGAAGTGGGAAGGTAGTTTCCAAGGCCTTCATGCATTGATGTACAAAGGAGTGCGATCTAGCAACTCGATGTCCCGCACGCTGGCCGTCATGGAACGTCTAATCAAGTTACCCTCCGGCGAACTGGTTGGTAGTGAAGAACGACTGCTGTTCACCACGTTGGCGAACCTACCGCGATTTTTGCACTCTTTCGACCATCCTGGCGAGGACTCTGACCACATCAGCGCTGCAGAGACACTCGCATGGTCGGCTGAGAGCCAGAACTACATTGGACTGGCCAAGGCACTTCAAGGCTTTGCAAGATATCAATACCGAACCGAGGGCGACTTCTTATCTCACGTGGTTTCCGCCATCCGCAACGCATTCTTCCCTACCTGGGAGTTCCAAAGCTTGGTCTTCATGCTGGCCATGGTGAACAACCAGTGTCCATGGTTCAAAGTCAAGACAATGCAGGTGCTGTGTGTGGTCATACCCGACGTCGACATGCGCAAGCCCGAAATCGCGTCTCAAGGTCCAGATCTTATCTCGCCGCTGCTGCGTCTGTTGCAAACCGAGCATTGCCAGCAGGCGCTGGATGTACTCGACAATGTCATTGACATGGCTGGCACACCAATGGACAACAAACATCTGCGTATGAGCATGGCCGGGTCGCACTCCACCCGAGCGACAAGGAAAGAATACGATCGCACCAAGAGCTTGTACGGTATTCCAGAGGAGTCGGGCTGGTCTATCCCCATGCCTGCGATCCATTCAGCGCAAACACGGAACAACGTGCACGCCGTGTTCTACACACTCGCATACGCCGGCAGCGTCAACGGGACGCAGGAAGCTACTGACGCAGCTGAGATTGAATTCCACAAAGATGACTACCAATACGATTCATTCTCTTCCGACCGGACATTCTCCGACAAGGCCTTCTCGGACAGGACCGCAACCATGACGACCGACGACACGCGCATCAACAGCAACATGGGCGAGCTCGCAATGAAACTCGACAGCCTGGACGACTTCTTCGACGACGACGAAGCATCCGGTACCGACACTGTGGATTCGAACGGCAGGCGCAGATACCCGAGCGCCCTGATCGAAGAGCGCGAGAATCTGTACGACCAAGAGGCATTGCCGATTCTGCACCATTCGCTCCAACGGAACATCAGCGTCAACTCGTTCCAGAAGAGCTTCGTGGAGCCACGCTATCAGGCTACGAGCCCAGCTATCATGAACCCAGGCGCTTTCGCGCAGCACTCAGCCCGACCACGCGTCCACAACCGCTCCATCACCTCGCCAGCCATACCCCTGAACAACACGACGCCAACGCGCTTGGACCACGACTTCCGCTCAGGCGACGACACGGGCGACGACGCATACTCGGACGACGACGTTCCTATCAGTCGCGCGCAGACTGCCGAGGACATGCGAGGTGTGGACGCACCGCATCACGCCGCCAAGCAGGGTTATGGTGGTGGTGGCGGGGGTGCGGGTGGTGGTGGCATCAAGACCGGCTGGCGCAATGGCCTGCGGAGACTCACTAGCAACTCGGGCAACAAAGAGGCGCGGGACATGTTGAAGGGCCAGATGACGAGTGCTCCTATGGTAAAAAGCCCAAAGGTGCCCAGGGTGCCTGCGGCTTGGCTGAGTCCCGCGAGTGCAGAACCCTGAGGAGGGTGAAGGCAAGGGAATCAGGACGTGGACGTGGACAGCGCGCTTGTACTTTTGAAAAAGTTGTGCTGTTTTTCCATCATGGCGCAAAAAGGCGATTGAGAATTGGCGTTTTATTTCTGACAATTATTGGGCTTGATGGGCTTGCTTCAACTATGACGATGGAGAGAGGCGGCGGCGGCGCGTGTAACTATATCTCGATCGATACCCCCATCCATCCATCCGTGTTTTGAGACACGTATCACGTTTTTTCATTCCTCATTTCATGATCAGTCAAAATCCATCCCTTGCATTCCGAGGCGCCCATACACAGTTCTAGTCACGCAGTCGCTGACCCCCCATCAAAACTCCTCCTGTAAATCCTCCCAACGCCCTCACAGCCCTCTCGAACAAATGTCCCACCACTAAACCAAAAAAGCCCTCGGCCGAGCCTGGGCGCCCTCCCCAACCACCTCACCAGGCCGAGTTCTTCCCCAGGGCCGTTTCGGCCCCTGGCCGTCAAACAACAATACCAACACCACCGCCAACAACAACAACACC
>Ga0265797_10007344_pt1 | contig 15132 bp, 18 predicted proteins | sample P2T30metagenome_FD_192433 | JGI IMG/M metagenome (GOLD analysis project Ga0265797, IMG submission 192433) | Plant litter microbial communities from East Loma Ridge, Irvine, California - P2 T30 | ecosystem: Environmental > Terrestrial > Plant litter > Unclassified | place: USA: California... | reverse complement strand
GAATGAACAATGGATCCTCTGAATTAACAGGTTCACAAGGACAATAAGTTTGTACTTTTTCAGCTTCTTCATCCCACCAGAAATCACGTCCTTCTTGCATATTAACTTTTCCACCTGTTCGTCGTAGGACCAAGACTTTTTCGACTAAGGGGCATTGTTGTAGGGCGTTATCGACGACTGGTCGTTAGTACCAGTATCAGCATCCGAGCGAAGCGAGGATGGCTATGCTGTTGATGTTTATGGTGTATTCTATGATACTGGGGAACGAGGGAGCGAGTAGACCAGGCAGACCTCTGTCCTTCTTCATGTGAAGTGATTTGACAGCCAGGATGAATGGAAAAGAAAGGTGATCCTATTAGGGTGTATTAAGACCAGGACTTACTGGCTTTAGTAGCAATAGTCTTTCCACCTCGTTTACCTTCACTAATCATCAATATTAAATCCAAGGGATACAGCCAAAAAGACGTACTCGGTAGTAATGACGACTTTACAATCACAATCCTTGACCCTGTCCCTCAATGATTCAGCGCTGAATCCGGCAAATACCGCCGAGTGAACAGCACCAATTCGAGCACAAGCTAAGAAAGCAGCTGTTGCTTGCCATGTCATAGGGAGGCTATTGTCAGCTTTACCCCAAATCAAGTCGTGTGATCGAATGAAACGGAGATCGTTCCACACGATTCGAGCCTTGCGCTATCGCGTTGTCACAACGCTCTTGTGCACTTAACTTACTAGATAGAAACAGCATCACCCTTTTTCACACCCCAAGATTTAAGTACATTCGCAATTTGACAAGTCTCCTTCATCAATTCTCTAAATGAGATTTCTCTTGATTCAGAAGATTCATCAGCTTCGTAAATAATGGCTGTCTTTTCTGGGTTGGCGTAGAAATGTCGGTCTAGGCAGTTGTAGGCTGCGTTTAGGGTTCCTTCGGGGCTGGGCGTTAGTTCAGTGGCGTGTGGGTGGGGGGCGGTGGAACGGGTGAGGGGTAGGGAGAGGGTCATTTGAGTGGAATTTTCAGTGGAGGGGAGAGGGTCAAGACTGTGACATGGACGAGAGGCGACAGTGGACGACGCTGAGCGAAGATGGCCGGCTGACCGGGGAACCACTTTCGCTCGGTGGGTCCCCTGCCATACAGCATCAAGTGTTTATGCGACCTCGCCTGTCTTGAAGGTCATGGCACCCTGGTCATTTGTCGCGCTTCGTCTCCTTCCCCGCGACCGCCCCTCACGCTTCATCGGTAGAGATGGATGCTCAGAGAATGCACTTACAACCACTGAATATCCCCCTCTTCAAACCCACCAGCCCTAACCGTCTTGAAATCCGTATACCAATCCAAATTCTTCGCTTGTTCCTTCCACCATCCATCCGAATCGGGTCCTACTGATTTCTCATATTCTTTCAAGTAGGCCTTGTAATCCGGACCCAAGTTTGGTTTAGGATATCCATCTGTTCCCTGTAATCTCTTGGGTACGGGGAAGACATCATCCGCTTCATCAATTGAATCGGGTAGTGGATGTACTCTGTGTTCTGTAGTTGACATTGTTGTTGTGTGTGGAGTTATGTGAGATGTAAGACTAAGTGGAGTACTCGTAGTGTACTAGAGTTGATTATATACTCATTACAATGCTCCTGGGTCAATTGGTCATTTACTCATTCCCCCAGATTGCCCCTAAGGGAATAAGAAGCCGGCCGTAGTTCCGATCGGTAATCGGTAATCATCATTAACCGGGTATATTAACCGGCATTATCGGCGTTTGAATGGATGCATTGATGCCCTGACGTGAGAGTGGAGGTGGGGTGTCGGAGGTAGTCTAGTGTATGACAACGTGGTAGTCGCGTGGTGTGTGAGGTAGATCTATTCAATGCCCGTGCCTTAGACAGACAAATGGGTCGATAGTGGTAAAGAAGGTAGAAACGTAAAGTAGAATATAGACATCTGAGGATAGAACATGACACGTACCCAACCGGAGGGAACAGGGCGTAGGGTAGCAGTCATTGGATCAGGTTTGGCGGGATTGACTACTGCTTATCTATTAAGGCAGAAGGGCGTGACGGTATATTTAATTGAAAAAGTACGTGTTTGCCCTGACTGGAAGTAATAAGAGGATGTCAGCTGATTAGATAGTCGGATAAGATTGGATTTCATTCTTCATCAATTGATATTGATGTCACTGGAGATGTGGATGATGGAGAAAGTGTGGAGGAGAAGGATAGGAGTCGGAAGAAGGGGTGGACGATTGATGTCCCTATGCGAAGCTTTCAAGGAGGATATTATCCTAATTTAATCGCTTTATATCGACATTTGGAAATACCGCTTAAAGCGACTTATTACACCTTTTCCTTCGCCCGGCTGCCTATATCGTCGTCGACCTCAACACCAACACTAAACTCGCCCTCGGCCTCGAACACAAACTCGAACTCGAAACCCAGGGTTACCACGGACCGCCCACATTTCATCCATTCAGGCGCATCTGGTCATTCAATCCCATCCCTCCCTTCATCCGCCTACACCTCACCACTCGCCTTCATCACCTCCATACTGAAATTAGTAGGTTACGCAGGATGTTATATCCTCCTACTAGCCCTCTCATTCTTATCATTTCACAACCTCCTCCCCACCCTATTCTCGGGAACATTACGCGACTTTACAAATCAAATTTCGAATTTCCTACATCATCCCATACCCCTCCCTTTACTCTACACTCCTTTGGGTAGTCTATGGAAGGGATTCATTGTCGATATTGTTATTCCCCTTTTCTCGAGTGTGGGAACCATGCCCGAGGATGAGGTCTACGCGACGCCAGTTGGGGTTTTATTGGAATATATACATAAAACAGTAGGGACGGATCATTATTCCCCTGCTCGTGGACATTCAGCACGGACGATAGCGGAACGATTGGCTGCGCCAGTAAAACATCAAGGACAGGGTTTCTTGAGATTGGGGGCTGAGATTAAAGGTTTGAAGAGGGTCGGAGAGGAGGTTGTGATAGAGTTGCGGAGAGGAGGGGGAGATGGAGAGGAAGTCAGAGTGGACAGAGTCGTATTAGCTACGCCTGCTAGTGTTGCCGGGAGGTTGTTGGGGTTGTTGGGAGATTCCTTAGATGGGCCCGAGATGGAGAGGGTGGAGGTGATGAGAGGAGCGCTGAAAGGCGTGAGGTATAAGGTGAGTCCCATCAGTCTCACTCGTTCCTACCTTTCATTTCTCATTCCTCGTCTCCATATGGCATCGTCCAACTCCCTTTCCCCCCACCACAATTATAATGATTCGTACAGCGGACAACTAACAAGCAGGAAACAATCGTAGTCACTCATCGTGATCACTCGATACTCCCAAATGGGCCAGATGTACGAGATATAAACCTCATCCATCCCACCTCTTCTTCCACAACACATGGACGTTCAGATACCTCGAGATCAAAAGTAGATGTGCGAAATACCAAGACCAACACCGGGACCGGGACACCCCATTTCGACCCATCAGAGGGATATACAATGGCGACTCATGTTATCCGGTCTCCTCCTTCTGGCTTTGGCTCTGGCTCTGGTTCACGGGGGAGGGAACAAGTATATCAAAGTACGAATCCTTGTTTATCAATTTCTTCACAGACTGTACTGGGGATAGCGAGGTTGGAACGGTATGTCCCTTTCACTATAGCCACACTATACTTTCAACGCTTCTTTCGTTCCGCACTCATAACTTCTCCGCATCACAATCCGTAGCAACGAATCAAGCGAAAAATGTGCTCAGGTCTTGGGAGATGGAGGAAGCACAAAGAGGAGGAAGAGGAAGAAGAGAGTGACGCTGACTGACTAGTGCATTACCCCTCCCAACACCCCACCTCACCTTACCAGCCCTCAACCCAGGAAAGGGTTCAGTGTACATAGTAGGATCATATGCTAATCCGGGAATACCATTATTAGAAGGATGCGTGGGTAGTTCTAGGAGAGTAGTGGATATGTTGGTGGATGACCTAGAATTAGAATTAGATTCGGGAGAGGGACCGGAGGGTGGGGAGGTGGATTGGAATGTCGGTAGAGGAGGGTTGATTGGGAGGTCATGGAGGTGGCGTAGAGTGCGGGAATTGTAGATTGGGCTTCGAGGAATTTGGGCAGTATTGGTAGACTCGCATATTCGTATATTCGTATATTCGAGACGTAGACGTCAAATAGATGCATTGTACCAATCATCGAGATTGAGCATTTTATCAACATCGGTACCTGCGTCATGTAGTGAGGCTCGGAAATCGGACATGGGCTGGAAGGTGTGAGTAGAAGCAGGGATCTTGATAATGTCTATCGAGTACGATTCGAGTAAGGAAAAGGCAAGTCTAGACAGGAAACAGAATAGTATACATCCCAATTTACATACAGATTATAGTATTCACATCTGAACATGTATAAAAGACCTAAACAATTAGCTCAAATCCAATCCAGTAGACAAGAGTAATGAATCGCCAAAAGAGAGGTTATGTTCAGAAAACAGGTTCTAATCAACATTCACGAAATGTGAACTAAGCAACAGCCTTCTAGTTGATATTTGTGTTGTAAGGTTCTCATCAGGAAGTGGGTGGGGTCAAGGGTAGGGTAGGGTAGAGTTAAGCATGGCGAGGGGGAGATTGGATGACTTACATTGGTCTGACTATTTAGTAGGAGCATACAGTGTGTAGTACGGTTGATAGTTGATACAGCATTGTTACAGATTGAAATTTGGTACAGGGTTTCATTTCTAGAATTGATTCCGCCAACTCATTGAATGGATATGACGATCATCTACCCCCACCTATTTATCAACCAGCAAGCACAAGCATCTACAGGATGGAGACAGCGGGCCCATCTACATCTAGAACTAGGAGAATCGCATATCTAGGTCCAGAGGGAACATATGGCCAGCAGGTACGCTACCCCTCAGCACGGGTATGGTATAGAGACTGATAGATAGGCTACAAGAGCGTTCATTGAAGGGTATCTAAGGGAAGATCTGGAGAGTATAGCATGTCCGACTATCTCTGGTAAGCGCATTGATTGTACAATCTTTTGTCGACGTTGAAGGAGCTGACGGCAGATGCATATGAGGAAGGTAGCGAATATACAGTACTTCCACTTGAAAATACGATTTATGGACCAGTCACAGAAACGCTGGATTGTTTCTTTACACGCTTTGACTACTCCAGCTCAAGCTCTGCGTCAAATTCGAATACGCACCCGAACGTTAATGGCCATCCGTCTGTAGGAGATGAGTCGAAGGCGCCGAGTCAAGGGAAAGGGAAGGGAAAGGAGATAATAGCAACGCTTGATCTTCCAATACGACATTGTTTAGTAGTCAAGAGGGGTACTACAATGGCAGATATCAAGGTAGTCTCATCACATGAACAAGTAAGTAACCCCTCTCTCATCTCCCCCTGGTTCTCCAGCAATCCTGCGTTGGGGCAGGGCTTCATATCAACATCAAGGTTATGTCACTGATAATAGGCACTTGGTCAATCAGCGACATTCCTCAATACCCACCTACCCAACGCCAAGAGGATGTCAGTAGCATCCACAGCACTAGCTGCTGAGTCCCTTTTATCCCAAGAGGGAGAGGGAGAGGGGAGAGCGGCAATATGTTCAAAATCCGTTATTGATATTCACTCAGAATTGGAGGTTCTGTACGAGGGAACACAGGATCGAAGTGGTATGTCCTCTCTATTCTCTTTCTCTTTCTCTTTTTTTTCCGATTTCACCTTCTTCCTCTCTTTCCACCTTCTTGTGTTTGCCCATTGGCCTATTCTGTACACCAGAGTCGATCATGGGATGTACAGGTGCAGGTGATTGACTGATGAACAGATAATTTCACTCGATTTATCCTCCTTCGCTCCCTTCCCTCTACTTCGGGCACTGGTTCTGGTTCCGGCTCCTCCCGACAGGAAATAAGTGATCAAACATCAACGTCACCATCAAAATGGACATACGAATCAATATCGGCATTCTGTCTCTTAAATAATCCGAATCGAATACAGGATCTACTACTACGCAATAAACCTTGCTCTATTGGATCATTACATTCCAGATCTATCTCACCGACGATCGGGATGAAGAGGATCTATCCCCATGGGATATTTCTCGAACTGATCAGCGACCTCGATAGGCTCGTAGGACGAGAGGGGGAGGAGGGGGTATTATTACTCGGATCTGGACCCAAGATTCAGCTGGGGAGTGTATGATATGCATATATACCTCACTGATCCCCGGTTGAACGTTCACGTATTCGCCTTTCCTTCAGAGCATGGCCTCTGAGCATGTGAATGTGTGGCGTCTATCCAAGGTACCTACCTTTTCCTCTTCGCGTTTCGGTGGTCTATACTCCTGCCTATTGAATCAACCTCTCGTCAGTCCTGGGCTACTCTCGTCGTCCTATTCTTCAGGTCGATTCATTCCTTCATACGGCGGAATTAGTCACGATGCAATCACGCACCAACGACCAGAACGGTACTTGACTGTGAAACCCCATATCATCCTCCCAAGATACGTTGAACAAATGACACCCTTTCCGACGAGACTCGAGGATGAGTATGATAGACTCTGTGATCCGCCCGGGGGTTGAGGCCCCAAGGAAAAGGAAATATGGTCCTTCTCGGACACCAAGATGGGTCCTGGTTTTAGGGATGAAGAGGGGATACGATGCTTGTGTATATGTGGAAGAGTAGGGATGGGTCGCTAATGCTCAATGATCCTGCTCGTGGGTCGTTCTCCTCTCTGAGAGACATAGCCTGGGGAACGGATAGCCACGCAGATGAAGGGGACGACACATTTAGCACGAGATTGATAGGTCAAAGACTCTGAGTGATTGCGCTATATTGAACGGTGTCACCGATATCGATGGTGGCTTGCGGTTCATGAGAGGTGGAGTGGATATGAGATGAGAGACCAGCAGACCAGTGCTGTACTATGCATGCACGCTTGCGATACTATACTATGCGTCTATGACATGCACCGTTACTATAACCATGTATGTAGTAAAGTGCCCCGTAAAAGTGCCACACTCCCTCCCATAACTCCGATTTCTAATGCCGAACCGAAATCCCCCTCCTGGTGCGCGTATGTAGCGAATCAGTGAATCTTAACCATCAACCATACATGTAAGTGACCACCCACAGCTACAATATAGCAGGGTACTGACAATCTAGTCATCATGGGTAAAGTCCACGGATCCCTCGCACGAGCCGGTAAGGTCAAGTCTCAAGTAAGTGGAATCTTGAACGTTTAAGGGGGGAATGAGAGCTGATATGGTAGTGTCCTAAAGTAGAGAAGCAGGAGAAGAAGAAGCAGCCCAAGGGACGAGCAAGTAAGTTGTTTTTGAATTGATGGATGGATCGGCTGGATCGGTGGCTTGGATCGAATCGGATGAATGGACAAATGGAACGGATCGAAGTAAATCGACTAAAATGGGAGTTACTCGATCGCCACCGCTTTTACTCGATTTCAATGGGTACGGGCAGGATGTTTAGATGGACTAGGGAGTAATCAAGGCACTGGACTTGCTTGGATGGATGAGCGGACGGTACAAGCAATGGGGAAATCGGGAAATGGTCAAATTCCGATATTCGCGTATACCCCAAATCGATCATATCCAGAACGACTATCCAACCGACCTCCATTCATTGACGACCTCGAATAATCACGCTCGCCTAGTCCAGCCAGCCAGCCATCCGTCCATCCAACCACCCAGCCCGACATAATCAGAGCAAAGCTAACATAACAGGGAAGAGGGCTCAATACAACCGACGATTCGTCAACGTTACCCTCGCACCAGGAGGAAAGCGAAGGATGTAAGTCATTGTCCCTCTCTCTATCTTCTCTCCGCTACTCTCAACCTACCCCATTCCGGATGATAAATAAATCACGCATAGTTCAATCAGAGTCCAAGGACAATGTTGAATACTATCATCTTAATTAGTCTTTCGCTCCTATCTGATCCTTCTCCCTCTTCTTCCCTTTCTTTCTTTTAATGGTCTTCGGTATCGATGAAAGAATGATGACTGATGGGAATAGGAACCAGCAACCCCCAGGAAAGTCCGGATAATCGATTCGTTTACGTCGATCAGAGAATCTTGGCTTGGGCAGAAAGGAGGGGATCTGGAGTTTTGGAGTTTGTACGACCGACCACTTACATACATCAAATCATCTTTTTTCAGTTTTTCGTTTTCAGTATGGATGCGTTCTACTGCGGACAACTTGTGGCGTGTGTTCCAGTGGATTGACGTGCTCGAGATGACTCCGAGCGGGACTTACTCGGTCGCATTGAATAAGCTCGATGGCTGTCGAGGATAGATGGGAATTGGGCTGCCATGATGCCTCTGGGCTACTCCTGATACATGGCCGCACCGTTAGGTGAACGAGAGTGTAGGGATTCATTAGGTCGTCAAAATCGTTACAAGACACAAGAAGCGGTACGACCAAAACCTAACTACATCCCCGACTGCCTCTCGGTGAATACCATTCGTCACTTGTAGATATCCTACAATGACACTCACGAATCGTCGAACACTAGCTACAGCCAACATCCCATCTCCACCAACAGCAATAACGAATGAACCCTCGAGCTAGAAAGAAAGAGCTCGACACCTAACCGTACCCACTTGCCCATGGGCTGGGGTTATAGTATCATCACTTTCCCCAGACATATCCCTCAAATGACTCAAATCCTGTTCCAATCCATGTCCATATGCTGCTGCTCCTCCTCCACCTATATCGTGATGATCGTGATCATGTTCAGAGGAAGAGCGGGACGGTGCGAATTCAGGAAAGAAAGGTGGAGTAGGGCGGGATTGAGGTGATTTGAATGTCCAGCCTTTGAATGCTAGTCTATTTGTTAGCTGTGTTGGCGGAGGGTCACGGCACGAGGTGAAGGAACAGCCAAGTGGGTGACATCTGTGAGTGTTTGAGATAACGGCGATGAAGAGGTGTAGGGAACGAGGGCAGGGGAGGGGGGGAGAAGGGATGGGATAACTGACTGTTTTCTGATTTCCAGGATATGTGATCCGTGCTGTTTATCCCTCAGTAATGGATCTTTGATCATAGCTGGAGCAGGAGTTGCGAGGGGCTATACATCAGCTTTAGGCCAGATCCCACTCTCACCGCCACAAAGCTGGTAAGCAGAGAGGAGAGGTGGGGGGAATAAACTGACCTCGTCTGGGATATCTTGGTCAAAGTATCGGGTATCGTCATCTGATGCTAGTTCGGGTCTGTAAGGTGGAGTCTGTTGATGTAGAGCTGCGAGTCAGTCATGGATCACCCACCATCACGCCATGGGCTAGAGTGGCCACATCAGAAGAGTCATCCGGTCTTTTGTGACTAGCCGCTGGACTGGATCTCGTCTCCGCTTTACTGGAATTACAGGTCATCGATGGAAGGGGTGACGGGAGAAGGGAAGCAACGAGAACAGATGTTGGAGTACAGAAGGGAGAAAGAAAATACGTACAATCCCAATCCATCCCCCTAAACCAAGGATGCCTCTTTACAGCTTGACTCCCATCATCACCTAATCCCCTCTTACCTCTCATTGTCAATGTCCCATTCCCAATCCCCATTGCTCCTCTACCGGAGATATTTGAACCTAATCTATCTTCCGGTTCACATAATAAAGAGGCTAGGAGATCTGTACATTCCGCAGAGAGTTTTGGGTAGGGTGGGAATTTTAGGGTGGTTTTCCAATTCAAACTGATCATCAGTAACTTGCGAGAAAGCGGAGCTGCTGCGTAGGTTTCCGGAGATGGAGGATATTGAGGGATGTAGGAGACATACATCTTTTGTCTCGTTACATGCCGCTATTCATCAGCTTCTCCACCTCGAGCAGAAGGGCGGAATACTCCATCGAGATCTAGAACACTTACCGAGGTACTGACAAAGGGTGGATATCCGTAAAGGGCTTCGTACACTATCATTAGCTGATTTGCCAAGCACCAGAGCGAAAAGCAGGACCAGCTTCACGCCTGACGCCTGACGGTCTGGCCAGAGGTGGACTCACTGATAACACCAAGCGACCACCAATCACAGCTGAAACCATACCCTTGTCCTCTTATCACTTCTGGTGCTGGGGTTAGTTGGTATCGAGGGGTAGAGCTTACCCATATATGAATTCGTCCTGTCTGTCAGCTTACCCCCCAAGACGATCGGGCCAGGAAAGAGAAGGGTTTGGGATGTTCTTGCTCGCGAGCAGCAAAGCTGCCCGCTTGTAATGGTCACGTACCCACAAACTGAATAAGCCAATTTCCTCCTATTCCCTTCTCTCCAAGTCAATACTCCTTTACCCTCTTCTACCCATTCCCTGCCCATTATAGCCTCAATTTCCTCTTTCTTCAACCTCCTAGTCCCCTTTCCACCTTTAACAGTAGACCACTCAAGATCAATCCCGTGTTTCTTCATCATGGCTTTACGTTGTTGTTCATAATAAGAAGTATCATGACTCCAATGTAAATCTGTAGCTAACCCGAAATCGGAAATTCGAATATGTCCATCTGGCGTAAAGAGGAAATTGTCGGGTTTGATATCACGATGAATGAATCCTAGAGCATGTGTTTCAGCGAGGGCAAGGACCATTTCGGAAATATAGAATTTCGTCATTGATTCGGGGAATGTATCGCGTTCAACTAGGAGAGTGAGTAGGTCTCCACCGCCCATGTATTCTAGGACTAGGTAGAGGTTATCGATATCTTGGAATGCGTAGTGTAGTCGGACTATCCACGAGTGTCCGCTGGAAGATGCGGTCGTGGGTCCGTGGGACATGGAAGAAGCAGCTGCGAGCAGATCCTTTTCAGCCTTGACATGACCTTCTTGGGATTTTCGAAGCATGCTGCAAGTCAGCCAGGGTTAGTTGAGGAGAGTGAGAATGAGGTCGGGGTTGACATACTCGGCTTTCCGTAACTGTTTGTCAGCTGACATTCCCCTCCAAACTGGGTTGACGGCCAGGATTGCTCCACAGCTGGCCCGATGACCAGCAACTTACCTGCTTCATAGCCACCAATCTCCCGCCCTCTTTCTCTCTAGCAATCCTAACAACCCCAAAAGCCCCATGCCCAATAACCCGTCCCATCTCAAACGACCTCGCATCAACTCTTCCCCTCTTATCCCTCAACATCCTATTCTCCTCTTTTACCAGTTCATCCCGCCTAAATTGCCGTTCAGCTTCAGACATGAACCGATTTTCCAATAAATTGAATGATTCTTCCAAAGCCGCTAATCGCTTTGCTCGGTTCAAGAGGTAATTGTTTGAAGAAGGAGGTGGGCGGAGGAGGGTAGTATAGAATGCTTCGAAAAAGAGGGCTACTGAGGTTGCTTTTTCGAGTGTGGGTAGGGAAGGTTTGATTATTCGGAATGGGAGTGCGGGGAGGGGCGAGGACGATGGGACGGGTTTACGTTTAGGTGGAGTCGAGAGGATGTTGGTGGTTCGTGAGATGGGTAGGCTGGCGGGTGATTGTCCCTCTATCTTTATTGCCCTCTCCTTGCCTTTGCCTTTCTCTACCTTCATCTCCTTGTCTTTCTCTACATCTATCGCCTCGCCAGTACCTTTCGCTACATCCATATCCTGCAGCTCCTGCTGTATAGCAAGCAGCTCCCCCTTTCCCTTACTAGGCGATCCAACACCGGGATGCTTCTTCTTGATTTGCAACGGCTTAGTCACAGCAGGCGGAGTAGGCGTAGGCGGTCCATCTCCATAAGGATTAGGTAACATAGGCGAAATAGGTGTTCCTGCATGTTTGAAAGAGAGCGAAGACGGTATTCGATCAAAGTATCCTGATTTAGCCATTAGAGTGGGTGTTTCGGCATCTCTCAATCCTGGCGTTAGGGATGATCCGAGGTAGCCTGATCCATGACCATGACCTTGGGCTAGGGCTAAGGCTGGTGAGAGGTTGAGTGAGGTATTTGTGGTAGAGTAGATGGAAGATGGGAGACCGTTTACGACATGCAATCCGGGGTTACTACCGAGAGTCAGCGAGAGTCAACGACGAGCGGTAGCGAGTGAACCAGGTGAACCAGGATCCCTCGGTCCGCCTAGGCTGAGAAGCGCAGCGCGATGGGTACGGGATGGAGTCGCGGAGGGAAGGAATTTGAGCGTTGAAGAGAACAAGAGGACTAGAGAGGACTTACGGGAAATTCCGATTACCTAACATCCTACTCCTAGCAGTAGCTTCAACGACCTGAGCAACAGCTCTAGCTTGTTGTTCCTTCGCTCGGGCTTTTACCAGATCTTTAATTGGATTAGCCCATGATGGGTCTGCATGTCAGTGTCATTTACGCCGAGCCAAATCCAAGAGATTGCGGAGAGATATGCAGGTTGGCGTGGGGATGTGAGTGGGGGGATAGTGGATTGAGACATACCTCCGACTTTACAATCCACACCTTCGATTGCCCACCTGAGGAGTAATTCGGTCGCTTCTTCATATGTTGAAGCGTGGAAGACGTGTCTGGCAGATTAGCGGTTTCTCCGACAGCTACATCAGACCGAGAGATGGGGGATCACGGTTGCAATGTTGGCGTAAAGGGGAATTGGGACCATCAGATGACGAGTGACCATGGACATACCTGAAATCCATGGGAGGTCCAATAATGGCTTTATCAATCTTCCTCTTCCTCAATCCTATATCCACACTCTTTCTACCATCCTTCCTCCCTCGCTCTTTTCCATCAGCGTTACCTTGATTCTTATCCCTCCCCTTCTTAGGTGAAGCAACTGCATCTTCCCGTAGTATAGCTCGTAGATCATCTTCAGTCTTCTTTGGTACTGGCGGCTTGTCCGATTGGGATTCGGGGATCAAGGATAAGATGTCGAGAAAGCCGGAATGGATTAAATGTGATGTAGGTCGAGTTGTCATTGCTATTGTCCGTGAGTGATCAAAAGTTTTAGCGATTAGCGCATGTATCGTAGTGTGGAGAGGGATGCATGAGGTGGAGATTTCTGAAAGTCGGGTTGAGAGACAAGTATGACTTTGTGGGGGTTGAGTGAGAGAGTGAGGTGGACGGGGTTCTGGATCTGGGATGTATCACTTACCGACCATTGTGTGTCACTCATCTACTACTCTACTTACAGTGGCGATTACGGTTCGATTATATATCGAACACAAGCTACACGAATGTCGATCAACGGATCTTGGCGAGGAAGCTAGATGATTGTGGTGTTGGAACAATAAGCTATTTACCCAAGGTCAAAGGTCAACGGTTGATGAGTGACATCAACCATCAATCAGCGAGCTACTGTATGCCGTACGAGGTACATCAAAAGTGTCATCCTATCCCTTTGTCCGCTATCATGTCCGTGTCAGAAGAAGCATCTCCTCCCGATGTGCCTGTCTCGTATAAGGTTACATGGGACCACTGACTCTCACGAAAGGGGGTTTGGTCCTCATCCTTCCTCTCCCGTGGACACAGGTGGTACTGAGCAATGCCCTGATGCTTTGATGTCGTCCTATCTATCCTTCCATCTGGTGATAGCTGACTTGGCTGAACCGACGCAGGTAGAGAAGAGGAGTGACAGCATAGTCCTCGTAGGGGAAAAGGAGGTTGTTTGTGTGGATCTATCTGACGCGCGTTTCACCTGGGCCGAACATATCGGCGATAAGATGCAGCATCTGCTAAATCCGCCACATCCCTTCTTCCGCTCTTGTGCCACATCGTCAAATCCAGTCCTCACTGTACGGGATTACCCGGCAATTCCCCCTGTGCCCCTTACCCTTACCGTCCACCACCTCCATCAAAACCTTTAACCACCAATTCGACATATCGACTAACGACAATGGCCCAGCGAGTTACCCTACGAAAGCGACAGCCTTACAACACCGTCTCCAACAGGAGAAGGGTTGTCAAGACTCCTGGAGGAAAGCTCGTTGTTCACCACTTGAAGAAGAAGGCTGTGAGTATTTATCGAATTAGCCTCGGTCTAGTCTTTGGTTTGGGTTTGCGCAGGGAAGAGCGAATTAGCAATGGAAATAGAACAGCATGGACCTTGTGGAGGGCTTTGATCAAGAGGCTTTGCTTTAGGAGCATAGGAGGATAGAATTCTGGAATGAAGGAGATGGAAAGTGCAATCAATGCAAATGAGCTAGTGGCCTCCGGGATGTTCATGTTGGAGATGAGATGAGCGGGACTAGGCTACGGAAATCATATCAATAAGGACGGACACTGACTTCTAGTCTGCCCCCAAGTGTGGTGATTGTGGACTCGACCTACCCGGTATCCCCGCTCTCCGACCCCGAGAATGTGAGTTGTTTTCTCCATAATCAGGATATCTGTAATGTCGACCATGGTCCTGTCTTTCTAGAAGGGTGGCTACTAAGAGGATCGCGGATCCTCCGATATAGGTCCAGGATAGAAAGAACAAAGAACGGAGGGAAATGGGACCGTGCCAAGAATATAGCTAATGACCAGACGCTACCCTCTCCAAGCGACAAAAGACCGTCAACAGGGCATACGGTGGATCTTGTTGCGCACCTTGTGTCAAGCAGCGGTAAGTCTATCGTCTCTGCTAGTTCATCACTCTATTCGGCGAAGGATGGATGTCGAATATGTCGACCGCCTTAGATGGAACCATACTCGAACCCCTCTTCCCTTACCGGTTAATGGAGTCTACTTGGACACATGCTGACCTACAGAATCACCCGAGCATTCTTGATTGAGGAAGCTACCATTGTCAAGCGAGTACTCAAGGCCAAGACTGGTGGAAAGAAGTAGATTTTCGCTCTTAGACTATGATGGTTGGACTGGGGAGAGGATTCTATACGTAGAATCGGATGTACTTCATTTCACGCTATAGCCTTAGCTTCGGCTCTCTTCATCTGGTTCTCACTTGCTTTGGCCGGGTGGTCAGTATACTGATGGATTGAAATCGATGTCTGGATTGGAGGGAATAGGGATATGAAGTGATGGATTTGGTTCTGTTTAGGGAGTTGGGAGTCGACAGGGATGGATTCGAAGGAGGACCAAAGCGGTGGGAGAGTGCTACTGGCGTTGAGCTGTGGCTTTGGACTAGCCAAGATCGTGACCCAATCCATGGCCCATACCTCGTCTCATCCACTTCGACGTGCCAAGCTCGCATACAGTATCTACCACGAGACTAAGCTGAGCTGCTTTTGATGGTGCTGTTGAATGTCACAGCCTGCT
>Ga0265797_10007343_pt1 | contig 15132 bp, 11 predicted proteins | sample P2T30metagenome_FD_192433 | JGI IMG/M metagenome (GOLD analysis project Ga0265797, IMG submission 192433) | Plant litter microbial communities from East Loma Ridge, Irvine, California - P2 T30 | ecosystem: Environmental > Terrestrial > Plant litter > Unclassified | place: USA: California... | reverse complement strand
ACGTTCTAACCGTTCTTTGTTGTTTTTAGTATACACGAACTCGACTATGAGCTCGCTAGCACATATGGACTTAATAAACAGTCTTCACGTTGCTCCATGAGCTCAATGTACAAAGCGAGAAGCAACAAAGCAAGATGCCTTCCCCAAGGGACTCTGCAGATCAGACCGAACCAGACATTGGATTGAACTGATCAACATGACGTACACGCCATTGAATCACTAACGACCTTCATTCCACCAAAAGGATATAAGGATTGGACGACCCACAATGTAGCCACTACCTCAGTACAACCAAAACCTCACCTTCACCCACCACAAACCCAACAACAACCACAACAACGATGCCTCCCCGCCGCTCAAAACCAAAACCCACCACCCCTCCACCCTCACCACCCTCCACCCCTCTCCCAACCCCCGCCCTAACGTCCACCCCCCTCCGCATGTCCTACCGCATCGCCCGCGGCGAGCAAGGCGTCCTGACCTTCGAACCCTACAAATCCCTCCTCCTCCCCCTCTGGCGCTTCAAAACCGTTCCCATCGCCCTCGCCTCCTGCGCCGCCCTAACCGCCGCTTTCACCTCCTACATCGCGCGCGGGGATTTTGTCGGCGCGGACATGGCGCGCAAGTTTATTCAGATGGGCATGACGCGCGCGCGGCGGTACGCGAATCACAAGGGGGGGAGGAAGTATGATCGGAGCGAGAGGGAGGTTGCGAGGGAGGGTGGGGGGAGGGTGGAGTTGGAGAAGAGTGGGGGGCATGAGGGAATGGAGGAGAAGGCGGAGGCTAGTGAGATTTTTAAGAGGGGGTGGGAGACTTGTAGGGGGGATGAGGGGTATCAGGAGTTGAAGGTGGCTTTTCAGAAGGAGCAGAAGGAGTGGGATAAGGCACACAAAGGGGCTGGGGTTAAGGTGGAGGATGGGAAGGCGAAGAATACCAAGAAGGAGAAGGTTGTCAAAGAGGAGGTCAATGTAAAAGAGGAGTCTGATCAAGGGTGAAGAGGGCGTGGGTGCCGTGCTTGATTTATTATATTCATTATTCGTGAGAGAAGATGGCTTGATGTAAGTCGCGTACGCAGATTGTGGTCTGCGGATCGCGCATTTCTTTGGCGAGACGAGCCTCCGAGAGCGATCTGCCATATCAGATTGCAGGCTGGAATATGGCAGAGCGATACTGGGCGATACTCTGCATGGTTATACAGCTGGACATGCATGAATGGTTGACAACGTCTAGCGCGATGGAGATCAGACGCTGTAGAGACGATGATTGGCCTGGTGGGTGTGTGCCACCTGATGTAGTGTTATCCGGAGCGAAGAAGGGATGATCATGAAGTTGTTGTCGAGTCGGAGACATCGTATGAGTGCATCTAATGAGTTTCGGTCAGCCATTGCGACTCTCAGAACACCATGAGTCTTCACATACCGCCTCTGCAAAGCCAATCCACTCTTCAATTCCCTTGACGTATACATCCGTTCCCTCTGGCACCGCCTCATGATCCCAGACCATGATTTCCCCGAATCTGGCGTGCTGATCCATAATCAAAGTCTCTACTTCCTTGGGCGCAATTGCATTATCTGCACCATCTTCATCCCCTGGTACGGGCATGCTTGGCTTTGCGATGACTTTCTTGTCTGTCTTCTTTAGCACTGCACCTTCGTAGCCTTCTGGTAGCGCTATCTTCTTGCCACGTAGCTTGCGGCCTCTGAAGAAGGCTGTGGTGGTGCCATCTTGTTCGGTGGAAGGGTTCCAGTAGCGTTCTGCAGCGCTGACGGGGCCGTTGTGTTTGATGGCGCAAGGTAGGACGTTGGGCGTGACTTGCTTGTCTGTGTTGGTGGAGTGGATGGCGAGCATGGCTGAATAATTGTGTGTGTTCTATGTTTTGAAATATAGAATGGTCTTCAGCTGCGATTCGAGGATCAATGCCTCGCGTAGGAGAACGCGACAGACACGCGCTTCAAAAACAGCTTTCGGCATTTGCCGCCAAGGCCGACCGAGAGCTCCATTAGTCGCGTGGCGTTTGCAATTGCGCACAGCAGATGGGAATCTCAAGCATCGAGATCATGTACCTCAGGAAGCTGTGAGCTTGAAGTGAAATTTGCATCCCCTGCTGCATGCGGCGATTATTTGCCCTATCACTCTATACACATGTGCCGAGAGTCGGCGAGATATCCCCTCGTCTTTCACGTGCTGCCAGCATGTTCCTGCTGCCAAGCGAGATCTGTCCGATGCGCGATGCGATCTGATCTGCCCCACTCGGGCGGGGCAAAGGGCAAAGGGCAAAGCTGAAAGCTGCTGGAAGGAAGAGGACGGAAGCTCTGTCTGCTCCAAACACAAATGCCTATTAGACTGAGGGAGAGCAAGCAGCAGCAAGGCTCATTTGGATATCGAATACTATATGATAAGGTATAAACGTATAAACGTATAAACCCTCAGTCAAGTGCCGACAATAATGCAGGGAGAGGAACAGGGTAGCTTGGTAATTGGCAGTGCCGACAGAGACCGAGTGCGAGAATGCGACCAGGCTAGCAAGCAAGATCTATGACGCCGATCCCCGAATTGTTCGAAGAATGTGGAAGCTCCACTCCAGTCTTTATCGGAGGAATCGTTGCAGCAGCCACCATTGAGCGCTACCGCTGCATCCGGAGGCTTTTCCTCGACCGCCTCGCGCACCTCGCTGGCCCCAGATGCAATGATGCCCGGCTGGAACATCGCCCCGGGGCCGAAGGGAGAGAGGAAGAGAGAGGCCGTACGCACTTTAAGCTTTCATTCCTCCCACTCTGTCCCAACTATTCCTCTTGTCCTCGACACTTACACTCCCTCTCTCTCTCTCTTGACACCTGGCCCTTTGCTTCATACTCGTCCGTGAATCCATCTTCGCATTGATATATAGCAGGTGCTCAACCGCTTACACAAAAGAATTCACAATGGGCGTGCTCTCGCCCATCACAGACACGGCGAACGCGTTGGCCAGCTATGCCGGAGCATACGCACTGCCACCTCTACTCTCCGTCTCACGAAGTGCTATCCTCTCACTTCTCAGAAACATACAAATTGGATCTCTTGCCGTGCATGACACAGACGGCACAGTAACAACATGCGGCAGCCCGCGCCGGGTTGACAGCCAGGACAACAAGACTGTCCACAGCGCAGCCCACACAGAATTGCGTGTCCTGAGCGATATGTTCTGGGTGCGCCTACTTTTGTTCGCGGACATGGGCTTTGCAGAAAGCTACATGCTGGGAGAGGTTGCATGCCCAGACATCACGGCTTTCTTCAAGCTGTTCATTCAGAATCGCGCATACCTATCCAATGGCTCGACTTTCACCTCTGATCTTGCCGGCAAGGTCGCAGGCTTGATCCGCAGCACAAACACTCTCACCAATGCCCGTCTCAACATCTCTGCGCACTACGACATCTCCAACGAGATGTTCGCTGCCTTCCTCTCTCCAGACATGACCTATTCATCTGCAATCTGGCTCCCCAAGAACGACCCTCACAGCGCGAAGGAGACTCTTGAGCAGGCTCAATACCGCAAACTCCAACGCTTTATCGACAACGCCAATATCAAGTCCACCGACAACGTCCTCGAAATCGGCACCGGTTGGGGAAGCTTCGCCATTCTAGCCGCACAAAAGACCGGCTGCCGCGTGACCAGCCTGACTCTCAGTGTCGAACAGAAAGAGCTAGCCGAAGAGCGCATCCGTGCCGCTGGCCTGCAAGACAAGATCACCGTCTTGCTCTGCGACTACCGCAGCCTGCCGGTGCCCGCGGAAGCAGACAAATACGACAAAGCAGTCAGCATCGAGATGCTCGAAGCCGTAGGAGCCGAGTATTTAGAAACCTACTTCCGCTGCATCGACAACCTGCTGAAGAGCGAAGGCGGCGTCGCCGTCTTCCAGTGCATCACCATGCCCGAATCCCGCTACGCAGCCTACAGCAAATCAGACGACTTCATCCGTCGCTACATCTTCCCCGGCGGCCACCTACCGACTGCCACACAACTGCTCGACGCCGTCCGCGCCGGCTCGACCTCGAAAGCGTCCGGCGGCCAGCCACGCTTGATCCCAGAGAGTATCGAGAACATTGGCCCTCACTACGCAAAGACCCTGCGCATATGGAGGCAGAACTTCATGCAGTCGTTCAACGCTAAGATCAGACCGGCGCTGTTGGCGGAGCACAAGAACGATCGCAAAGGCAAGGGCATGAGCGAGGAGGACGTTGATTTGTTCAAGCGGAAGTGGGAGTACTACTTCAGCTACTGCGAGGCTGGCTTCGCGACGAAGACTCTGGGAGATATCATCTTGACTGTTGGCAGGGAGGGAGCTGTGGGCATGATGGAGAATGTGCCTTTGTAGAGAAAGGGAAAACATTGTCGACGGTGTTGCTGGGAATACACATGGAAAGAGCAAAGGATCTTGACGAATATACCCTTCTTGCGCATACACCGGTGGCACTTTTGTGGACAGAGAGCCACGATTTTTGTAGAGAGATAGATCGAGGCGGAGCGTATTTCCTCTTTGTTTTTGGCGAGCAACTGTCGCAAATCTTTCTTTAGCGTTTTTGGTATAGGCGGATTCACCCTCAATCTTCACTTCCTCTTCGTCCTCGACTTCTTTTTGCGCTTCTTCTTCTTGTCCGGCCCAGACTTCTTCTTGGCCGATCCGTCGGCCACTTGTGCAAATGGATCCTCCTCTCCCTCCAGCAGATCCAGATCGATATCCTCGTCGTCCAGATCTTCGTCGTCCTCATCCTCGTCCTCGTCCTCGCTGTCCTTGTCCACACTCTCCTCCCTTTTCGCTTTACCCAAAGGCACCCTCCTCTTCGTTCCAAACACCCTCCTGTTATCCTCCTCAAACCCTTGCTTCTCCTTCCTAAACAGCGCCATCGTCGCCCGCGCATCTTCCACACTACTGTGCTCCCCCGTCTGGATCGTCAAGCCCAGCTCGCTCCTCGCCAGATTCCGCAGCGCAGGCGGCTTGCCCTTGCTCTCGACGCGGAACGGCGCATACCGCGACGTGTCGCGGACGTCGCGCTTCGGGTGCGTCAGCTGCAGCGCTTCCATGTCCTTCTTCAACGCATGCCCCACCAGGATCTTGTCGTGCAGCAGATCGGCCACTTCCCTCTGCACGTCCGCGAACGGCCGCGCGTAGTCTGGACGCAGGTGCCATTTTGTTACTCCGGAGACGTGCGTGCGGTAGTCTTCGACGCGGGCTTTGCCGGGTGGTTGGACGTAGGAGTCGTAGATTTGCTCGCCGTGGAAATTCACCAGCGAGACTCGCGCGAGCAGGTCGTCTGAGTGCGGCGGCGGGCCGGTGCCGACCATTTCGCAGTCGAGGGCGAGGTACTTGCCGGCGCGGTGCGAGGGGTGCAGGCCGCCGTTGATGGTGTCGTCGAACATTGCGTTTGCGTTTGTTGAAGAGGCGGTGGCGGAGCGGGTGTGCGAGGAGCCGTAGGCGGCGGCGAGGTCGGCGGCGGGGATGTCGTGGTCTGTGGTGAGGGAGGAGAGGGATTTGGTGGTGGGTTCTGCTTGGGTGGCAGACGACATGTAGGAGCCCATTTTGCGCTTTTTGCCGAGGGCGGAGGTGTTGTCGCCGGTGAGCTTGGCTTTGATGTAGCGGGTGGGAGGTTTGGTGCTGATGGAGGAGGAGGTCTTGTCTATAGGCCGTTTGCGCTTGATGCCATTGCTGGATTTTGTGGTCGACGAGTCTGTTGGCTTCTTCTCGGCCTGTAGTTTTGCTTGAAGCTTTTTCCAGTTGCTCGACAGGTCGGTGGTGGGTGCCGGCATGCTTATGGTTGCATTGCTGTTGCTGTGGTTGTGGCGGTAGTATGAATGTACCTGGGTATTGCAGGTTGTAAATAAATGTCGCTGTGAACTTTTCTGGAAGGAAGGATGCAAGGCCAGTCTGCTGGGGCGCGCGCCTCGGCTGGCTTCCGGCCCGTCTACGACGCCGGGCGCAATCATCAGCACTGCGACGACGACGCGAGCCTCGAGACAGCGACAATACATCCATACCATCATCACCGCCACAAATACTCGTGCAGTAAACCTCCAGTCACCTCGAGCGCATCATGGCGCCACGCGAAAATGGCGGCAATGATGGCGATGGCCCCAAGCCGGAAAAGAGCATTGCGACTCTTTCCACACTGAGGTATGGCTTGCTCTCATGCTGCTAGGCGCAATATGCATTTTGCAGGTATTTTGGCTGGATGAGCGCTAACATGTGCTGCAGAATCGGTGTCAAGGCCATGATCGAGAAGGTGGGCTTCGCGCAACGCATGCGACAATTCTCACCTTCAGCCAGCTGATGATTCTTCCCAGGACGGCGAAAATCGAAAGGCAGAAATTCTTTCCATCACAACTCGCAAAGGCCGGCCGACATTCTACGTGCATTATGAAGAGTTCAACAAACGTCTCGACGAATGGGTTGCTCCAGAGAGAATCGACCTCTCACATGAAGTCGAGTGGCCAGTGCCAGAGAAGCCAGAGCCCAAATCAAAGCAGAAGCAGACCTCAAAAACAGACTCCAAGCAGACCAAGACTGGTCAGAAACGGCCTCGTGCTGGCACGCACCAACGCGAGGCATCTAGCACACCCTTCGATGGCTCTGCCATGAGCTCGCGACGGCCGTCGCAGAGCGGTGGCAAGGAGAATCGCGATCCCAGCCTGATCGCAGTCACCACGGAAGACCTCGACGGTACGCCACAGCCCGAAGACGAAAACAATGTCGACCTCGTCGACTTGCAGGCGGCTGCTGCGAAAGCAAAAGCTGTGCCAGACCACGTTCCCGTGAGCCGAGAAGACGAGATTGAGAAACTCCGCGTTGGCGGCAGCATGACCCAGAACCAGACTGAAATCTCCCGTGTACGAAACCTCGAGAGCATACAAATGGGCGACTCCGAGATCGAGCCCTGGTACTTCTCGCCATACCCAGCCGAATTCACCGATGTCGATATGGTCTACATTTGCGAGTTCTGCCTTGGCTACTATGGAAACCTGCACCAGTTCACGCGCCATCGGAGTAAATGCACGCTGCTACACCCTCCTGGCAACGAAATCTATCGCGACGACAATGTTTCATTCTTCGAGATCGACGGGCGGCGGCAACGCACCTGGTGCCGTAACCTTTGCTTGCTCAGCAAGCTCTTCCTCGATCACAAAACTCTCTACTACGATGTCGACCCTTTCCTATTCTACTGTATGACTACCCGAACCGCTCACGGTCACCACTTAGTCGGCTACTTCAGCAAAGAAAAGGAGAGCGCAGAAGGCTACAACGTCGCCTGTATCTTGACCCTCCCACAATTCCAGCGCAAAGGCTACGGCCGCCTCCTGATCCAATTCTCCTACGAACTCAGCAAGATCGAAGGCAAGCTCGGCTCGCCCGAGAAGCCTCTGTCAGATCTAGGTCTGCTGGGATACCGAGCGTTCTGGCAAGAAGTCATCGTGGATTACCTGCTCGACCACGGCGGCCAGCTGAGCGTGGAAGAAATCGGCGGCGCCCTGGCAATGACGACCAACGACGTCCTGCACACGCTGCAGAACCTGAACATGCTGCGCTACAGCAACAAGAACCACGTCATCGTGCTCACGGACTCGGTGGTGCAGCAGCGCGAGAAGCAGAAAGAGAAAGAAAAGATCAAGGGCAAGCGCTTCATCGAGCCCACCAAGTTGCAGTGGAAGCCTCCGGTCTTCAGCGCTGCTGCTAGGACATGGTAAGTTTTTCGAAATTTCTGGTTTTTTTTTGTTGCGGGCTTCTGCCTCTTAATTCTACTACTTCTTAATTCTACTACTTATCAAAGAGCTACTTACTGACTTCAACTACAGGAACTGGTGAACCTCGCTTTGGCGAGCGACTTTGGTCGCTTGACGAGTACATTAGCATTGGCGTTTTGTTTTGCAGTCATTATACCAGAAGACTCGGCGGAGAAGCTTGAGAGGCGACGACAGAAAAAATTGATACCCAGCACTGAATTTAAAATACATTTTACTCCAATGGAGCAGTCTTGCACGGAGCTCGCCATGTTTGCACTGTCACACTTTTTCTGAAGTAGGTCCAAGAATACGTGGTTCATCATATATATGGTCGTTCTGCAACGTGATGACAGCTCATTTCCTGTAAACTTCGGCCATACGCATAGAATCTACTATCACACTAGCATATTTGAAAGATCGTAAAGAACCAAAGGACACGTTTTGATACGTCTCGTTCGCGAACTATCTACCTCGCTACGCTATCTGGGATGCACTCGCCTAGTTCCGCCAGCCATGAAAGCCACAAATGAAGCCAGAGAAAATGAGCAATTCCATTGCCAGCAAAATGTGTGTGTAGTACAATAGAGAGAAAACGATTCCCTGCTCCCCCAGCACTAATAACCTTGCCACCCAGAAGTCAAAGGCTGGGGTCAAATCAGGTTTCTTCTATCGTAATATACGTCTTTCTGGTCGCGATTTCGGTGGGCAATGACGGGTGAATTATTTTGGGAAGTTTCTTTTTCTTTTTCTTTCGCTGCATTGATGTGTGCTGGGAAAATGCTTTAGGGTTGCCCTTTCGTGGAGAAGTCTTTTGGCCTCCTGTCCCCTATTCCTTTCCCTCAGACTTCCTGCGGCGTCGGCGAATGGTTGGTGTGCTTTGCAGCGATTACAAGAAGTAGTCGGGCGTCCTGCGCGAGACCATGGGTTCGCCGGCTCTAGGGCAAGGGTCGAATTGCAAGCTGAGATGGGTGTTAGTGACGAGCGCAGTGATTGTAGAGGGCGAAGCGCGGTGACGTACAAGGTATACTTAAGGTGTTCGTCGATCTCCATGATCGCTGCTTGGTTGCCACAACGGTAGCAGTAGTTGGGTGCTGTAAATTAATGTCAATAAGTGCACTCCAGTCGTGCAAGATTGCAGCATATGCCGTACCTGAGAAGATTGTGACAACGTTTCGGTCCTGGCTCCAGTTGTAGCCCTCCATGACCAGTTGATGCGCACGCGCGACGAGCGTAAGCCCGTTGTTATGGTTGAACGCCTCGCTGATGTCTTGACCGAATGTGTATCCAGCTCCTCTGGGGCTTATTCCCCATCCGCAGCGGTCGTCGGGGTCGGACCAAAGCAGGTCGCACATGGGACCCTCATGAGGCACCTCCTGTATCCTGTCCAGTGCACGGATGTTATCAAGCGTGTCAATGCTGGGAGAGAGACCTCCGTGAAGACAGAAGATCTGGTTGTCGATGAGCGCGGTAAGAGGAAGGAAGTCGAACAAGTCTGTGAAGTACTTCCAGACGTTGGCGTTGCCGTATTTGCGCAGGCACTCGTCGTAGAAGCCGTACACTTGGGTGATCTGGCGGGACTCGTGGTTGCCACGCAGGATGGTGATGCGGCTTGGGTAGCGGATCTTGAGGGCGACGAGCAGAGTGACAGTCTCGACGGAGAAGTAGCCACGGTCGACGTAGTCACCCATGAAGAGGTAGTTGGTGTCGGGATTGGGGCCTCCAATCTTGAACAGCTCCATCAAGTCATGGAACTGACCGTGGATGTCACCGCACACTGTCACCGGGCACTTTACGGGCTGCACATTGCTCTCGTCCTGCAAGACTTCCCTCGCCTTCTCGCACAACCTCCGCACTTCGTCCTCGGACAGCTGCTTGCATGCCATCAAGCTCTCGACCCAGCTGTCAAGGGTGCCGATGTTGGGTGGGTCCACGGGGTCGCCCAGAGTGTGCTCGACCTTTCCTACGTCCTCCATGTTGGTGTCTCCGACCGGCTGCCTCAGCGCGGCAGCCTCCGCCATTTTGTCGGGAGCAGGATGTGGTGGTGTGTGTGTGTGGGTCGCGCGGTGTCGGCGGTGGGAGGAGTGACGGAGCCGGCGGTGGTGGTGGGGGCTCGGTGAGGCTTTGTTTCGCGGCGGGATAGGGATGTTGAGGGGGCGCGGCGCACGGTCGGACGGGGATGGAGCGCGGTGGAGGAGGATCACGTGCGGGCGCGGAGAGGGCGGTGGTAAGGTATTTGGGGTAGATGGCGTGTCAATGGTGGTGGTATGGGAGGCGGCTGAGTGTTGTTGCTGCCCTCTGGTGGTGGTGACGCCGCTGCTGCTGTTGTGCCAAGGCCATGCATTTGGAGCGGGATGATGATTCGCACGGGCTGCCTGGCTTGCTGCTGGGCTGGCTTGCGACTGGAGTTGCTGCTGGGAAGACAGCTGGACAGGCGGCAGGCACGCGACATGCGGTGAGCCGGCTGTTTACGTGTAGAATACTGCCTGACAATTGTTTTTTTTGTATGGGCACATTCGATCAATTGTATCCATGTGATGATATTATAGACTATACCAGCAGCACGTGATATATACATTCAGCATCAGCCTGTGCATCATATGCTCCAGGATTGGGCACTCGTAAACGCTGTCAGCACATGTGAAGACTCATAGTTAGACACCACCAACAACTAACAATAACTCGAAGCCCTGGAATTGTAGCAACAGATTATCTATACAGTAATTGACTCGGTGGACCCGAGCGATTGAACCACCAATGGGCCAAGGAGATAGTACCGCGTCACCCGAGGATGCCATCAATTCACTCACTCATCCCTCTCTTTGCCTCGATATGGTCCGCACTACCCTCGTCATGCAGATCGTCTGCTTTGCCTTCATGCTTCTCAGAAGAGTCCTCTCTCATTCCCATCTCCGCAGCACCCTTCCCGACATCCTCCTTCAAGCTGATCAACACCGGAGCACTGCGGTGCCACAGCTGCTTGACACCCTTGTGGCCTTCCTTGACAAAGAGGTAGTCCACTTCTTCAAGTGTCAGGTTTGCAGTTTTCGGGTAGAAGAAGTAGATCAGGGGAATGAAAGCGAAATTGAGGCACATGAAGATGAAGTATGCCTTCCAAGCGAGCTGTAACAATTGGTCAGCAAATTAGTTTTGGCTTGCAGTGGTTCTCATCCCTGAAAGTGATAACTTACATTGGAAATGAGTGAGGGACTGATCATCACAACGACGAAGTTCTGGAAAGGAACGTCAGGATAGAGAATTGGAAGGAATGATCTTGGGGATACTTGCCCATAGCCAGTTTGAGCCTATGCCGATTGCAGTTCCTGATGATGCTGTCAGTACACTGGAACTCCCAGCCATTATTTGTCTAAATCTACCTTTGGCTCTGGCCTGTAATGGCAGGATTTCCGGCACATATACCCAAGGGATGCAATTCACAGAAGCGCTGGGACCAGAGTTAGTAATTCCCTCCATTGCTCCCTACCACAGAATAAACTCACCCAAATATCAGCATGTACGTGAACAGAAACGCTACACTTGCAGATGCTGTAGCATGTTGCAAGCTCTCGCCATATTGCGGCCGTGAGAAGCTGAGCAACACCGAGAGCATCATCATCGACAGTCCCAGGCCGAATGATCCCCACATCATTGGCCTCCTGCGACCAAAACGGTCGAGGAAGATTGTTGGGAAGATGGAACCCACGATGAACATGCACTGGACGGCTCCGCCGATCAGTAAGCTGAGATTCTGCGTGAGTCCGACGTTCTGCTGCAACAGAGACGGCACGAAGTAGCTATCAGAAACGTTAGCAACAGTGTTTTGAAAAATCGCAAGATGAAGGACGCTGCTCTCTTACACCACCAAGTTGATGCCTCCCATCTGATTCATGAACTGTATGCCGTACGCAAGCACGACTCTCCTGGCAGTCTGGACCTCGTCACGCTTGAGAATGTAACGCCATCTGTACTCGCCGTGTCTGCGCTCCAGCTCGATTCCTTCGACGATATCCTTTTGCTGTCGCGAAACCATTTCGCTGTCGGGGTCGCCATCCCAAACTTCGCACAAGACCTGCAATGCCTCGTCGTTCTGGCCATGAGCGTACAGCCAGCGAGGAGACTCGGGGATGCCGAACACAAGAATGACCACGATCTGTGGCAGAGTCAGTTATATTCTTGCCGGATTGAATATGGCATTCCACTACTTACAAACGCGAAGAAGACTTGGCAGGCGATCGGGACGCGCCATGCGACCGATCCAGGAACAAAGCTCATACCGTAGTCGAAGTAGTACGCGATGACCTGCACTAGGTTAGCTATCCATTCATCTCGAAAACCAGAATATGCTACTCACGATACCGACGCCAACGAAAAGTGGCTCAGACGACACCAATCTACCTCGGCGTTTAGCATCGCACAGTTCGCTCTGGTACATAGGAACAGTGCTCGTCTCGATGCCAGTACCAATACCCGTAACGTATCTGGCGACCATGATCTGTGCGACAGAGTACGATGTGCACTGCAGAATAGCGCCAATGATCTTTCGACGCGTCAGTAATGCTGTGCAACACTTTTGAGATCTCAGCTTTTAACTTACAATTCAAGCCATAGCGAACCACATGCAAACTCGTCTGCCCAGCTTCTCACCAATAAAGAAGGTCAGGATGCACCCGGAAAAGGCGCCCAGGTTGTATATCGCCACGATGATGCCTTCGAGCGCACTGCTTGGCTGCCCGAAAGTGTTGCGCCAGTCTTCGTTACCTACGATACCCGAGAAGACGCCTTGGTCGTAACCGAACAAGACTGTATTCACTTTTTAGCTGGCGTAAATGGAAGAGATTGGAGGCTATCCTTACTGAACGCCATTTGGCAAGACACCATCACCCCCGCTTGCAAGCGCCATCCTCTTCCGAACCAATTCTGCTTCAGTGCTTGGCCCATTCCGATTGCAGTTCCTTTCTTTGCGATGCTATGTTCCAAGGTCTTCTACGATTCACACCGAGGTGATGTTGCAGCGGCACGAAAACGACATAAAACGCCCAAGAGCCAGGAAAGAAGAGATCAATTCCATATCACCCATCTCTGATCGAACGATTGCTCCCGCGGGGCCAGGTAGATCTGATGCACCAGGCGGAATGCCATCTCGAAGTCACATTGTATCGCATGGGTAATGGCGCCACGCCACCGGCACACGGCCTGTGAGCTGAAGTGTACTCGAGTGCGCGTGTTTGTGTATGACGCACCGACGCACCAATTAGGCGGAGTGAGTTTGGACGACGAGGAAGTAAGCTTGCGCCAACACCGGCGAAGCTTCAGCCGCCTGTGCCTATTTAAAGTCTTAAAATCTGCCTGTGGAGGAGTAACTACAGGCGATTGCGGGGATGAAGGATGGAGATGGAGGTGGGTGACATCTTCGATGCTCTGGCGAGTCTGGCTATACTTGCTAAAGCATGGGGAAATAGATCAGCAGACTTGCGGCATCTTCTATCCGTATGACTGGGCTTACAGACGCCAAAGTAACGAGCGAGGAAGTTGTAACCGCTCAGTTCTGTACCGGAAACGACACGCAGGAGTGATTCCCAAGCAAAGTTGTCAGGGAACGATGGCATTCACTGATATAAAAGCTGTCGCTAATGTGTACAATTCAATAGTATATAGGGTATCTTCGAGAACGTAAGTAGCAGTCAAAACACTTGCACCATGCCGTGATTTCCCCTACAGCATTACCCAGCCGAGGGGTACGGATCGCTAGCTTTCGCAATCGCCAAAGCAACTTCTTCATCCTCATCCTCATCGTCGTAGTCAGGTTCCAGACCAGGTAGGCAGAAGAGATCATCTGTGCCTAGTCCATGAGGCAGTCTTTTACGTTTGGCCTCTTTGGCATCACAACCTCCGATATGCTCGCGGAAATTTGCGACGTACTTTCGCTGTATGTCATCGGTCTCTGTGAAACTAGACTGGTCGCCACGGTAATCGAGAAGTGGCAAGTGTGGGAGCTCAGGTAGATCGCCCTTGAAGGGAAGAGTTGCATGCAGAGCTTGAGTCCCGGACACATGCTTCCTTTCGGTATGTGGAACGATGACTGGCGGCTCATCGGCCGACAAGAAAGACTCTCCCTCTGAGGAATGAGGGAGCTTCGCTGAGCCATCTTCTTTCTCACCCTTCTCCGGTCGCATGAATTCCTCAGGTAGCTGAGCCAGCTCGTTGTGTACGGTGACGAAACTCTTCGCAGGATGGAACATGTGCCAATTCCTTGCTCGCATCAGTTCGAGAAGATATTCCATCCAAGCAGGCTCGGTCTCAGTGATTTCTTTCTTCAATTTCTTTGCCTTTCCGCTTTGACTTGCTGCCAATCGATTGGCCACGAAGTCATGGAAGGTGGCCCACTTTTCGCTGAAAACGAGACTGGCAGTAGATGATGGGGCCTGGTATATGAAGGGTGAGGGCGCACTCTTGTCCAACTTCTCGTTTTCGAGATATGCGCGACCTTTCATGTCTGCCACTGTGGGTAGAGCAAGCGGACCGGTGCCATTCAATAGCATTGAGGGAACGTCAAGGGATGCTCCAACAAGTTCTCCTGAGTACGGAGATCCGTAAGAGGAGTATCGATACTCGAGGATGACGTATTGCAGGTATTGCAGATACTGTGGACTGAGTTCTGCCTGTGGAGACAGTAGCAACACATGTGTGTCCGGGCTGGTTGGGAAGAATGACTCCAAGAAGCGCAAAGACGATTGCTCGGAGCTAGAATGCTGGTCTGGGATGCGATGACGCACCGAAAGTGTGCTGACACTTGTGGGAGACCAGTGCTCTGCAGGAGGCCAACGCAAGTGGCTTAGGTACGAGCCAGTGAACTTCTCGATTGAACTTGGTAGCTCGATCGTAAGTCTTGGTGGCCGCAGGCCAGCATAATCCGCAGATTCCAGACTTTTGAGTAGCCTGATCAGTCCGCCTGAGCTGTCTTTAGGCGCGTGGATCAGTATATCTATCTGGGGCTTGTGCCAGCAGCTCAAGCTGCCTGAATCAAGTCTTGTCATCCACAGAAAGTCCTCGTAAGCACCATCCGGAATCTCGATCACCGGATGATTGTACGCTTTACCTTTCGCTCGCATTGCACGTGTGAATGGCGCGTCTTCAACCAGGCTGTCGTCGGTGATGATCGCTTGCGGGTGCATGAACTCGTTGATATGTCTCATTGCTCCTGCCACAGAAACCTCGAGTCGCCGGTCAGTGCTGTATTCACTGTAGTCACCCCTGCCATCATGGAACAAGACTGCGCAGTCCTTGCTTGAGACGCCGTTGATCTCGAGGATCTCGTCAAGCGACAATGCGTCGCGACCCAGTAGTGCAAGGTGTACATAGTTTCGGTCCCATCTTGCCATCTCGCA
>Ga0265797_10007342_pt1 | contig 15133 bp, 9 predicted proteins | sample P2T30metagenome_FD_192433 | JGI IMG/M metagenome (GOLD analysis project Ga0265797, IMG submission 192433) | Plant litter microbial communities from East Loma Ridge, Irvine, California - P2 T30 | ecosystem: Environmental > Terrestrial > Plant litter > Unclassified | place: USA: California... | reverse complement strand
TAGCAAACCATCACTAACGACTGCTAACCAAACCACGCAACAATCCGTTCTAATTGATGAAAGTCGAATCAATGAACAAAAACTGTCTCTCATCAATCAATCGACTGACGGACGTATGATCGCACCAATCAACAATCGACTTACCATCAATCTCGACCCATATCGTTGGCGCAAGCATACTATCCACTGTAACCCCAACCCTGACCCTGCTCAACCAACTATCTCGCCGCACATCCACTTCCATGGAGTATAATAACTTACACCTGATGGGCATCAATAAATGAGCCTAAGACGAAAGTAAGAAAAGAGGAAAGCGAGTACGCTTGCAGAATAGCGTGAACGCCAAGTTACTCTCACATCCCCTTCCTCAGTGATCCAAACACAAAACATCCTTGGCAATTAAAGTGACCCAACCACCATCGACTGTTAAGAGGGAAAAAAAGTAACACTAGCACCAAAAGACCGAACAATCCCAACCACGCCTTGATCGACACTAAGACAGTAAAGTGGTTTCCCACACCGCAAGACTAAAGCTTAAGACCGGGGATCGAATAACTACATCAGTGGGGACACGAAGGAAGGAAGTGACCAAACAATAAAGGAAAAAAAGAATGGGATATCATTTCATTTGACTAACTTCACACACACACACAAACCCTCTCTCCTTGCTCTCTCAATAGAACCCAGCACCAGTAACATATATAGATACTAAAAGCCCGTCTGTCCACCACCTTCCACGGACCAGACCAGGAACTGCAATACACATTTTTTGTCTTCCATCCTCATCTCGTGAGGAAGCTGCTGATCAAAACGCAAAAGAACACACACAAGAACTCGAGTGAAATTTACGAGCTCTTCGCGGTCCTCTTGTTGACCTCAGCCTTGGCCTTTTCAGTGCCACTGGCGACAGCCTCGGCGACCTGCTCCTTGGTCTGGTTGGCCTTGGCCTGGGCCTGCTTAGCGTTGGCCTTGATCTGCTCCTTGCTGGGAGCAGCGGCGGCGCCGCCGCTGACAAGAGGGATGAGGACGAGGAGGAGCGAGATGATGCCGACGGCGACGGCGGCGGCGACTTCGGGGACGTTCTTGACCGCCTCAATGGGGTCGCGGGAGGCGATGGCGGCGAAGAGGTTGACCTTCTCCTTGGCGAAGGCGACGGGGTCGTCCATAAAGGTCAGGTCGGATGAAGACTTGAGCGGGTCGGTCTCGTCCTTCTTGGGCTTGTCGGCCTCTTCCTGGGCCTTCTCGACGGACTTCTTGACTTCGAAAGTGTCCTGGGCGAGCTTCTCGGCGTCGGCGACGGAGTGGCCAATGTAGATGTTGTCGAACAGGATGTCGTTCTGCATGGTCCAGATTTCGAAACCGATCTGAGATGTTTGTCAGTATAATCATCAGCATGTGTCAGAGGACTGTTCAACTTACACCGCCCATGGGCTCAAGGTTGGCCGGGGTCTTGTCCTCAAAGTAGTCGGGGTTGGCGATCTTGGCAGGAGCCCAGATGCCCTTGTAGAGCGGGTTGTCGACGAGAGGGGCGGTCCACTTGCCCTTGAAAGCCGGGTTGGGCTTCATGGGCTTGGTCCAGGGACCGCAACCAGAGACCTCCTCGCACTTGGGGTTGCGGACAAGAGGAGCGTCCCAGTCTCCATCCTCCTCATCGTCCCAGTCCTCGGGCTTCTCGGCCTCAGGGTCGGGGATCATCTCGGGCTCGCTCTCCAGCCAGTCGGCAGGCTTCTCGGCCTCCTCGTCAACAATCTCGTAGGGAGCGTCCTCGTCCCAGTCCTCGGGCTTGGTCGCATCAGGGTCCGCAATCTTGGCGTCCTCCACCCAGTCCGCGGGCTTGGTGTCGTTGGGGTCGTCGATCTCCTCGGCCGGGTTGACGGCCGGGAGGAAGTCCTCGAGGAGAGAGCCCTGGCGGACCTGCTCGCCGTCGACCTTGATCTCGTAGGTCTGGTCGGGCTTGATGATGAGGGTGTAGAGGGAAGACTGCTTGGTGATGCGAGCCATGGGGGTGTTCTTGAGGTGCTTCTCCTCGTACTCGCCAGTCTTGGGGTTCTTGTGGCGGAAGATGAAGTGGACCTTGTTGGTGGAGCCGCACTTGTCGGGACCAAACATGATGATGTAGGGAGAGGCGTTGGAGAACTCGTCGGCGTGGAGGGCCTTGTTGTCCTGGAGGAGCTTCATGTAGGCACCACCGCACTCGAGGCCGGCCTGGAGCTTGACCTCGTACTGGACGACGAGGGTGTCATCCTTGTTGGTGATTGGCTTGTCGAACTTGCTGGAGATGGCGTGGTGGGCAGCCTTGTCCTTGAGGACGAGACCCTTGTCGCCCTCGATACCGCGGAGGACAGAAGGCTCCTCGACGGACCACTTGCCGTTGTAAGTCCACTCCTCCTCGGTGCCCTCCTTCTTAGCGTGTGAGACCTTCCACCTCGATTCCCAGTCGTCGGTGAATTGCTCGAGGAAGGGAGCTTTGAGTGTGGTGGGCTAGCAGTGCAAGTTAGCATTGGCTCTGATCGGAAAGCTTATGTTTGTCGATACTCACGGTAAATGTGGGCTTCTCGATGGCAGACGAGGTGACGGACTCGACGGCTGAGGCGACAGAGCTGGTGGCCTCCTGGGCGGAATCCTCAATGTCGTCGAGAATATCCTTTGCGGACGAGACTGCGGCGTAGCAGCCGAGCGCGAGGATGGAGGCGGCACGCATGTTGAGTGTGGCAGCGAGAACAGGCTCGAGCTGCGTGTGAGTGTGTGAGAGGGGAGAGGGAGGTGTTATTGCTGTTGGGGGAGAATGACAGCAAGAGTGGTGTTGTGGATCGGTCAAAGAGGGCGGTTTAATAGCAGAAGGGTTCAATGGGCGCGGCAAGTGGAACAGGACAGCTTGCGTTGATGTTCGCGCTAAGGTTTATGCTCGACGGCGGGGGATTGGAGCTCGGGCGAGTCAGCCACTATCCGGCTGTAACTTGACTTATCCATAATCTTCACACGTCTTCCATCCTGCATCCCTCGATCACGTGGTAGGCATTGATTGATTAGGTGCCTACCTATACAACTCAATATAGAATATACCCAACACTTGCACGTGGCTGTTCAATCACTTAGTACGTTGTCGTTCGTGATACCACTCCAACCCATCTTCACAGGTGGCAGCAACGATTCACTTGGATTTCCAGGGTCCAATCGTGAAGAGCCGCGGTAACTTAAAAGCCGGCGAGATTGCAAATTCATGAACTGTCTGGCATTGACTCTATTGATATGATATACTACCATGTTGGCAGCGGCCTCGGTGTCTTGCGAGGCTATCCCATTGCAATCGCTCGAAAATGAACAAAAAAATCCATATGCAACCCATCCAAAGACGTCTCAAAACTCCCATGCAAACGCATCTCTATCTCATTTCACTTCGTTCCATTCCACCGAACAACACTCAATTACGAGACCTCAAGCCCAGCATCAGACAGTCCCTTCTTGAACTGCTGCTTCAGATCTCCACCCTTCTTCTCCTTCTCGCCATCCTCAATCTTTCCCTTCTTCTCCTTCTCACCATCTTCCTTCTTCCCCTTCAGACTCTCCAAGAACATCTTCTCGACAGCCTTCTCGCCCTCCTTCTCTGCAGCCTTGTCCTCGCCGGCGGTAGCGGCCTCACCAGCAACCCTCTCGTCCAGAGCAAGCTTGCTCTCACCAAGCGCGTGGATCTGCTCCTCGATCGTAGCCTTGGTCACGAGTCTCACTACATCGACATCTCTGGTCTGACCCACACGGTGAGCGCGGTTCTCTGCCTGGATGTCGTCCTGGGGGTTGAAGCCGCTGTCGAAGATGATCACCTTGTTCGCCGCGGCAAGGTTGATGCCTGCACCTCCAGCCTTGGTGGAGAGCATGAAGACGGTAATGTCTTGCTCCGACGAGAACTTGTCGATCATGTCCTGGCGGATGTCCATGCGTGTGCTGCCGTCCAGACGCATGTATCTGATATCGAGAGTCTCTAGAACGGTCTCCAGGATATCCATGAGGGTGGTGAATTGCGAGAAGACCAGTGCGCGGTCGCCGTTCTTTTTGTAGCCCAACACGAGCTCCTTAAACTTCTGGACCTTGCCACAATCCATCCACTCTTGCTTCTTGAGTGCATACTTAGACAGGAAGGGACGTTCCGCGCAGAAGCGATGGAGGCCAAAGTCGCCACCCTTGATGTTCTGCGGTCCCTCGCCAGTAAGATACTTCCAAACTTTCTCGGGAGCGTTGCCGGCGAATTCTCCATCGCGAAGCAGAGCGTTCTGAATCCTGGTCAACTTCTTGTCATCATAGATACGACGCGAGAGAAGAGGGTGGATAGCAGCTTTGCGCAGGTTCATGAGCACATTCGAGCTGGCCTTGGCGGTTGTTTTCTTGCCGGCCTCCTTGTCCATGAAGACTTGCTGAGCATCGTACATCTCGTTCTGGTACATGATGGCTTGGGACTCGGTCATGTCGCAGAATTCGACACGACTATGCTTGGCCGGTAGCCAGAGCACCTGCGCCTTTTTGCGACGAAGGATAAAGGGTGTCATCATTGACCGAGCGCGAGCAATTCTCTGCGCAGATAGGAGCGCGGCGTGGTCAGCGTCCTTGGTAGTCGCCTTGTGCTGGAAGATGTAGTTCAGGTCCTCCTCCTTGGAATGGAAGAGTCCGGGCATGATGAAAGCAAGGATTGCGATGAGCTCCTGAAGGTTGTTTTGCAGGGGTGTACCGGTAAGGAGGACCTTGAAGTCGGCCGGGATGCGCATCAATTGGCGGTAGCGGTCTGACTTTGGGTTCCTGAGAGCATGAGCTTCGTCATAGACGCACACTGAAGGTCCCAAATTACGGAGGAATCGGTTGTCGTCTGGCTTGACTGTCATGTCGTAAGTGGTCACAATCACATCGATCTCGTTAAAGTTCTCTTCGATGTGATCCTGCAGTGTCGGCCGCTCGGCTTGCGATCCGTAGTATGGCACAACGTTCAGCTCTGGTGAGAAATTCTTGAACTCACGCAGCCAATTCTCCAGAGTCGAGCCAGGCACGATGACGAGATGTACGCCATCGACCTTTTCCAGCTGAAGCTGAGACAAGAAACTGATCACCTGGCATGTCTTTCCCAGACCCATGTCATCAGCGAGAATGCACGAGATCTTCTTGTCCCACAGCAAATGCAACCAGTTCAAGCCAACGAGCTGGTAATCCTTCATCGTGATCTCGGCACTCATGTTCTCGGGCTGGCTTAAGAACTTGCCCTTCTTTCCCTTGCCGTTCATTCTCAAAGACGCCGACAACTCGTCGGTAGAGCTCGCGGGCGTTCCGATCCCAGAGTCATGCGCCTCTTCCAGGTTCATCAATTGCAATTCGCCGCCTGCGCCTTCTCCAACTCCCCAGCTCTTGAGCGAATCTTGGATCGGCTTGGCGATTGCTTCGCACTCGGTGACCAGATCATCGACTGCATCATAGCCCTTGAGCATATCACTGCAGTTGTCCACGATCTTGTCGCCGATCGGCTTGGTCCTTGATTTCTTGCCTGACTTTGTGAACTCGGGCGCATTCGTGAGACCTCTGATCTCGTCTAGTGTATTGAAGGGCCGCTTGTCAATAAGTAGCTGCACGTCGGACTCTGGTGATGCGCATAGGTCGGCGATCTGGGCGAGGCTTGCCTCGTTGAAGAATTTCAGCAGCTTGATGTCGTGCGAGCTCTCTCCGACGACTTCGACCTCATCGCCAGATGCAGTTCCGGAGTCGTGGTCCACGTCCGATCCGTCCGAGTCAATGGTTATGGTAGGTTTCTTCGCAGGTTTGGCATGCGTTCGAGGTGCGGAGGTCACTGGAGAGGGCGATCGTACTTCGGGACGCTTGCGCTGTATCAGACGCTTCCGGGGGCGAGGTGCTGCGTCTTCCTCCTCTTCATCATCATCGTCAATCTGAATCGCAGTGGGCGTAGGCTGCGTAGGTTGCGAAGGCTGAGAAGACTGTGTGGGCTGTGCTTGTCTTTTAGCGTTGCCGTATCTCTCGGCAATACTCTTCGCCTGGACCTTGACATCTGCCCTGGCAGTTGACCGCACTGGAGGTTGTGACAACTGACTGCTGCCACCCGTGTGAGCCACAGTACGCGCAACACCTTTAGGACCGGCCTTCATAGGTGTAGGTGCGAGTTCGTCGGCATCCTGCTCAACCAACCAGGCCATTGCATCCTCTTTGTGGCCGCGTTTGTGTACAAGTGCGTCCATACAACGCTGAACGCTTTTGCTTTCGCCCAGAATCTTGATCATGCCCTCCACCTTATTCCGCATGGTGTAGTCCTGAATGTCATCCAAATACTTGTAGGTCACGGCGTTATAGGGTGAGGTCGCCGAGCTCTGCTTTTGAGGCGGCCTCACGCTGCGTGATGTGCCTCCGTACGCGCTCGCCATGTCGTCTGCAGGCCTCGGTTTTGCTACAGTCTCTTTGTGTTCAAACCCAGCCATCAGCGCTAGGAAGCCATTTGGGTGTGTAGTCTTTGCAGGTTTGGGCGACTCCCTGACAACAGTCTCCTCTCTGCTAGCCGAGCGTCGGTTCGGGCTTGAGTTCAGTCCGCGTCCTCCTTTTGTGAAGTTTGTCGGTCTGATGTTTGACTTCAACCCTTGTGTCTCTTCGTCTGAGCTGTGATGTTGGATCTCTGGATCCTCGTCGCTATCGTCTACAGGGATGGCTGGTGGCCTGGACTGAACCCCTTGCGGGCGGCGGAAGTTGGTGCCTGGCGGGGCCATTGCACTTGCGAGGAAGCTCCTAGGCTTCGCGAAAGACGCCTGCGGTCTTTGGGTGACGGCAGGGGGAGGTGAGGAGCGTTGCACTTGCACATCGTCGGACTCGGTGCTGGAGCGCTTGAGCGGTTGGGTGGGCTGGGTGACGAACGTGTTGTTGTTCTGTGATATAGGCTGGGTGGGTTGCGTTACACTGCTGGACAATGTGTTCAAGTCATTGTGAAATTGTTTAGACGAGTAGCCCAATTGAGGGCGCTGAGACGCGGTGACGGGGAGGGTAGCAACAGTCTCATGCTCTTCGAAGAGGTCGTCTCCACTGTCGTTGGCCTCATCCCATGTCTTGAGAGGGTGAGTAGTCTTTTGCCTCTTGGCGGGGGTGTATTCTGAGATCGGATCGCTATCGGCCATGATGTCGGTATTGGTCGCAATGCAAGCCAAAGTCCGCGGTGTAGCCGCTAGCGAGGGTGAAGTGAGGTTGAGTGTCGCTTGGTAGTGGCAGTGCGCAGGCTGAGTAGTGAGGTAGATTAGATGCGTTGATGAGTGTACTATTAGGACGAAGGAAGGCGAGATCCTACAAGGCAAACCAAAAACAAGATGACGCCCAGTTGGTGTTGAATGTTGGATGTTGCTTTGAAGTGCAGGCAAAACTTCGTGAACGCGGGCTTTGACGCGAACAACCAAAGTCCCAAATCGCGCCGGCTAGCGGCCATTGTTAATGCAGGCCGGTGGGCCGTGCGGCTTGGAGATCTGCCTAAGAGACTGTGCCTGTGAATCCAGGGCCATGTCAATTACCTATTCAACTCACGACAATACCATCAATACCACCAACTCCAGTCAATCTCAATCAACACACAATGGCCACCCAACGTCGAACCAACATCCCCGAAAAGACTGTCCTCAGCCATGCTGAGATCAAGGCAGAGCCTAAATCCAACATCGCCCCGGCCGTCCCTTCGTTCGTCCATCTCAAATCAATCTAATGATCAATGAACATAGCTGACCAAAATGTCCTCACAACAGAAGCATCATCTTCAAACTCCTCGCCTTCACCTTCGCCATGATCACATTCCCCATCGGATCTTACTTCCTCTCTGTGAACATGCTATTCGGAGGTATGTCATATCTGGTCTTTTCGGACTTTACTTCTCACGTCACCCAAGCTTGAGATCCCATGCCTTGACTACTGCCGTTACTTTTCGATCATTCTTACGATCGCATCCACTACAACTTGTGATCTTCAAATCCAGCACTCAACGTCGATAGTTCTCAACAGCCCCTAACCCCTCTCCTCCAGGCAACTCAACCTACGCCGGCGCCACCGCCGCCATCGTAGCCAACATCGTCCTGATCGCCTACGTGGTAGTAGCCTTCAACGACGACAAGTCAGAGCGCGAGGCAGACATCGCGTCGGGCGTCATCTCGCCGCCGAGCGAGGGAAGGAAAGAGAAATAGATCCTCCAGTAGTAGTAGTAGTAGCAGTGGGAGGACAGACGTCCAAAGAAAGTTAAAAGTAGATAAAAACAGGACTGTCCGCACCAATCCCATTATCTTGTGTCTCTCTCTCACATGGAGGTCATACATACACGTGGACGAAGGCGCTCACAGCTGTCATGATTGAGACTGCACGAACGAAGATGGAGAGAACATATCGCCTTGCAAACAGCCTCATCGTAAATCTCACACAGCCCGTACTGTACTGCGGGACTCAGGCTCCACGACGCGTCCCGTGAGGAAGTAAAAGCTGGCGGACCACGATACAGTAAGCCAAAAAGATTCGAGGAGCAGAGCATATATCCCTAAGATGAATAAATCACGCTTTCGAGCCCCTGAAGGAGCAGGCTCTAGGAAAGCATTTGGACAGAATCAGAAGGAAATAGAGATGAAGAAGGTCCCGAGGGCGTAAAAACATGACATTCTCAAGATTGCATTAACACTCGCAACAAAACCAAAAAAAAAAGGAGTAAGCGTCGCATGCCCAAGTTCCACAAGATCCTTTTGCCAATCCCTGTTGTTGATGAGGAAAAAAATAATAAACATGATAAAAACGCCTTCGTAGCCGACGGCGCCCTGATAGCCCAAATGGCCTTTCCTTCGTTTGTTGCATATCCCAAAAGGCCAAGAAGCCGAACGCCGCGCGGAAGAAAAGGGGGAGAATGCGGCGTGGAGTTGTGCGAGGAAAGATATCGAGCGAGTGCCATTAACTGTTCCCCCTTCAATCATCTCCTTCTTCTTCTTCTTCTTCTTCTTCTTCTCCTCCCCGTTCAGCCGACTTGTTTGATCTGGGTTGGTTAAAGAAATGTCTCGTGCCGAGGAAACCTGTCATATTCCCGCGAAGCACCGCCGCGACAGTGATCCCATCATTAAATCATCATTAAGAATTATCTTTTCTCTGGTTTGTTTCGTGCAAGTCGTGAGCGCGGAGTTAAAAGAGACAGACTCGCGTACCCTGAAATAGCTTCGGAAGAGTATCTCAGTGATCTGCTGTCGCTTGACCGAATCCTACTCGTTCTTGCTAAAACGCCTCTTCAGCCAGCTCTTCTTCTGTTCCGGCTTTGCGCGGGAGGTCGAAGGGAGACTTCCCCTGGGAGGCGCAGCGGCTGCGGCTGAGAGATGGGAATCGCCATTGCCACCGAGCGGAATTGGCTTCCTTGCACCGCCTGGTGGCTGCACTGGACCGCCACCGTAGCCCTGCTGCTGCTGCGGTGCGTATTGCCCATCTTCGGGAATTGCACGGGGATATCCGCCGTAGCCGTTTTGTCCGCCGTGCATGCCGTCTTGCTGAGGTTTGGTGGTCGCGTTGATGCGGTCGAGAGAGCTGTTCTCGCTGCTGGGGTCGGTGCCGTTTTGCCATGGGCCGGTCGAATCGGATCCGACAGTGTCGTGGGACTGGTGGTAGCCGTGCTGAGGGTAGACCCCATTACCGGCGCCATTGCCATTCCCGTTGTAGTGGTTTCCATTGGAATAGCTGCCACCGCGGGAGTTGTAGCTCATTCTATGTTGCGGTCCGTTGGCGTAGGACTCGGGGCGACGGTTGCCGTAGTAGCCACCGGGCATAGCAGCGCCGCCTTGCGAGTAGCGGTTGGACTCATGGCCTAAAGAAGACACATTGTTGGCAACTGAATGACGCGCCCGCCGGACGGACGGAGCAGGAGTGTACTCACCAGCGCCGAAAGAGCTGTTCCGTCTGCTTTGGTGTTGTTGGCTTTGTTCGTAGGATTCTATTGGATATTGTTAGAGCTATTTGACGGTAGTTGAGGACTATCAACAGATGTACGCACCACCGCGCATCATTGAGCTCCTCCTCTTGTAGCCATTGTCAATGGCTTTCTCGAACGACCGGATGGTGTCGAGCGGCCGCTCCATGCGAGGTCGCGTTGGGTTTGAGAGGTCTGGATCAGCTTGGGAGCTGTTAGTAGGCGTCGAGAAAGATCGTGTACGGCATTGCACTTACTAATCACGTTCCCGTTGATGTCTAGATGCTGTCCGGAACGTAGCGATCCGATAGTCGCCTGCTCAAGCATCTGTGCATCTGGTGGTTGGATATTCGGGTCAGCAAGGCCCTCAGTGTTGACGCCCTCGATCTTGGGAGGCATTATGAGGATGTGATAAGGATAGCAGAGACGATGCAAGGATAAACACCAAAGCTGGGCAGAGCGAAAGGGACGTCGGGGACGGAAAGAGCGATGGTAGAGATAGTAGTTCACTCACCTCCCGGCTGAGCTTCGGTCATGGCGGCATTCGGATTGGCCTTGCTGGCGCCCTTGTAGAGTGAATCACGGCGGCGCTTCTGCTCGGGCGACTCAGTGATGTGCTCAGTCTTCGGGCGCGAACCACCGCTCCGGTCACTTCTCATGGAGAAGCCCCGAGAGCGTGGGCGCGGTCTGCCTGCGGTCGCTGCTTGGTCCATGTTGCTCATGATTGCCGGTGATTGAAGCTCGGGTGTCGGTCCCCCCTCTTGGCTTTCCGCGCGATTAGCGGTGATGAGACGGCGTGTTGCAGGGAAAGGACGGGTGGTGGTGGCAGGAATTGCGGGCTTTTGGTGGAGCGAGCGTTGGGGGAGATAGCGAGCGTTAAGTGTTAGCGTCGCAAAGGGTCCAGTATATCAAGGATGGATGGATGAATGTAGGTATGCAGTCGTTTTGGCGCAGCGTGGCGGGAAAGCTGGGGAGTCGTGGAATGGATGATGATGGGTTTGGAGGTTCGAAGGAAGAGAGGCAGATGCGGCAGAAATGGAGAGCGGGCGGGTTGGAAAGGTTGCGTTGTATGCTTGCGCGGCCGGTAAACGGTGCTGACGCTTCGAGCTCGACTACTGGTCGCCGGATCGGCTGGGGAGCGCTAGCCTTGGGCGATTGATGCTCTAGTGCAGATGCGCGATGCAAATAGAGTCTGCCACCACCGCGGAGTCTAGAACTGCATGTATTCAATACTACTGAGAACTGTTGTGGCGAGTGTGGATGCATGTAAATGGTTGGAAAGGCTTGACTGTTCTGAAGGCCGTACATATTGGCTGCTGCAACTACCCTTCAATTGACGGTATTGCTTGATAGATTGCTGTGACATATTTAATCCATCTTGCCTGTCTTACCTACCCACCTGCCGCCGTGGGTGAAATCATGTGCGTCCGTGGCTTGGTTGCCCGAAAGTATAACAAGACATTTTCCAAGGCATCATCGCCATGGCAGTCACCGCTCTCACACGTCAATCCTTCAGAACCGCTGCTCCGTGCGAGCTTTGTGTCAGGGAGTTGATCAACCTGATACATTCCACAATCACACGCGCGTTGTGTGACAGCATAACTTGCTGTCCACGTGTAAATTTTTCTTGCTGTACCTCGTCATCCTCGCTATCACGGCCGTCAACCTTGCTATTAACCCTGTCGTTAACCTTGCGACAGACGTGTAACATGATGCGTCTCATCGACTGCTGTATAAGAATCGCTTTCTCACATACCTCCATGAAATGGAAACCGAAGAAGCCCGGCAGATATTGTTCTGGATGTCTCTAACGCACACTCTTCCGAGCTTGCATTGATTGCAAGGCTTGATTGCCGCTGCTAAGTCAAGCCACAAGCATGCTGTATGATTTGCACTGGCGTCTTTCTCACTAGCTCGTTAAAGTAGCGCAACCGTCGCAGTAATTGTTCGATGCTAAATTGAAGCCCATGACGGCCATGTGGCATTCAATAGTCGCCGTGGCTCGAGACTGGAATTGTTGGAATAGGGGAGCTGCCCAAATCGCCTGATTCTGGTGGCGAGTAGCTGTCACAGCTGTACCTAGGTAGGTACGTATTTACTGTCGAGCGCGGCTGAGAGCTCAACGACATGCGTACCGCTTTTGCCTTGGATCACCGCAGCAAGGTATCTCGTGTACATGTATTTTCATCTCTCACAGCGGCTCCAATGCCGTGGATTCGGTGATATACGCAAGGTGGGCGTGATGTGCATATTTGACTCCTGCTAAAGCGGCAGTACAGCAACAGAGACTGTCAAGAGAGTGCTGTCTTTCAGAGGTGGAAGTCGACGCGCATGGTCGAAAACACATCATCGGCGCCCGTGCACATGCATTTGACCAAGATCGAGAACCAAGAGCTCAGGAATCGGCAGCCGCTCTCAAGCCTGAGGCATCTCGGTACCTCGTCTGCCGAACCCTAAGCGACGTCACCTCACTCGGTCCACAAACGGCCGCGTGGGGCAGACATGAGCTTGGGTTGCAATTATGCTGTGAAGAAACTATTCCACCATGCGCCAGAGTCACATGCTGCTGATATTTGAGTGAGCCGAGAGGAAGCCGTCGTGCTTCTTATACACGCGATCACTCGCCGATAATCTGAGCCGTCATTCGACTTGCACAACCCACCAACACCAGCGCACCACTTCGAAGCTTCCGTCACCGCTTCACTATTTGAACCCTATCAATATTGTCCATACCGATCGGCAAGTCCGAGTACCACCACATAACATGCCGCGCTACTTCAAGAACGATGCCCCTCTGGCGAGCAGAGGTACTCATGTCCTCACTCTCGTACCATATACCCACGCTCATTACTAACAACCCCCTCCCAGACCCGTACAAGCAACTCAAAGCCTCTCTGACTCGCCTCGTCAATGAACACCCTCCCGCGAGCATACCGCCTACTGGCGGCCTCTACAAAGGGCCCGTCAGCGTCGCATACACCTTTCTCATCCTCCAGCAAATGTACAACGATCTCGAGATTGAGGGCCAGCTGCTGGGAACGTGGTCGGCAGCCTACTTGAAGCAGGCGCAGGATACGATAGGCGACTACCCTGGGCCAAAGCCAGGCAAATGCGGAATTACAGACGATATTCTGGCACTACTGGCGATCGGTGCTGCGACGAGCAAGGATGTAGACATGGTCGGCAACCTGTGCGACTACTCGGCGGAGGTGCTGGACACAGAGACCGATAATGAATTTCTGTACGGGCGGGCTGGATACTTGTACCTGCTGCGACTGGTGAAGGCATCCTTTGTCGACGACCCAAAGACTCTGCAGCTCATCACGGACACACAAGACGATGTTGTCGACGCGATCTTGGACACACCACGACCTTGGAAGTGGCACGGAAAGACGTACGTCGGCGCAATCCACGGCGCGATCGGCATTATTACACAGGTGGTGATGACGGATCCCAAAAAGTACGCGTCGAAAGTGGAAGCCGATCTTGCAGTGCTACTCACATATCAATACGAGACTGGCAACTGGCCCAGCAGCATCCCACCGGAGAAGGATCGTCTGGTGCAAGTGTGCCATGGCGCGCCTGGTGTGGTCAACAGCCTCGTCAGCATCAAGAAATATTTCCCGAACTTGGAAGAGAAGCTCAACCGGGCCATAACTAAGGGTCGGGAGTGCGTCAAAGAGCGTGGCCTCCTCACTAAAGAGCCCAGTCTCTGCCACGGTATGTCTTCTTGGATTAAGTGTCCAACTGTCCCTTCTTACTAATCCCCGAATAGGCATCACCGGCAACGCTCTCGCCCTCGAAGACAAAGATTTCGAACATTTCCTCACTTATACTACTGGTCACGAAATGAAGTCCATGGACAAAGATGGTATGCTCGAGAAGTCTTCCTGCCCGGAGAGTTTATTCGGCGGCGAGGCTGGTCGTGCATGGTCCTGGGCTGTGGCGGATAAGGGTCTCGACAAGCGCATCCTTGGATACAATGATCTTTGAGCGAGCATGGAGTGCGAGGGAGAGATGACTGCCGATCCGCATCCTTGGATTGCTGGTGGAGAGCGATTAGATGTTGCATGACTTGAACGAGCGATGATATGACTGAAACGAGATGCATGCCTGCATGGGATAGCGAATGGTTTGGGTTTTATTTGCGTACTGCTGTCCATCAGCATAGTCTTCTAGGTAGCGAAGTTGGCCATGGAGCAAGCATGATGCGCACTTGCACGGGTCTGATTAACTTCATTACAATTGCTTAGCGATTCTAGATATCTGAAGTACCTTTCGATCTGAGCACGATTGATATTCGATTACCACTCGCATGTTCAATTCCCTACAACTCATCACTCTCAACCCTCACCCCCTTCGCCTTGAACCCATCAATGACCGGCGGTTCCCTCAACGCCTGCGCATTCTTCACAACCCTCACCTCCGCCGCCTTGGTCAACCTCAAATGCCTCGCTGTCTCCTTCTCCTCCTCCGTCCGCTCATCGTCACCACCCTTACTCTCCTCCTCCCTCAACAACTCCACTTGCCTCTCATACCTCGCCGCCGTATCCTTCAGCACAACATGCATTGAAGCTAACACCTTCTCCGCCGCCTTGGCCAACGGCAACTCCTCCGCCACCACCCCATCGGGACTCTGCCAGCTCTCGCAATCTGACAACCCCGCTGCCGCAGCCTCCTGCTGCAAACGCCCCACCATCAAAGCCGCAAACATATCCCCCGTCCCCGAGAAGAATATCGGCAGCGCCGGGACAGTGATGCTGAAAATCCGCGGCTTGCCGCCTGACGTGCACGAACTACCCACCACAGAAAGCGTCGCGGCGCCCGACAAGTCTTGCTCAAGGGACGACGGCGTGGCGGATTGAGAGGCCGGCAGCCGAATAGAAGTGATCAGAATGTGCGGCAGTCCGTACTCGGCATGCAACCTCTCAATCGCAGCCCCCATACTCTTCAGATCGCGAATCTTCACCCCCGACAACAGCTCCGCCTCGAACTGGTTCGGCAGGATCAAGTCCGCGTCCCGCAGCAGGTCTTTGTAGATGGGCAGTTCGTCTTCGTCGACGTATATGCGCCCGTTGTCGCCCATGACGGGGTCGAGGACCCAGAAGAACTGGCCTGGTCGGGTGGCGTTGCGGGCACGCAGGGAGCGGGCGATTTTGCCTACTTCTTGGACGAGAGCGGCCGAGGGGCAGTAGCCGGACAGCA
>Ga0265797_10007341_pt1 | contig 15134 bp, 13 predicted proteins | sample P2T30metagenome_FD_192433 | JGI IMG/M metagenome (GOLD analysis project Ga0265797, IMG submission 192433) | Plant litter microbial communities from East Loma Ridge, Irvine, California - P2 T30 | ecosystem: Environmental > Terrestrial > Plant litter > Unclassified | place: USA: California... | reverse complement strand
ACCTCCCGAGGAGGCGCGGGGCGCGTCATCAGCCGGCGTTCGGCAGTCGCGCCTCGAGCACGCCGTCGACCACTCGGGTCGTGAAGGCGGGCTGCGGCGAGGTCGCCGGTCCGTGCACGACCTCGCCGGTCCGGAGCGAGAAGACGCTGTCGTGCCACGGGCAGGTGACGCACGCCTCGCCCCGCTCGGTCGTGAGGGCGCCCTCGGAGAGCGGGCCCGAGAGGTGGCTGCAGGTGTCGGAGAGCACATGCGCTCGATCGCCCCGACGGAGCACCACGACCGGCTGCCCGTCGACCTCGCGGCCGGTGAGCTCGCCGTCGGGCAGCTCGTCGAGAGGGGCGACCTCGTGCCAGCCGGGACTCACCAGGTGCGGGACGTCCTCGGCGTGGTTGGCCCCGACGGCCTGACGGTAGGCGAGGTGCCCGCCGATGAAGCCGCCGAGCCCGACGGCCCCGAGTCCCGTCCAGCCGAGGAGCTTCGCGCTCGTGCTCCGGCCGCGGAGGCGCTGCAGGTACGACGCGCCGTAGAGGGCCGTGGCGACGAGGTTCGCCGCGGAGTGCACGAGACCCACCCGCTTCTGCTGCTCGTGCGACGCCGCCCAGTCGGCGAACCCGGCGAGCGCCGAGGGCGCCACGGCGAGCAGCCCGACGCCGACGAGGGTGCGGGCGGCCCGCTCCTGGCCGGGCATCGCGTCGAGCACGGCGGCGCTGATCCACGAGCCGGTGGGGACGAGCACCAGCACGGGGTGCAGCGGGTGCCCGGCGGGAACCCCGTGCAGCAGGTCGCGCAGGGCCCGGGGGGCGAGCACGGCGTCGACCACGCGCTGCACCCGGGTGACGACGGGGTCGAGGGTCGAGGCGTCCTCGACGGCGGCCAGGGCCTTGACGATCGGCAGTTCTCGCATGTCGGTTCTCCGGTGACGTCGTGTGCGGTCATGATGCCCGGAGCCGGATGACGGCGGAGGGCCTGACGGCCCGACAGTAGGGCGCGGTCGCCGGGCCGGTCCGACCCCGTCGAGCGGGTTGACACCGACGCCCTGAAGGGCTATCCGCCCGCCCGGCCGTCGCGCGCGGTGCCGTCGAGGTCACCAGGCGTGCGAAACTGGTCTTCCGACCGATGACGGCGGCGACGAGGCACGAGCCCGCGACACAGACTTCCGCACCACCCCGAGATCTCTGGCAGCAACTCTCCGATCTCCCCGGCACCACCCGTACGACGACACGCACCTGGTCCAGAGGTGCGGCCAGCACACCCACCTCAGAGACAGAAGATCCTCTATGCAGACCACCAAGCACTCCCTCGACCTGAAGAAGCCGCAGCCGCTGAAGCGCGGGGCCCTGCGGGTCACGCCCCTCGGCGGACTCGGCGACGTCGGCCGCAACATGACCCTCTTCGAGCACAAGGGCAAGCTCGTCGTCGTCGACTGCGGCGTGCTCTTCCCCGAAGAGACCCAGCCCGGCATCGACGTGATCCTGCCCGACTTCACCCCGCTGCGCGACCGCCTGAAGGACGTCGAGGCCATCGTGCTGACGCACGGTCACGAGGACCACATCGGCGGAGTCCCCTACCTGCTCAAAGAGCGCCCCGACATCCCCCTGATCGGGTCGAAGCTCACCCTCGCCTTCATCACGGCGAAGCTGCAGGAGCACAAGATCACGCCGATCACCCACGAGGTCGCCGCCGGCGACCACCACCAGGCCGGCCCCTTCGACCTCGAGTTCGTGGCCGTGAACCACTCCATCCCCGACGGCCTCGCGGTCGCCCTGCGCACGAGCGCCGGGATCGTCCTCCACACGGGCGACTTCAAGATGGACCAGTTCCCGATGGACAAGCGGATCACCGACCTCAACCACTTCGCCCGTCTGGGCGACGAGGGCGTCGACCTCTTCATGACCGACTCCACCAACGCGGAGGTCCCCGGCTTCACGACCGCCGAGAAGGACCTCGGCGCCGCCATCGACCGCGTCTTCCGCGAGGCGCCCAAGCGCATCGTCGTGTCGAGCTTCGCCAGCCACGTCCACCGCATCCAGCAGGTGCTCGACACGGCGCACAAGCACGGCCGCAAGGTCGCCTTCGTGGGTCGCTCGATGGTGCGCAACATGGGCATCGCCTCCGACCTCGGCTACCTCACGATCCCCAAGGGCCTCGTGGTCGACCTCAAGCAGCTGAGCAAGATGGCCGACAACAAGATCGTGCTCATCTGCACCGGCTCGCAGGGCGAGCCGATGGCGGCGCTGTCTCGCATGGCGAACCGAGAGCACATCATCAAGGTCGGCGAGGGCGACACCATCCTCCTCGCCAGCTCGCTGATCCCCGGCAACGAGAACGCCATCTACGGCGTCATCAACGGCCTCATCCGCTGGGGCGCCACCGTCGTGCACAAGGGCAACGCCAAGGTGCACGTCTCGGGTCACGCCAGCGCCGGCGAGCTCACCTACTGCTACAACATCGTCAAGCCGAAGAACGTGCTGCCCGTCCACGGCGAATGGCGCCACCTCACCGCGAACGCCGACCTCGCGATCGCGACCGGCGTGCCGGAGGACCGCGTGCTCGTCGTCGAGGACGGCGTCGTCGTCGACCTCGACCGCGGCCGCGCCAGCATCGCCGGGCGCATCCCCGCCCCCTACGTCTTCGTCGACGGCGCCACGATCGGCATCGCCACCGAAGACGCCTTGAAGGACCGCCTCTCGCTCGCCGAAGAGGGGCACATCACCGTGCTCGGCATCTTCGACGAGGGCACGCAGAAGCTCATCGACCCCGTCGAGTTCATCCCCCGCGGCTTCGTCGAGGAGGCCGGCTGGATGTCGCAGGCCGAAGACGTGGCCACCAAGGCGCTGGCCGAGGCGACCAACCGCGGTCACGTCGACGGGGTCGGCGCCGAGAACGCCATCGCCGACGGCCTCAGCCGGTGGTTCCTGCGTCGGCACCGTCGCACCCCGGTCATCACGACCGTGGTCGTCGACGCCGACTGACCTCGCGCGACCCGCTCTGAGAACGGCCCCGGCTCACGCCGGGGCCGTTCGTCGTCGAGGCGCGGGATTGTCGTCACCGGCGGCTGCGGAGTCAACCCCGTGGGGGCCGATCCATCGTCTTCGGTCGCTCCCCGTGGGGCCGGCAGGAGGGTGGATGCTCTCGACGAAAGGGAAAGAATGTTCTTCCACAAGCAAGAGCTCCAGTACACGGCCACTCCGTCGAAGCCCGACGCCGTCCTGGCCCACAAGATGCAGGAGATCCTCGGCGGCCAGTACGGCGAGATCACGGTGGCGATGCAGTACGGCTTCCAGGCCTGGAACAGCCACCTGCCCGGCAAGTACCGCGACATGATCTTCGGCATCGGCGCCGAGGAGTTCGGCCATGTCGAGATGATCGCCACCATGATCAGCCAGCTCCTGGCCGACGCGCCGGTCGGCGCGACCGAGAAGGCCGTCCAGGACGACCCGGTCATCGCGGCCGTCGTCGGCGGCACGGACATCCAGCACGCCATCGTCGCGGGCGCCGGTGCGCGCCCGGTCGACTCGAACGGCAACCCGTGGTCGGGCAGCTACATCACGGCGTCGGGCAACCTGCTCGCCGACGTGATCGCCAACGCCAACGCCGAGATGCAGGGCCGTCTCCAGGTCGCGCGTCTGTACCACATGACCGAGGACAAGGGCGTCCGGGACATGCTCGGATTCCTTCTCGCACGCGACACCGCTCACCAGAACCAGTGGACCGCCGCCGCCCGCGAGCTCATGGCCGACGGCTACGAGGACCTGCCGGTGCCGAGCAACTTCCCGCAGTCGAACGAGATCCAGACCGAGTCGTACAAGTTCTACAACTTCTCGGACGGCGAGGCGGCGTCGGAGGGCACCTGGGCCAAGGGTCCGACCCCCGACGGCAAGGGCACCTTCACCTACGAGGAGGCACCTGCCGGCGGCCTGCCCTTCCCCGCGCCCACGAAGCCCGACGAGCGTCTCTACGGCACGACCCCCGTGCCGAACATCGTCGAGAAGACCGTCGGCACCGTCAAGGACAAGCTCTCGAAGAGCTGACCCCCGCGGTCGACGACGAGGCCCCGCCCGACATCCTCGGGCGGGGCCTCGTGTCGTGCTGGGGCCCCACGACGCCAGGAGATGGACACGACGCCGGGAGAACCCCTGGCGTCGTGTCCATCCCCTGGCGTTGTGGGGGGGCTGTGTCGAGGACACGACGAGGCCCCGCACCGATCTCCCGGTGCGGGGCCTCGTCGCGTGGTTCGCCGGTCAGGCGCCCTGAACGTTCTCCTTCGACTGCTGAGCGCTGTCCTTGACGTCGGCGGCGGCCGAGGTCGTGTCGTCCTTGACGGTCGACGCGGCGTCCTGAGCGGTCTCCTTGACGGCGGCGAAGGCCTCCTGCGCGGGCTCGCGCAGGTGCTCGGCGGCGTCGTCCGCGGCCGACTTGACGACCGGCGCGGCCTTCTCCTTCGCCGACGAGACGAGCTCCTGCTCCTTGTCCGACGCGGGGATCAGCGACGAGACCAGCCACCCGGCGCCGAAGGCGATCAGGCCGACCGCGAGCGGGTTGCCCTTCGCCTTCTGCACGGCCTGCTGCGGGGCGCCGGTGACGCCGCCCGCGACCGAGCCGCCGGCTCCCCGCACGCTGTCGACGGCCGAGCCGCCGGCGTCGCGGACGCTGTCGACGCCCGAGTGGGCGACGCCCATGACGGACTCCTTGACGCTCGTGAAGCGCCCCTTGACCTTCTCGGTCTGGCGGTGGGCGATGCTCGACGGGTTCACCTTGTCGGCGAGCGCGTCGACGTCGTAGCCGAGCCCGGCGCGGGTTCGCTCGATGTCGGCGCGGATCTCCTCGGGCGTGCGGGTCGATCCGCTCTCGTTGGTGTCTGCGGTGCTCATGCGTTGCCTCCTGGCTTGACGGTCTCAGGGATCTTCTTGAGGGAGTCGACCGTCGAGGGCGCTCCCGTGATGGTCTTCAGCTGCTTGCGCCCCCGGAGGAACAGCACCAGCGCGACCACGGCGTAGACGACGGCGATGATCAGCGACGACCAGCCGAGGCCGATCAGCGAGCCGAGCGCCCACATCGCGGCGAGCGACAGGAACAGCAGGGCGAACAGCGCCGTCAGACCGGCACCGCCGAACATGCCCGCTCCCTTGCCGGCCTTCTTGGCCGAGTCGGTGAGCTCGGCCTTGGCGAGCTCGACCTCCTGACGGAACAGCGTGGACAGGTCGCCGGTGACGCCGCTCAGCAGTTCGCCGAGCGACGTCGTGGCGGCGGTCTCCTCAGGGGCCGGACGCCCGGTCTCGGGGGCGCCGGCGGACGGGTCGCTCACAGGCGGGGCCCTGCGGCTCCGGGCCAGGTGCCCGGGGTGGCGCTCGGATTGCCGGGCGTCGCGATCACGTCGGGCAGCTCGCCCTCCTCGACGACGTCGTACTCGCCGGCCACGGGACCGGGGTCGCCGACGAGCGGCGTCTGGCCGCCGGTCGAGGCGACGGGCGCGGACGGCGTCGCCGCGCCTCCTGCGCTCCCCGAGGTCGGGGTGCCGGAGTCGGAGTCGCTCTGGTGCTGCTGCTTGGCCTCGGCGGTCAGCGACTTCACGACCCGACCGGCCAGCAGACCGGAGGCTGCGGCGATCGCGATGAAGGTGCCGGGCTTCCGGGCGGCGAACGACTTGACGTCGTCCAGCAGGGTGCCGGCGTCGCGCCCCTCGAGCCACTCGGCGACGCCGTGCGCGCGACCGGAGAGGTTGCGGACGAGCTCGCCCGCCACACCGCTCTCGCCGTTGTCGGCCATGGAGCCGAGGTGGTCGCCCATGGTGCGGAGACCGGCGGCCGCCTTCTCCTGCTGCGCACCGGCCTGCTCCTTGAGCTCGGAGGTCGCCTGGCCGAAGAGCTCCTTGGCCTGACCGGTCGCCTCGGAGGCGACCTTCGAGGCCTGCTCCCTGGCGCTGCCGACCACGTCGGAGGCGGCGCTCCTGGCGTCGCCCGCGACACCGGCCGCCTCCTCCTTGGCCGAGTCCGCCTTGGCCTGGGCCTTCTCCTTGACGCCGCCGTCGGAGCCGCCGTCGCCGGAGGAGCCGTCGCCGGAGCCGCCGACCCCGGCGGACGGCGCGACCACGGGTGCCGCGGTGGCCGAGAAGTCGGCCGCGGTGGCGTCGGGGTCGGTGATGTCGGCGTACGCGCCGACCTCGTCGCCGAGTCCGGTCACGGCGTCGTCGCGGCGGCCGCCGTCGTGGCCTGACGACGTGCCCGTCGGCGGCTGCCCTCCGGCGGTCTGGTCGAAGACGGGTGTGGACGAGTCGCTGTCGTAGCGCTTGTCATCGCTCATGCTGTGCCTCTCGGATCGTCGAGCGACCATCGGGACGACGGCCGCGATCGGGTTGAGATGCTGCAACACTGTCCGCGTCGCGCCCCGAAGGGCCGAACGGAAACGAGTACGCCTCAGGGGGTTGACACCGGCCCGAGCAGGTGCTTTCGACGTCGTCCCGCTCGTCGACGGGCTGCGTCACGAGACGGGCCTCGTCGATCCCCTCCTCAGGAGGCGCGCGCGGGTGAGGAGACCACGCTCGGTCACATCTGCACATCGATTCGCAGCCGGAACCGCGGAGGCGTAGGCGATTCCCCCCGGACCCTGTAGAAAAGGAGCACACCGAACCGACTGCTCTTCGGATGAGCACGGCCGACGGCCCTTCGGGGGGCCGAACGGTGAGGCGGGGTCGTTGCGTAGGGGTACGCACCCCCGCCTGATCCGGCCCTTCGGAGGCCAGCAGTTCGCATACCGGATGCTGTTCCGCGACCTCATCCCTCTCGCTTGCAGCACCGTCCCGCTGTCCCCTACCGTGGGGGCAAGGCCACCCCAGACCTCGGCAGCCGGTACATCACGAGCGTGCGCTCCCCCGGGTCCGCACACCCCGCATCGCGGGCTCGTCCACCACTCCTCGCCCCCACAGGCGAGACGACCGAGTCCCTGATCACCCGTAATCTCGGACCCCACCTCGAGGCGGATCAGCATGGGAACCCTGTTCTACGGAACCGACCGCTACGGCGTCGAGCTCGACGACCGTGCCCTCGCGCACCTGAAGGTCGCGCTGCTCACGCTCCTCCGCGCTCAGCAGAGCGTGGCGCTGACGATCGCCCGACCGGTGAGTCAGGGCAGCGGCCGCGACACCATGTGGATCAACCCGACCAGCGATCTCCGGTTCCACTTCAGCGGCAACCGCCCGCCCCGGATCAACGAGTCCTGGGTCAGGGCGATCATCGCCACGGCCAACACTCCGTCGGGCATGCGACTGCCGGCCGAGGACGAGGCCGCGCAGCCGTCCCGCCTGCTGAACGCCTGACCCGACCCCCGACCGACCGGTCGGAGCGCCCCCGCCGCCTCAGCCTCGACGGGGTGGCCGCCCGGCGACGGCCAGCACGGTCGCGATCGTGCGGGGCAGGGCCAGGATCCGGAAGTGCCCGCCCGCGGGAAGCCGGACGTTCTCGGCCCCCGGCAGCTCGCTGCCCTCGGGGATGTGCGGATCGAACTCGCCGTAGATCGACACGATCCGCGAGTTGACCTCCGCGTTGCGGGTGAGCAGCAGGGTCGTGGCGTCCCGCGGCGAGAACGCCCTCAGGCTCGACAGGGGCAGCCATCGGGCGTAGCGCGATCCCGAGAAGGGCGCGCAGACGGCCACCATGCCGTCGACGCGGCTCTCGGGGTCGAGCATGGCCATCACGTACTTGCCGATCAGACCGCCCTTGCTGTGCGCGACGATCACGACGTCGCGCAGATCGTGCCGCTCGAGGTACTCGGCCACGTCGCGGGCGGCGGCCTCGACGGGCCGGCCGTTCCACCGCAGGGCCGACAGCACGTGCACGGGGTGCCCCTCGGCGTGCACCCGGGCGATCAGCGGGCGGAGGAACGCCCAGGTCTCCCAGATGCCGGGCACGACCAGCACCGCGCGCCCCTCCCCGTCCCGGTACTCCGCCTCGCCCCGCGGCGCGAGCACGGCGCGGACCTGCCAGTGCGCGGCGTAGGCGTAGTCCCGGACCCACCAGATCAGGAGGCGCGCGAGACGGAACGGCGACGGCACGGTCACGGGACCCGCGCCTCCGGGAGTCCTGCGGCGAACGCCGCGACGAGACGGCCGACCTCGTCGGGGTGGGAGTGGATGACGTTGTGCACGGCGCCGGGCACCTCGGCCGACCGGCCGTCGACGGCCTCGGCGAGTCCGCGCACCCAGTCGGCGGGGGCGATCGGGTCGTGCGCGCCCCGGACGACCAGCGTCGGTCGGGTGACCCCGCGGATGCGGTCGGCCGTCTCGTAGCGGAGCATCGAGGCGACCCCGGCGGCATACGAGAGCATCCCGCCGCGGGCGTAGTCACGGGCCACCATCGCGCCGGTGAGCGGCGGCTCGCCGAGCATGTCGAGGGCCAGCCGTCGCCCCTGACCGGCCGCGCTCGAGGCCGCCGGGTCGACGACCGGGCCGATCAGCACGAGCCCGCGCACGAGCCCCGGTCGTCGGAGGGCCACGTCGACGGCGACCTCGGAACCCAGCGAGTGGCCGATCACGACGAGCCGGGGCGCGCCTCCCGCAGCCGAGTCGAGCCGGGGCAGCAGGGCCTCCGCCATCTCGTCGACGCCCAGACGACGACGCGGCCCCGGCGTGCGGCCGAAGCCGGGCAGGTCGACGGCCAGCACCGTGCCGTGCTCGGCGAGCAGCGGCGCGAGACGGCTGAACGACCGGTGCGAGAGGCCGACGCCGTGCACCAGCACGAAGATCGGCGCCTCCGGGGCGGCGTGGGCCTCGGGGCCGGCGCGGAACCACCGGACGCGGGGAGGCGCCGTCGGGGCGGAGGCCGCCGTGGGCGCAGCCGCGGGCGACCCGGGGACCGCGGGGACGGCGGGGTCGACCGCGGGGTCGAGGGTCGGGTCGAGGGTGGGGATGGCGGGCCTCCGGGTCAGGGCGGCAGGGGACCGCGTCGACCCGGAGTGTAGGCGCGTCCGAGGGGACCGGGTCACCCGGCCGCGCCCGCCGCGCCCGGAGGCGCCCGCGGTGTCAGCCGACCCCGGCGGGGTCCTGAGGCCGGCCGCTTGCGACTCAGGTCGTAGACGAGGTCCCGACCTGCGCCTCCTGCGCCGTCGATCGGCACCCGCGAACGTGGAGGCATGACAACGACACCGACCCAGGGGGCGCCGCGCACCGGTCGACGCGCCCCGCGCCTCCTGCCCCGACTCGCCGCCGCGACCGCGGTCGTGGCCCTCGCCCTGCCGCTCGCCGCCTGCGGTTCCGCGAGCGCGGCGCCCACCGAGGCCGCGCCTCCCGCCCCTCCTCGCCAGCAGCCCGGAGGCCACTCCCTCACCGCCGACGACGTCGACACGTGGCTCGACGGCGCGATCGGCTCGGCTCTGCAGACCACGGGCATCCCCGGGGCCACCGTCTCCGTCGTCTCGGACGGCGAGCTGCTGACGGCGAAGGGCTACGGCCTCGCCGACACGGGGACCGAGGGCGGATCCGCCCGTCCCGTGGACCCCGACGACACGCTCTTCCGCATCGGCTCGATCTCGAAGGTCGTGTCGGCCACGGCGATCATGCAGCTCGTCGAGCGGGGCGATCTCGATCTCGACGCCGACGTGCAGCAGTACCTCGACTTCGACCTCGACACCCCGAAGGGCCCGATCACGCTGCGGCATCTGCTGACCCACACGGCCGGCTTCGAGGAGGTGATCGCCGGGCTGATCGGCACCGCCGGCAGCGAGGTGCCGTTGCGCGAGGCCGTCTCGGCCGCACCGCCCGAGCAGGTCTACGAGCCCGGCACCACGCCCGCGTACTCCAACTACGGCGCGACCCTCGCGGGCTACATCGCCGAGCGCGTGTCGGGCGAGCCGTTCGCGGAGCTGCTGCAGCAGAACGTGTTCGAGCCCGCCGGCATGTCGTCGTCGTCGTTCGAGCAGCCCCTGCCCGACGACCTCGACGCCCGCCTCGCGAAGGGCTACCCCGACGACTCGCAGCCCGCGTACCCGACCGAGGTCGTCAACGCCGCACCCGCCGGCGCGATGACCTCGAGCGCCACCGACATGGCCCGCTTCATGCTCGCGCACCTCGGCGACCTGCCGGGCGACGACGCACTGCTCGGCGACGACGCGCTGGCCGAGATGCACCGCCCCGCGCTCGACGCCGACCAGCTCGGCACGCTCGCCGCCGGGCAGCGCATGGACCTCGGCTTCTTCGACGACAGCACCCCGGGCGTCCCGGCATTCGGGCACGACGGCGACACCCAGGTGTTCCATTCGGCGATGCGGCTGTTCCCCGACCATGACGCCGGCATCTTCGTCTCGCTGAACGGCAGCGGGCGCACGCCGACCGCGTCGCTCGACCTCCGCACGACGGTGCTGCAGGGCTTCGCCGACCGGTATCTGCGCGACGAGGCGGACGACCCGAGCCGAGGAGGCGCGGGTGCGGTCGCCTCCGACACGGACGCCTCCGACGCGGTCGCCTCGGACGGGCCCGCCGCCGCCGATCTGGCCGGCACGTACCTCTCGTCGCGGTCGCCCGTGACGAACCCGGGCGCCCTGCTCGCCCTCAGCGGTCAGACGGTCGTCGTGCCGCGGACCGACGGGACCGTCGCCGTCACCCCGAAGCCGCTCGGCGTCACCACCGGGGTCTACGAGAAGATCGAGCCGAACCTGTGGCGCGAGGTCGGCGGTGACGCGCTGCTGGCGACGCGCACCGACTCCGGCGGGGATGCGGACGACGCGACCGTGACCGCGATCTCGTGGGGCGCCTCCTTCACCCTGCTGCGGGCGCAGCCCTGGCAGACGGCGTCGGTCGTCGTGCCGGTCGCGCTCGGCTCGCTCGTCGTCCTGCTCGCGTCGATGATCGTCTGGCCGGCCACGGCCCTGGCGCGAGCCGGAGGCCGCTCGACCCGTCGCGACCCCTCGCGACCCGACGCCGCCCCGCGCCGGAAGGACCGGATGCTGCTGCTGTCGCGACTCGGACAGGCGTCGACCCTGCTCGCACTCGTCGGCTGGGCGATCGTCGCCGTGCAGGCGATGTCGTTCGCCGAGGTCACGGCCACGACCCTGCGCGTGCTCCAGGTGCTGCAGGTGCTCGGCGTCCTGGCCCTCGTGCCGGCCGCCCTCGTCGCGTGGCGGGCCGTCCGCGACCGTCGAGGCTGGGCCGTCGTCACCGGACGCGTGCTCGTCGTCGCCGCTCTCGCGGCTCTCGCCACCGTCGCGTTCGTGTTCCGCCTCATCGCGCCGAGCGTGAGCTTCTGATGCGCGGGCTGAAGCGCTCCCCCGAGACCACCGGCACCTGGCATGCTCGGACGATGACCTCGCCCGCCTCCGACGCTGCCACCGCGGGCTCCGCCTCGGGGCCCGGTGCAGCAGCGACGCGTCGGATGCTCGCCCGTGTCGGCGTCCGCACGCCGCTCGGTCGCGACGTCGTGCTCGCCGCCGTCTGGGCGGTGGTCACGGTGGCTCTGCTCGGCGCCCTGCTGGCCACGGGCGAGCTCGGGACGGCGCCGTCCGCCTCCCTGGGCGCGTCGGCCCCGCAGCTCGTCGTGATGACCCTGCTGGCTGTCGTCCAGTACGTGCCGCTGGCCCTGCGTCGGGTCCGCCCGGTCGGCGTCCTGCTGGTGATCGCGGTCGTCCAGGCCGCTCTGCTGACGATCCTGCCCTCGGGTGTCGCGCTGTGGACGGCGGCTCCCGTCATCGCCGCCTACACCGTGGCCACCCTGCGACCCACCCGGGTCGCGGTCCGCGCCGTCCTCGCGGCCATCGGCGTCGCGACGATCGGCGCCGTCGTCGGTGCGACCGATCTGATCGTCGAGCGCCTCGACTGGGCGACGACGACCGTCACGCCGCGGGGCGATCTGTTCGGGGACGGCCCGTCGGGCGTCGTCGCCGAGACGCTCGCGCTCGTCTCCACCGCGGTGCTGGTCAACGGGGTCAGCGCGGCCGTGGGCTCGTGGGTGGCCCTCCGGCGCGTGCACGATCACGACGCCCGCGCCCGGGCCGCCGAGTCGGTCGAGCACCAGGCGACGCTCACGCGATCGGCCGTCGCCGCCGAGCGCACCCGCATGGCCCGCGAGCTGCACGACGTGGCCGCGCATCATCTGACCGGTCTCGTCGTCCAGGCCGGGGCGGCCGAACGGCTCGTCGACGGCGATCCCGAACGCGCGAAGGAGTCGCTGCGGAGCGTCCGAGCCCAGGGCCGCGAGACCCTCGACGCCCTGCGGTCGATCGTCGGGATCCTGCGCGAGACGGGTGACGACGCCAGCGGCACCGCACCCGTCCCCGGTCTCGCCGACGTGACCGATCTCGTCGACGCGGCCCGCGCCTCCGGGGCCGTCGTCGAGGTGCACCGGAGCGGCACCCTGCCGTCTCTGCCCCCGCTCGCCGACGTGACGGCGTTCCGCACCGTGCAGGAGTCCCTCGTGAACGCGCGGAGGCACAGTCCGGGCGCCGTGGTCGAGCTGTCGATCGACGCGACGGTCGACCGGCTGACGGTGGTCGTCGAGAACGACCTGCCCTCGGGCGGTGGCGCCGCGCACACCCCGGGCTACGGTCTGGTCGGCATGCGGGAGCGCGCGGCGCTCGTCGGCGGCGAGCTCGAGGCGGGCGTCGCGCAGGCCGGCCGCTGGCGCGTCGCGCTGTCTCTGCCGGTCGAGGCGGACCCGTCGTAGCCCGCCGGGGGCGGGGCGTGATCCGGGTCGTGCTGGTCGACGACCAGTCGATCGTCCGCACCGGGTTCCGCGTCGTGCTCGAGACCGCCGGTGGGTTCGAGGTCGTCGGCGAGGCCGCCGGCGGGCGCGAGGCGGTCGAGCTGGTGCGTCGGGTGAGCCCGGACGTCGTCGTGATGGACGTCCGCATGCCCGGCGGTGACGGAATCGAGGCGACACGCGCCATCGTCGGGTCCGGGGCTGGGACTGGGGCTGGGTCCCGGCTCGGGTCGGGGTCCGGGTCTGGGGCTGGGTTTGGGTCCGGTGCGGGCGCCGCGTCGTCTGCTCAGGAGGCGCGGGTCGGGTCCGCCGCGCCTCCCGCGGTCCTCGTCGCCACGACCTTCGACCTCGACGAGTACGTGTTCGGCGCGCTCGAGGCCGGTGCCAGCGGGTTCGTGCTGAAGGATGTCGAGCCCGACGAGTTCGTCGCCGCCGTCCGCAGCCTGGCTGCCGGTCAGGCCGCGATCGACGGTGCCACCACGCGCCGCGTCATCGCGGAGTTCACCCGCCGCCGCCGGTCCACCGCGGTCGAGCCGCCGCCCGGAGTTCTGACCGAGCGAGAGCAGCAGATCGTCCGGCTGCTCGGCGACGGTCTCTCGAACGACGAGATCGGCGCCCGCCTCGTGGTCGAGACGAGCACCGTCAAGTCGCATCTCACCCGCGTCATGACGAAGCTCGGCACCCGCGACCGGCTGCAGACCGTCGTCTGGGCGTTCCGCTCGGGCCTCCTCCCCTGACCCGGCGCCCCCGCCCCGCCGCTTCCCCCGCCACCCACGACGCCACACGCGAACCGCCACCGACTCGACACCCCGCCACCGGATCACGTGGCGGCATGTCGAGAACGTGGCGGCGCAGCCGCCGGCCTCCCCCACCACCCGCCACGCACGCCCCCACCCCCGCCCACCACGCCAGGTCATGGACACGACGCCCGCTTCAACCCTGGCGTCGTGTCCACACCCTGGCGTCGTAGCGCCGCCACGGGCACACGCAGGCGAGGCCGCCGCCCCGGGTGGGGGCGACGGCCTCGTGGGTGCGGCGGGTGCTACTTGATGGTCTCGATGACTCCGGCGACCTCGGTCGACAGCTCGCTCGAGATGGGGGCCGAGCCGGCGGCGTCGGCGGCGACCTGCTGGCCGTCCTCGCTGGTGACGTAGCTGAGGTACGACTTCACGAGCTCGCCCTGGGCCTCGTCCTCGTAGGACTCGCAGGCGATGAGGTAGCTGATCAGCACGATCGGGTAGACGCCCTCGGCGTCGGAGGTGCGGTCGATCGCGATGGCGAGGTCGCCGGCGGTGCGGCCCTCCTCGCGCGGCGAGGCGTCGACGATCGCGGCGGCGGCGTCGGCCGAGTACTCGACGAACTCGTCGCCGACCTTGACCTTGGCGACACCGAGGTCACCGGCGCGCGAGGCGTCGGCGTAGCCGATGGTGCCGGTGCCGTTGGTGACGGCGTCGATCATGCCCGAGGTCAGGTTCGCACCCTCGCCCGAGTCGAGGGGCCAGACGTCGTCGGCCTCGTCGGTCCACACGTCGGGGGCCGTGGCGTGCAGGTAGTCGGTGAAGTTCTCGGTGGTGCCCGAGTCGTCCGAGCGGTGCACGGCGGTGATGGGGGTGCTCGGCAGGTCGGCGTCGGGGTTGTCGGCGGCGATCTCGTCGGCGTCCCACGTGGTGATCGAGCCGTTGAAGATGCCGGCGATCGTGGCGGGGGCGAGGTTCAGCTCGTCGACGCCCTCGACGTTGAAGATGACCGCGATGGGCGACACGTAGGCGGGCAGCTCGACGATGTCGGTGTCGGGCGTGCAGCCCGCGAAGGTGCTCGACGAGATCTCGTCGGTCTTGAAGGCGCGGTCGGAGGCCGCGAAGTCGGCGGCGCCGGAGATGAAGCTCTCGCGTCCACCACCCGAGCCCTGGGGGTCGTAGTTGACGGTGACGCCCTCGTTGGCCGTCTGGAACGCGGCGACCCAGGCCTCCTGGGCCGACTGCTGCGACGAGGCGCCGATGCCGGAGATCGAGCCGGACAGGTCGGAGGATGCGCTCTCGGAGGGGCTGGTCGAGCCGCCTTCGTTCGAGGCGCAGGAGGCGAGGAGGACGGTGCCGACGGCGGCGATCGCCAGGACGGTACCAGTGCGCTTGAGTTTCATCGGGTTCCTTCGTGAGGTGCTGACAGCAGGGGAAGCGGGGTGCTCAGAGGAATCTGACCGCCTCTCGTGTCCTGCTCACGACCTCTCCGTGTCCTCCGGGTGAACGGGTGGTCTCGACACGGTCACGATCCCGCCGCGGCGGCGGCCCTCACGAGGTGCGCCGCATTCCGGGAGGCGCGCTGAAGCCCCCGGAGACACCGCCCAGGAGGCGCGACCCGAGCCCCAGGAGGCGCGGCGTCCCTCAGAACAGCGGCCAGGGCACCGCCGACGACGCACCCGAGGGCGCGGGGAACCGGCCCTCGCCGATCAGGTGC
>Ga0265797_10007339_pt1 | contig 15137 bp, 9 predicted proteins | sample P2T30metagenome_FD_192433 | JGI IMG/M metagenome (GOLD analysis project Ga0265797, IMG submission 192433) | Plant litter microbial communities from East Loma Ridge, Irvine, California - P2 T30 | ecosystem: Environmental > Terrestrial > Plant litter > Unclassified | place: USA: California... | reverse complement strand
AGAGAGACGAGCGTGGAGTCTTTTGGGACGATTGAAACTGGCGATCAGGTTGACGAGAAGGGCAGCGCGACAAAAGTTGCTTTGCAGCAAGTGGAGAAGGTGGATGCTTAAAGTGCATGTCTGCTCCATATGAGAAGATGCAGCGACGAAGGTCCAGGCACATATCAATCTGACTACAGATGTGTCGCATTGTCAAGTTGACGTCCAATACCGTTGGGTTATCGACCACCCTAGCACCAACTTGTTTTGCAGTCTTGGCGATGCTTCGCGTCAGCTCAGCTCAGCTTACCTCCCGTTGCCACCTACCTTATGTACTATGTCACTCTTGTGCCTTATCGCCTGCTACAGTGAGGCTCAACAGCGAAAGACATCGGACATCGAAGCATATCAGTACAAGGGTACCAACTCAGATTTCGGTTTAAGCAGGAAGAATCGAGAGCGCAAATTGCAAACAAGCTTTCTGCAGTAGAAGTTCTAGACTGTCTGCAGGCCAGAGAGACAGTGAGACATAGATACATCCCGTCATGTAGATAACCACGTGAGGGCTAAAACGTGTTAGGCTGGAGTCTTATCGCCAAAGAGCGGGGGTGGAGTGGCTCGCCTCTGGGGCTAAGACCGCGCTACTTACGCCGCTCGGCAACAACACCCTATTGCGATACTGTTATCACTGTGCAGCCTTGCGACTGCGCTTTTAACATCTGGTGGCGCTCGTGAGAGCCAGGTCTATCGCCTTTGGCCGGGGCTGGCTACGCAAAGCCGAAAATCATGGCGTCGATAAATATCGCGGCGTGCCTACGCCTTGCATGCCTCTGTCCGGTAGATCATCATCATTTTATAATCCACCATGGCATCGTACAAACACGGTGAGAAGGTCGACGACTTCGTGTCGTCCGAGCCTATCACTCGCACCGACAGTAATGAAGAAGGCGAGATTGTCGAGAACAATGATCACCTCCACCGTCGTCTCGGAAATCGACAGATTCAGCTCATGGCCATTGGCGGCACCATTGGAACTGCTCTCTTCGTCAGTATCGGCAGCGGTCTCTACAAGGGTGGCCCAGCCAGCTTGTTTCTCGCCTACACAATCTACGCTTGCTTCCTTGGTCTGGTGAACAACTGTATCGCCGAAATGACAACCGCATACCCCGTCTCAGGTGGCTTCATTCGTCTTGCGGGTCACTTCGTCGACGACGCCTTTGGTTTCATGGCTGGCTACAACTGTGAGTAGAGGACTTGTTCAATCCACGCAAAGATACTGACCATGGCTTCTAGTTTTTATCTACGAAGCTCTTCTAATTCCCTTCGAAATCACTGCTCTATCTACTGTGCTTGACTTCTGGAGCGACGACATCCCGCCATGGGCCATCCCTCTGGCTTGTATCGTAAGTTTCAGTCGAGCCTATTGCTTGCTACAATGACTAACATGACTTACAGATTCTTTACGGGTAAGCAATCCAGCGAAACAGTGCTAGGGTTCAGCGAATGTACGCTGCGCCCCTCAGCGCTTCGATACAGCCATCTATTCTTTGGTCACATCTGTCTGTTTCCTTACTGACATAGCCTCCCAGTATCCTCAACGTTCTTGCCATCAAGGTCTTCGGCGAAGCCGAATTCTGGCTCTCCGGCGGCAAGGTCATCTTGATCTTCATTGTGTTCTCCTTCACCTTCATCACAATGATCGGCGGTAACCCACAGAAAGATGCGTATGGATTCAGGAACTGGAAGCACAACGCGTTCAAAGAGTACAGAACCGAGGGTACCCTTGGACAGTTCGAAGGCTTCTGCGCTGCTCTCTGGTCGGCATCCTTCTGCGTTACTGGTCCTGAGTACCTTTCCATGGTCGCCGGCGAAGCAAGACGTCCTCGCATCTACATCAAGAACGCTTTCAAGACAGTTTACTGGCGTTTCGCCATCTTCTTCATGGGCGGCGCCCTCTTTGTTGGAATCGTTCTGAGCTCTTCTGATCCTACCTTGACTGGCATCGTCACCGGCGAATCAAGCGGTTCTGGCACTGCTGCTGCTTCTCCCTACGTTATCGCCATGGCCAACATGGGAATCACCGGCCTACCTCATGTTGTCAGCGCTCTTCTGGTTACCTCAATCTTCAGCGCCGGCAACACTTACACCTTCTGCGCCACTCGCAGTCTTTACGGACTTGCTATTGAAGGCAGAGCACCCAAGGCCCTTCGTTACTGCACCAAGGGTGGCGTACCACTCGTCTGCTTCGGCATCGTCATGGTGTTCCCTTGTCTCTCTTTCCTGCAGGTCAGCAACGGATCAAACGTCGTTCTGGGATGGCTCATCAACCTGGTCACCGCCGGAGGTGTCATCAACTACTTGGTCATGAGCGTCACCTACATCTTCTTCTACCGTGCCTGCAAAGCACAGGGCCTGGACAGGAACACCCTGCCGTACAAGGGCTGGTTCCAGCCGTACTCTGCATACCTTGGAGCTGCTTGGATGACCATGATCGTCTTCTGCTATGGCTACACGAGCTTTGCGCCATTCTCAGTCAGCGACTTCTTCATCTTCTACACTCTGTTGCTCGTTGGTAAGTTATTCTTCCTCTCACACTTTAACAAACAAGCAATACTAACGCATCACAGCCCCAGTCACCTTCATCTCCTGGAAGCTCCTCAAGCGCACCAAGCTCCTCAAGGCTCACGAAGTCGATCTTGTCTGGGAACGCCCTACTATCGACAACTACGAGATGACGTTCATCGATCCTCCCAACAGCTTCTGGGGAGAAATGATCCCCTTTAGGTTTGGGAAGGCGAAGAAGAGCAGCGATAGGCAGATGAGCCTTTCTGCATAGTCAGCTCCGAATTCTTAGATCACAAGATCCATGATCGAAACGACTTTTAATGTTCTATATATATGTATACATGTATATGTTTCTACCTTCATTGACGTGTGCCTCGGCCGCCGAGCTTTTTCAAATCTCCAATTATGCCTTTCACGGTAGCGCCAATTGCACTACGTCCATCCCATACTGGGTAGATGACCACAGCCAAAACTGCGAGGAACTGCCACACTATCGACACCGCCACCCATCCACTGAACAATTGCTTTCCGAAGATGTAGTCTCTGTAGAGTGGCAGTGGCCACAGTAAGATAGTCACCACAACATTCACGACCAGAAGCCAGCCTGCAATTCTCTTCCATTTCCCCATGTGGCGCAATGTGCTGGCGTCGAAAGGATGGATCGCATCGCCAGAAGAGGTTGCGTTTGCCGATTGCGGGCCTGCCTCGCGGTCTGATTTGATTCCTAGATCCAGAGCGCCTGCAACGTCGGAAGTTTTGTATCGGTCTTCTTGGTTGTCCCATGCTTTGGTCTGGGGCGAGTCGATGCCGACAGGTGGATGCGATGAAGTCGAGTCGTCTGTTGATTCGTCCTTAATGAGATCGATCTCGAGGAAAAGGTTCCAGTCGAACTTATTGGGTCTGGCCAGTGAGATCACAACAGAGAACAAGAGTGGCGAGAAAAGGGCAATGATCGATCCCCAAAGAGACGGCATCTGCTGACCAGTAGTCTCCACGGTGATCGCGCCGTACCAGGCTCTAGAGAGACCGAGCCAGACACTAGTGCCGGCTCCGAGACCTAGTATGGGCGACAGGACTGCTGCGAGCTTGGTTTGACCGGACCAAAGTAGTGTGAGAAGCAGAGGGAAAACGCCCGGACATGTCACGACCGGGAGGAAGTATGTAGTCCATGTACCTGTGTCCGATTTAGCCCCAATCACACGGGGTCGTCTCTATCGCTAAAGATTGGCTTACCATTTGCTCCAGAGTAGTTCATCATCACAGTCCAGGCAGCAATCACAAATCCATGCACAACAACAGCACCATGACTGACCCTCAAAATCTGCCTGTCCGAAGCGCTAGGCTTCAGATAAGTCCTGAAGATATCAAAACTGACGAGACTGCTGACGGCAATCATGGAAGAAGACATGGTGCTCGTCACTGCCATGAATGTCAAGACCAAGAGCGCTCGCACAGCCGAGTCTCCCAGAAGCGACTTCAAGACGAGCGGAAGCACCATTCCGTTGCCCACCAGGTCAGTAGTCAAGCCATCGGGTACTACGCTCTGGAAGATAGGAGTAAACTCGATCGCTCGGCATGTAAGTCCGATGACCGTTCCAACGCCCCAAGGCACGGCGATGATGGCGGCAGAGGCAAGGATGTAGCCTGGTACAGTGGCGCGGACATCGGAAGCGAAGCTTTTCTGCCAGAACGCGGTATCCTGAGTGGTGTCAGCGTGAGACTTCTCAATAATAATGATGTATCTTACCATCACAACCAGAGCGAGGTTTCCAATGCGTAGCACGACGGACCAGACGATGGCATCGTGCGACTTAAAGGTAAGGAGAGAACCAGCGTAGTTGCCGTCGATTTGTACGTCCAAGGCGCTGGCCTTGTAATAGAGCCCGGAGATGCCGCCCACGTGTTCGTTGGTGAGAACGGCCACCGTGAAGTAGATCAATAAAGTGAGTGCGATGGTTGTGTGTAGGAAGTCGGTCAGGAATGTGGCTTTGAGCCCACCTACTGCGGTGTAGATGACGACTATGATGAAAATTAGCGCAAGAAAGCTACGATACAGTGAAAGCCAATACTTACCACCCACCGGGAGCAGGAATGTCGCAGCTACGGGGTGCATGCCACTGGGATTGATTTGATCAGTCAGTGTTCCATCGCCAGACTCTCACGGACAGCATATCTTACGTGATATTCTGAAACAGCAAAATAGCCGTCAACAGCATCGAAGCACACCCAAAAACATTATTAATAAGGTTGAGAACGATGTACACCACATGTCCCACACCTCCATAGCGTTTGCGTATAAACTCCATCGAAGTATGCGCATACGGCACTTTGAGCTTCGCAATGATGCCCATAAACGCCATCAAAGCGATTTGACAGCTGATGCCACTCGCATACCAGACCGGAGCGGCGAGACCCCAATTGTACGCGAATGTCACCGAGAAGATGATCTCGTCGATCCACATCCAGGATGAGAAGACGGCAGATGCGGTTAGGCCGACGCCGACGGAGCGGTTGGCGACCATGAACCTGGATCATGGCATATATGTCAGTATTGGTTTTTTTGTGAGAGTGGTTGGGAGAACGGGCAGGGAATCTCGAACTTTTGACGTACATCTCAGAGCGATCGGAGTTTTCTGACAGATAGCGCTCTTGCATCCATACTGCGACAATGATGATGAGACCGAAAACGATCGAAAGACTGACTAAGACGCCATAGCCGAAGCCCTGGTCGAGCAGCGTTTCGGCGGAAGACATGACGGACTGACTGGCCGGGTACGTGGTATCATTTTCTCAACCGACGTGAAGCTGTTTTGCTATATATCAGGATACGTATTAGACAGCTCCACACGTGGTAAAACGTGATGGGAGTCCATACTTGCGCCATGCTCAAAGCCCGACGCCACTTCAGGCCGCGACTCAGTAACAGGTATGTCCAGGCTGGGGGAAGATGTCAGTGATAATCCCAATGAGGAAGAATATGTGAGACGCTAGACGATCAGTCGTTCAAAGTACAGGGATTGCTGGATGGATCAATGCACTCTCGAACTATCAACCACGTGCCATCTGTATATGCTAATGCATGTTGCCCTATAGCACGATACAGATTTGGTGGGAAAGCACGCAATCGAGAAAAAAGCCCGGGTCCACCGAAAGTGCCAATCACGCAATGAACTTCGCGTTCCACCGAGCGCCTTGATCTTGAGCAATGTCAGCGCTGTCCTATTTATTGTTCTTTGAAGAATCATGGCCTGTTTGTAAGTCAGGTGGGAACAGAAATCGAGCCAAATGGTGAAAAACAACGAAATTCGTAACTACATTGAAGAAAAAAAAAGTCATTACTCCTCTCTAGCTTCTAAGCCCGGGTCTGCTCACATTTGCTCCACACGCATCTAACCACCTCACAAGCGACTCTCAATACCACTCCATCCCCTCTGTCCAGGCCAGGTAGCATCCGGCCAAACCTGACCAAGCGCCTCCCAGATGTGCGTAACATGCACAATCTCCAAGCCCTCCTTGACCTCATCCGGCAACTCCCTCGCATCCTTGCGATTGGCGACAGGAAGTAGCACCTTCTTGCAGCCCGCTCTAAGAGCGCCGATGAGCTTCTCCTTGATGCCGCCAACAGGCATGACTTTGCCGCGGAGCGAGACTTCGCCAGTCATAGCAAGCGTAGGCGGTACAGACTTGCCGCTGAACAAGCTGATGAGCGCAATCGTGTGTGCGAGACCAGCGGACGGGCCGTCCTTTGGAATGGCGCCGGACGGGCAGTGGACGTGAATGGAGCGAGACTTCATGATATCTTCGCTGGGATCGTGCGTGAGGGCGAGTTCGTAAGCGTGCGATTTGACCCATGTTAGCGCGACTTCGACACTCTCTTTCAACACGTCGCCGAGTTTGCCAGTGAGTTGCACACGGCCTGACCCCGGCATGTCGGCGACTTCGATGAAGAGGATACTGCCTTGGGCGCCGGAGCTGTATGCTACCAGACCTGTGACGACGCCTGGAGCGAGGGAGTGGGCGGCGAGTTCTTCCTCGAAGCGTTCAATGCCGAGGATTTCTTCTAGGTCGTCGACGCTGACGGCTGGAGAGTAGGCGGGAAGAGTGTTTGTGTCGCGTGCTTCGGCGAACTGAACAGCTTTGGCGCGGCATACGCTGCCGATCTCGCGCTCGAGGTTGCGTACGCCTGATTCGCGAGTGTACGAAGTGATGACCTTGTCTACGACTTGATCAGGCAGAGCGATGTGCTCGGGCTTGAGGCCGTTAGTTGTGATTTGCTTGGGGATGAGGTGGCGGAGAGCGATGTGGCGCTTTTCGAGCGTAGTGTAGCCTGAGAGAACGATGGTTTCCATGCGGTCCAGGAGAGGAGCAGGGATCGTGTCCAGGGAGTTAGCAGTGGCGATGAAGAGGACTTTGCTGAGGTCGATGGGAATGTTCACATAGTGGTCGACGAAAGAGTGATTCTGCTCTGGGTCAAGCACTTCGAGCATAGCTGCGGAAGGGTCGCCATGGTTGGACTGCGCGCCGACCTTGTCGATCTCATCAAGTAGGAAGACAGGGTTTGCAACGCCGACCTTCTTCAGACCGTTGACGATCAGACCAGGCATAGCGGCAACGTAGGTACGACGATGACCTCTGATCTCAGCTTCGTCGCGAACACCGCCCAAGGACAAGCGGTGGAATTGTCTGCCCAGTGCGGTGGCAACGGACTTGGCCAGTGATGTTTTACCAGTGCCTGGTGGTCCAACCAGGAGGAGGATAGGCGACTTGTCGACCAGTTTCTTGCGTTGCAGAAGTTGCACTTCTTGTGGAGTCTGTTCTCTGGGTCGCTCAATCTTCTCTACAGCCTTGCTGGAAGATGCGTTCTCATCCTCACTGGCATTTTCGGCTTGCTCTTCTGTCTTCGGCTGTGCAGCCTCTGCAATGGCCTTAATCTGCTGCTCCAGGTCGACGTTGACAGCTTGCTTCAGTTTCAATACGGCAAGATATTCGATCAACCTCTTCTTGATCTTCTCTAGACCGTAGTGATCGTTGTCAAGCTGAGTCTTGGCCCTCGCTAGTGTTGCAGTGTCCAGGTTGTCCTCCGTGACCTTCGACCATGGAATCTCGGCCAGATTCTCAAGATAATTCCTGATAACCTGGTGTTCAGCCTGCTGTGGGTTCATCTTCGCGAAGCGCTTAAGTTCGCGATCAGCAACCTTCTGTGCATCGGGTGTGAGTTTAGCCTCGTCTAATTTCTTCTTGAGCTCATCAGCTTCGTTTACTTCCTCCTCTTGACCTCCATTGCCACCAAACCCAGCAGGGAATCCAGATTGGCTGCCAGACCTCTGACCAAGTGCTCTAGCCATTCGAGGGTCTCGTCGGAGTCTATTTAGTGTCTCTGGGTCGACGCCGCCGTTCTGTGGTATGTTGTTGGTCGAGATTGCCATTATGCGGCTGTTGCCCTGTATGCTTCCAATCTGTCGCTGTAGTATTTCTATGGCCTTCTCCAAGCGTTCTTGCACCGGCAGCGCAGCCAGTATCCGTAGTTTGTCCTCATGGGTGCATTCGATTATGTTCGTCATGAAGTCTGCGAGCACACCGGCATCCTGCAAGTCCTTCCTCACGATGTACAGCTCCAGCCGTCTTGCCAGTATGGGCGAAAGTGACATGCTTGGACCACGAGGAAGCAAAGCCGACAGTCGCACGAGCGCGATGAGCTCGCGTGACAGCTGCTTAAGCTGAGCGAACATCTCGACTACGTCTGCATTGGCTTCCGACACAGCTTCGTCCTCGTGTAGAGCGACCTTGGCCTCAAAGTATGGGCGTTCCCTCACCATCTTCTCGATCCTGAATCGGTTGATGCCCTCTACCATCAGGCTTAGCTCGCCAGGTCGCTTGCCTTGCACACCTGTCACTCTCGCCATTGTGCCATACATGAACAGGTCTGCCTTCCCAGCAAGAGCTGGGTCCGTCTGGCCTGCTGCGCTCTTGTTGTCCTTTGCGTCTCCATTCTCGATGAGTTGTTTGCCGTCCGGGCTGAGGTACGGACTGTTGAGCGGCACACAGCCGACGGTGACGCTCGATGCTTCGGGGCGCGGTGTGGAGGCCTTGCTGTAGATGTTGGCGAGAATGGCGGCGATGTCGGCGCGGTTCTGAAGAGGGATGCGAGTCACGACACCGGGGAGGAGGACGATGGAGTGTGGGAGTGGTATGAGAGGGAGGGTGCGGATTTTGGACATTGTGGTTGTGATGGTGTTTTGTCAAGGCAGTGGAGGAGTGCCTGGATGAGGAAGAACAAGGAAGAGGGAAAGGAGAAGATGGGTATGTGCCTGTGATAGTCAACCTACGAATGGCATATCCGTCTGGGGATGGGGTCGTTGCGGAGGATCGGCACGTGAGAGAGTCGCTCGTCGGCGCCACTGCCAGTGGTGTCATCAACATGGCCGAGGTACGCAGGCATGAGGGTCCGTCCCTTCCTAATTAGGATGCGCTTTGCGGAAGTGAATGCGGAGAAATCTAGATCTTCCATCATCGCGTCTCTTCTGTGTTGACTGTTGGCTGTTTATTGACTCCGTCGTACCTACAGATCGTTCATAATATTCTAAGTCATCACTTTGCTGCGTCGATATTTGCTTTCAATTCGACAAGAATGCAACGATATCTCGACACAAGGCCTCGGCTCGAATGATGCCGATATCGCGTCCTCAGGAATCCGCAAGGATCCACCTTTGATCTGATAAGGACACGTTGGTTGTGATATGTCACGCGCACGGATAATGTGCATATATAATCGCGGAGCAAAAGCAAAATGTATCACAACAAAGAGACATCTGTGAGAGGTCTCTTGCAATGGCGGACACGTTGGTGGAGAGAAACATCGCGATCGCTCTGCTACTCAAAAGTCCATGAGATGAGCATGACCTGAACACGCATATTTCTGATAAAGCCTACGTTGCCTGTATTGCCATTGTCGCAACATACTCTATAGCCATTGACAGAGCTCGCATACGTTCCATGGCGACAGAGTACCATGTTCGAAGCAGACATGCAGGCGGTGGCGCGTAAGCTGCATATTTCATTGGTAGTCTGCTGATCTAGTTCGCAAGGCTGAGCGAGAGCTCGAAAGACAGAAGCTGCTGCAAGATCGCACTCTGATCAACATTAAGTCCACATCACAAAGCTTGAGTCCTCCAAGCTGACGATACACAAAGTCGAACGCCAATAGCGTAATCCATGCAACCGATCATGTCCACGGTCACAAGCGAAGCGGAGAGCTTGATTGCTGCTGGACACGCCGGATCTAGAGATCCTGACGCCAACTTCGCGACCCTAAACATCAACTCTGGGACAGGGACTCAGAGTAACCACTACCAAGCGGGTACCGGCAACAATAAATTCAATGCACATTCGCAGACTTTCTACAATACAAGTGGGGCACTAACAGAGCAAGAGAAGATCTCAGCATGTCTGAACGCTCTCGTCGCGATTCGACCAGAAGACCAGCGTGCTGCTCTCATCAGTGCGAAAGGAGATCGGGTTGAAGGCACATGTGAATGGATGAAGGATGATGAAGCATACCAATCACTGCTGCATGGAGACACGCGCCTGTTGTGGATTCAAGGGGGTCCAGGCAAAGGCAAAACAATACTGTCCATCTACCTCACAAAGCATCTTGAACTGATGCATAAAGTTGTCTTTTTCTTCTGTCAAGCCGACGATGAGGCGCGCAGAAGTGCAACTCATGTGATGCGGAGCTTGATATGGCAACTAGCAGAGCAGAACCCTGCCTGTGCGTGCCATCTACCACTTTACCTCTACCCGCCCAAGGATAAGCAGGCCGTGCTCGACTCTCGAGAAACCTTATGGAGCCTCTTCAAGAAAATGGCGGATGACCTCCGATCGTCTGTGATTTTCTGCCTGCTTGATGGACTCGACGAATGCGATGACCATTCCCGACAGTGGCTGGTTACAAAGTTCATGGGCATTTGCACTATGCATGGACCTGGAGCCGGCACATCCACTGTGCGGACAATCATTGTCAGCCGCCCCAAAGTCCTAGGACTTCGAGCAGACAAGTGTATACTGCTTGATCCGGACAATAGCGACCGCATCGGTCGAGACATTGCAGCATTCGTGCGAAACAAGGTGGACGAGCTTTCGGACCAGCTCGAAAACCTTTCCGATGAATCGCGTTCTAAATTCAAATCTCGAATGCATGCAGGACTGATGGATCGTGCTGAGAGTACTTTCTTGTGGGTGGGATTTGCAGCGACTGAGTTGCTCCAGCAGGCAACAATGACCCAAATGGAGGCCGTGATGCAGCAGCTGCCCAAAGGGCTCCCTGCACTCTATGATCGCATGCTACTGCAGATTGATGCGAGCCACCGGCATATCAGCTCAAAAATCTTGCGCTGGGTTGCCATGGCAGCTCGTCCGTTAAATGTGGACGAACTGGGAGTGATTATCGGTTCCGAAGAATCTGGCTCTGTACCCTCCGACCAAAGAATTATCGATCAAATTCTCATATGCGGGTCGTTTATCACAATCTCGGATGCTGGCGAAGACGGTACTCATGAGTTGAACACAGACGGTTCTCGTTCTCGTACCGTTAGTCTTGTGCACGAATCTGCGAGAGAGTATCTCACTGTTGCACACACACGCCACATTGCAGCTCTGGAAAGCTTTCACTTTGAACCTTCGGTGGTGCACTTGGAGATGGCGAAAACCTGTCTTGTTTACATAGGACAAAACGATGGGCTATACATCCCTTACAACAGATCTTCTCGGGCCCTCCTCGATCAGAGCATTCGCAGTGAGACCTCTTCCAGTCGTTCAAGTTCCAGCTCTATAACTCTCGGCTTCTCCATCTATGCAACATTTTACTGGCCAGAACATGCGCGACTCTCGGGCGACTGTTTCAAGCAACTGTTTGCCGCGGCACCCATGTTCTTCGCGAAAAGATCCTCTCTACGAGATAGATGGTGGACAGATGTTTCAGATTCCAGTCTTTACCGGCTAGGTCACGACGCATTTTCCAGGCATGACATCCCTGCATTGCATATGGCATCTTTTCTCGGAATAGCTTCATGGGTGACTGAGCTCTTGAAACCAAAGCTGGGGTTCCTGCCACGGCTGTGGCAGAATCGGTCACATGGTGCATATGGCCTGAGACCTTTGATGTATGCTTCGATTGGAGGCCACACCGTGGTCGTCGACCAGCTGCTCCGCAATTGCGCCAAGGCCAATTCCAAGGACCGCAATAAAGAGACAGCTCTGCATCATGCCGTGCGTCATGAAAGGGTCGAAGTGGCCCGGCTTCTGTTAAAGCGAGGTGTCGATGCTGAGGCCAAGGACCGAGAAGGATATTCTGCATTACACGCTGCAGCCCAGATTGGCAATGTCATGCTAGTACGTCAACTACTTGAGCATACCGTGTCTCTCGAGTCTAGGTGCAACGGCTTTCAATATGAGTCGAAAGATGGATGTACGCCCTTACACCTCGCTGTCGGATATGGCCATGCAGATGTGATGGAAATCCTTTTGGACAAAGGTGCAGAGGTTGATTCGAGAAATACTCACAAGCAAACGCCGCTACACATGGCAACCGACCGTGGGTACGTCGAACGGTCACTAATCTTGTTGCGTAAAGGTGCATCTGTTCATGCTCGATCTGATGTTGGCACGACGCCATTGCACCACGCATCGATGGACTCACCGCCAAACCAAACACTATTAGGAATTCTGCTCGACGCTGAGGCAGATGTCAACGCGCGGACACACGCAGGCGAAACGCCGTTGCACCTCGCGGCATACAATAGACATGCAAGCGAAGAAACGCTTAGCGTCCTGCTCCAAGCTGGAGCAGAACTCGGTGCCCGGACTTCCTCAGGTATGACCCCTTTACACGCTGCGGCACAAATTCTGCACTTGGAAGAGGGCATTTTGGAGGGTCTAGTTCTAGCCGGAGCAGACATCGACTCGCTTTCCAATGATGGTCACAGCCCGCTCGACTTAGCATTGGAGACTAAACCAAGGTCCAGCTGGACGCAGCCAAATCTTCGCAACGCGCGTGTTCTCATCGCGCACGGCGCCAGTGCCCACTTGACGGACAAGACAACGCTGCTGCACAAAGCAGCGTCGGTAGGCGACGAGCAGCTTGTGGCGATCTTGCTCGAGCACGGATTCCGCTCTATGATCAGCGTACCGGACGCGACCGGGGCAACACCATTACATCGAGCAATCACAGGAAGTCAAACAATGCGCGATATTGAAGACGATAGGAGCTTCGCGAGTACGGAGGTACATGTTTGGGAACGAGATCACCCGGCATCGATTGCTCAGCTACTACTCCAGAGCGGCGCGAACGTTGAAGCTACAGACCAGCGAGGAGAAACAGCGTTGCACTATGCGACCAAGTGTGGAAGAAAAGACCTGATGCGTATCTTGTTTGACTCAGGGGCAGACATCGCCGCCAAAGCTGGAAATGGTAAGACAGCGCTACAAATGGCTCAGACTATGAGTGACGAGACCTTGGCCCGGCTACTGGTCGAGCACGGAGCGCGAGACGCAGAATGAACATAGACACCGAGCTCATCATGCTCATGTACATGCGACGTTGTCGAATTTAACTTGTACAAACCGACAGATTTCAATCAGATGACGAGCCATCCCAATGCTTTTAACAGGAGGATCGGATGGATTTTGAGCGAGCATCTGGTTCCGAGAATGTAAAGAAACGATCGTTATAGCCAAAGGTCTTGAACCAGCCATGTCTCTAATTCATGGTTACCGGTTCGGCGGGAGGGTATTTGAGCGCAGCCCTCACCTTCGCACCAATGCCCTTCAGTCGATGGCACGGCTCGTTAGAGAACACAAACCGGACGAAACGGTCTCCGTGAGCCTCTCCCCAACCACCCATTGGAGTAGTAAATATACCTTGTTCCACCAACGCCCTCGTTGCTTCCTTCCCGCTCTCGACTCGAAGAACAAAAGACCACCCACCAGCCGGAACGCCCACCGGGAGCCCTTCGAGCTCCTGCATTAGAAGATCTCGCCTAGCCTGGAGCTCCCTGGTGAAATCACGACAGTCCTCATCGGAGTCCTCCAGAGCTGCTTGTGCGGCTTTCTGCGCAATCCCGACAGGGACAACGACATTGGCCATTCCTACGAGCTGGACATCGGGGATTAACCACGCTGGTCCAACTATCCAGCCAACGCGCCATCCGATCAGACGTAGTTCTTTCGATGCGCTTCCGATAGTTATGGTCCTTTCTGCCATCCCGGGAAACGAGGCGGGATGGATCACTGGCCGATCATCGAAGAGAAGTCTTTCGAAGGCAGCGTCGTATAACAAAAGAAGGTCGCGAGAGATGCAGACATCTGCTACAGCTTGCCAGTCCTTTCTGTCCATATACACTCCAGATGGCAGAGCTGGTGAGCCCAGCAACAAGGCCGACATACGTATTCCCTTCTTCTCTTGCACCGACTCGATGAATTGCGCAAGCTTCTCGCTGGGAAACTTCCAGGTGTCGCCAGGGTGAAACTCCAATGGAAAGAGGATAGGAACAGCACCAACGAGCTTTACTCGGTTGATGAGCCCAATGTATGTCGGATCGGTCATGAGAACACCCTCTCCAGGCTCAACCGTCGCAAAAAGCGTATTGAGAACTCCACTGAGTCCACCGGCTGTGATTACACAATTCTCTTCGCCAGAGTACTGTGCAACATTCCCAGTCATTCGGGACACATGCACTGCAGCTGTCTTCCGAAGGCCAAGTTGGCCAATGAACGGCAGATAGCTGTTGTCTTCTTTGCTTGTTAATGCTCTGGTGGTAGCTTCGAGCGCGACGGGGTTAGGGGGAACATCTGTGTCAAGGTTCTCCATTCTGAGTGGTTTGTCGTGTCCATGTCCAGCTCCTGGCTCCGCAATAGATGATTCTTCTTGTCGAGCCGCTAATGCGCCCATTCGGTCTACGCCGATACCAGCCAGCGATTGGACTCGGGTAGTGCGTCGCTCTGCCATCTCGCACTGACTTCCTGCTCAACAATGAAACACGTCAAATGTAGAAGAATTGTAACCCGAGGAATGTTGCAGAATCTGAGTTAGAACAAATGCAAATAACACAAGCATCGATGTGCAGACACGGGAACCAATGTCAGCCAGGTTGATGAACTCTGTTCAAGATAGCCGAAGCCAAAGGTGATCGAGATATCTAAATTAGAAGCTCTAGGCAGCAATGGCAGCTTGATAATCAGCTGTGGAGCAAGTGGTACCGAAGGTACGCTTTCGCGCCATGATCGACATCGGTAAGACTATTAGCCGAGTGATGAGTCCACTCGTGGAAGCTTCTAGTTCGCGACAAGACGATATGCCAAATAGTGAGCCTTTCATACGATCATTCCTTTCATGCGATCATTCCTTACATCAAGGGATCCATTTTGGCGTACTAACTAGCTTCCGACACGATGTGCAGTGCGCAGGCCACCAAGGACAACATTGGTCCATTGGATTGATATTCTGATTTATCTTTAGCTGCCTAAGCTCGCTGGAATGCAAGATTGACAAAAGTCACTGGAAAGACTTCTCTACTTGGTTTCATCTATTCTTCGTTCTC
>Ga0265797_10007338_pt1 | contig 15144 bp, 14 predicted proteins | sample P2T30metagenome_FD_192433 | JGI IMG/M metagenome (GOLD analysis project Ga0265797, IMG submission 192433) | Plant litter microbial communities from East Loma Ridge, Irvine, California - P2 T30 | ecosystem: Environmental > Terrestrial > Plant litter > Unclassified | place: USA: California... | reverse complement strand
TTGAACTTGTAATATTACCCTTCGCGGATACGACATTCAGTTCAACGCACGCACATACCCCATATCCGCGGCTCTATACAGAACACGGCAGCGTACATCCGCCCCAAACCAACAACACACCAATTCCAAGACAGCAGCGCCTGTGTTTCTTCACGCTCTCAAAAAATCCGCCTTACCCAGCAAATCTGCAATCCATAGAATATCTCCCCGCCTACCCCCAAAATGGCAACAGCAACATCTACCCTCCCACACCACCCACCCAACCCATCAATCATGGCCTCATCTACCACTACTCCTACCCCCGTCATCACAGCAACAGCTTTGATGAAGGCATCTCCCCATGACATAGCCCAGCTGCACGACATCCACACCCTGCTCAACAACATCTTCGCGCGCAACCGAAACCAGCACCAACGCAGCACATGGTGGAAAGGTCTCCACGGATTCCGCAAGCAAATCACCCTCCTACTCCAAGACCTTCTGCACGGCTCCGCAAAGGAGCGCGAAGGCAAAGTCGAGGCGCGATTGAGGTTTTGGGATCGCGGAGCTGTGCATACGTGGTACTAGTATGTTTACCAGTCTTATCCTTCCAAACCTCTCCCAATTCCGCTTGGAAGATGCATCGAGTTTAATGGGTGCTAATTATTCCGTAGTCAGTTCAGTCAACTAGTTGCTGTGGGACCGTTCGCCATGCTTGGCCTCGTTATGATGGCGAGTGTAGCTCGCGTATGCAGAATTACCGGTATAACGGCTGTTTACGAGGAAATCGCTTCAAGCGATGTCAAAGGTGTTTTGAGCGCGAGTGACGAACTAGCCTTGGCGGATGAGTTTAGTGGGGCATTGGACGAGGGGGAGGGGACGACGAGTAAATGGTTCGAGTCTCGCGTTTGAGTTCATGCATGTATATATATACTATCAGCGATGGATATGGGATGATACCTGATGGTCGGGCCTGGCTGTCTTCACGGCGTTTGGAGAGTTTGTAACAAGTCATAGAATGTATTCGATGCTTCCTGTCTCGCGTATTCTGGCGTTTTTCTTGCTGGTAAACCCTATGCGGATATATGCAACTCCCACTCTACCGAATACCGAACCTAGAACCTATAGTACCGAAGCGCTCCCTACCAGTGGTTACCGTTGGGCTCTGTGCTGCGATCTGTGCCCCCTCTTGTACCTTCTCCAGTAGGACGGCGCCCTTGATTTGGTCAACCTTGCTATACTTCTTGTTCCTTTGCGCGATGTCGTAGAACTCCAATTCGTTATCCGTGCCCATCAGCGCTACAGTCTGTGTCAACTCGTCCAAATTCTCCATCAAGATAGGGTTGTTGAGCGAGCTGACGAATTCGCTCAAAAAGGTGGTGTCGGCGGCTAGGGTAGCGACAGCAGCAGGGGAGATGCGCTTGATGTTATCGGCGAGGGGGAGGTCGAGGATGGCGGTGGAAGCATGTGACAAGGCATCAAAGTAGATAAACTCCTTAATCTCTGTCGGCAGGGCTAAAAGCACCGAAGACATTATGTTGGAGAGATACCTAGTCAGCTCCAACATGTATGTCGAAGGTTCAGTCTGCGGTTTGGTAGCCATCCAATCGTACTCTGCCGTTTCGATCAGGTCGTCGATCTTGCTGTTTACGAGCTCGAACACACGGTTTGAGGCAGTATTCTTGGCTTTCGCGAAACGTTCCGTCGCCGCAAGGACGATAGGGCCTGTCGCTGATGGCGAAGAGCGCGCTTCGAAGAGCAAATCTTGTAGCTCCACGCAAGCATTCTCGAAGTGTTCCAGATTAGTCAAGATTTGGACAATCTGTCCTGGATATTGACTGGCGAGCTTTTCTATGAGACTACCACAGACTTTCTCGCACAGTAGCTCATCCAGGCTCGTCCTCAGCGTCTCATCAATAATACTGCTCTTCTGGAAGTAGTCGTCGCTGAACAGGTAGATTTGATTCAAGAAATTCCGAATGTCGATGCAACATAGCGGGTACATCTGAGAGAACGGTAGAACACATGGGAATGTGAGTGGTTCGTTAGAAGCCGGAGGGTTATACCAGGATACTGAGACAACCTTATCATACTCTTCGCTCGAGTTGATCGGCATAGGCATGTAGTCGTCGGTGTGTACAATCTCGAGGAAGTCCTCGCTGAAGCGGTGTTTGAGGAGGGTGGAGTATTTGGAGAAGAGCGTTAAGAGAAGGTCGTTCATTGCGGATACGGAGTAGCCCCATTTCTGCGAATGTGGTTAGCGCATGTAATGCAGTGATGATGTTGGGACGTGACGAACCTCCATTGTCAGCATAAAAAGCGCAATACGGCCCTTGATCTTTAGGAGCAGCTCGTCGTTCTCGACGGTGTGGAGTTGGCTAGTGATGAGATTGATGGCGCTTTGACACATTGAGTCCCATAATTCGTCGACCTGTACCCGCGTTAGCGATGCTTTACGCAAATGAGCAAGTTTTTCGTACATCAGCTTGTGACCGCAGGTTGAGAGTCTTCGACATAGTAGCCTTCTCGATGATCGCATAACCAGCAATGCTCTCTAACAAGCTGCTCAAGTCGCCGCACTCCTCATCGAGCAAGTTGAGCTTGTTCGGTATAATGAGGTCTTTCTGAGTTCTTCGATCCGAGGCGTATTCTAATCTGAATTGATCGCTCTTGCCGAGCGTCTCGTTAATGTGCATCGCCTCGAACAACGGCGAGAAGTCTGTCTCGTTTCCAGCTTCCTCGTTATTTAGCACATCGAACTCGTCTGTCTCGTCGGCTACAAGTTCGATTGCTGAGTTCAGTTTGAACTTCGAGAAGCGTTGGTCGGCCTCGGCGCGCTCTTGGTTGCGCGTCCTCCGTACATCGGTGTAGTAAAATGAGACCTCGCCCAAGAATTGTGCCGACTCGCGAATGCGGTAGAGCCATGTACTCAGATCGTTCTTGACTGCTTCTCTGATCTGTTCTTGGGTTTGCGGTATAGATTTTTCGATCAAATTGGCGATCTTAAAGCGGTTGATCTCCTTCAAATGGATCGTCTGCAGCTCGTCTAGCGCTCGTAATGCTGCATAGTAGTTCTTTTCCCTCAGCATATCTTGGACCGCATTGGCGATTCGCAGTACGTTTAAACACGCGTTCAGGGCTTGAGATGCTTCATCGATGTTTTGACGCACGCCTCGCGAATCAACGAGAGCTTTCTTCTGCTCCGCCAGCTTCTCAATGCTCTCTTGGATCGACTCGTTGAGCTGCAGGATCTCGCCACTCATCTGCACAGTCTGGTCTCGTATTCTAAGTAGTGAGTCGACTGAACTGACGAAATCTTGGTGATTCGCATTGCATATCCGCTCAATCTCGCTTTCGCGATCGTTGGCATAGCGGTCAAATGTGATTTGTAGCTGGTTTGAGTAGCGTGGGTCCTTCATGATGGGGATCAGCTGGTCGATGTAATCTGATCCCACGGATGATTGGGAGATCTATTTCCGTCAGAACGTATAGCACATACACATGTATTTTGGGGTCATCTACTTGTTTGATGGCCATCCACAAGTCATCATCAGGGTCCACGGCTGAAGGCATGATGGCGGTTGCCTGGTACGAGATGTCGCGTCCGATCGCAAAACACGTCAAGTATCGAACGAAGATCAGGTCACAATGGTCGTAGCTATGTCTAGTTCTGTTCTGATGTTGTGGTTGATGTTGCTCGTCGTCGTCGCATATGAAACGCGTACCTGGCAAGTCGGTGGAAATAGCGCTAATGCGGAAGCAACTTAGCTGACTTGGCGCGGCTCATGGGACCCACTTTCCCTTGTGAGGTTCAAATGTTTGAGATTGAAGCGCCATGATCAAACAGCTACAGTGAATTGGGAAAACCATGATTGCATGTGTTTCCGGTGTGACATGGGTGCCTTTAGCTTGAACTTCTACGTACCGAACAGAAGCAATGAGGTTTGAGGTCGGACGTATTGATCGTTGTCGAGTGTACACAGCAGGATATTCCACTGAAGTGCATACACAACCGCCGATGTCATATCCAGCAATCACAGCAGAGAGAGTTGGTTTTTCACATATCTCAACGCGCGAAACATCTAGAATTTGGTTAAGTTCGGAACGTTCATGGCTTTGCAGAAGCCAATGATCTGCGCGACGCGCCGCGCGCGCCCCACTTTCTGGAGCGATGACGGAGTAACCCCGCCGATTTCTCTCTACTCCGATCCGGAGTCAACGCCAAAGATATAATCTTCCCCAAACTTTTTCGCATCTTGGCAATTACTCTCAAATCACACAACATGGAGGCCATCACAAGTAAGTCAAGAGCATGATTGAGGCGAACTTCGACTAATTGATGGCATAGACAAAGTTCAGAACCTTATGGGCAACGTCAGCGGGGCTGCTGCTGGAGCATACAGCGGAAAGTAGGTGCTCGCTGAATATTTATTCTGGTAGAATTTGGCTAATTGGGGGGTAGGACCGCTCTGTTGCTTGGTGCTGGTTTCGTGTAAGTCGTTCATTAACCAACTTCAGTATCCATAGAACTGACAACCACAGCACACGACCCACTGTTGACGTCCTCGCAAAGTCCGGTGTCAAGGTCACAGTAGCATGCCGTACTCTCCAGAAGGCTCAAGACCTGGCCAAGGGTATCCCCAACACCAACGCCATCAGCGTACGACCACATCGCTCGTATCTGCATTGCTTAATGCTAACGAATCCCAGCTCGATGTCAACGATGCCGACGCTCTCGACGCTGAAGTCGCCAAGGTCGACGTCGTAATCTCCCTCATCCCCTACACATTCCACGCGACCGTCATCAAGTCGGCAATCCGCAAGAAGAAGAACGTCGTCACAACCTCCTACGTCTCCCCAGCGATGATGGAGCTCGACGCACAAGCCAAGGAGGCTGGTATCACCGTCATGAACGAGATTGGTGTAGACCCCGGTGTCGACCATCTCTCTGCCGTCCTTACCATCGACGAGGTCCACAAGGCCGGTGGCAAGATCCTGTCATTCAAGTCATACTGCGGTGGTCTCCCCGCACCAGAGTGCTCAGACAACCCGCTCGGTTACAAGTTCTCCTGGAGCTCGCGCGGTGTGCTTCTCGCACTCCGTAACCAGGCTGCTTTCTACCAAGATGGCAAGGTCAAGTCTGTTGAGGGCCCCGAGCTCATGGCTGAGGCGAAGCCATACTTCATCTACCCCGGCTACGCTTTTGTCGCGTACCCCAACCGTGACTCCACCCCCTACAAGGAGCGCTACAACATTCCCGAGTGCCAGACCATCATCCGCGGCACACTGAGATACCAAGGTTTCCCAGAGTACATCAAGTGCCTCGTCGACATTGGTTTCCTGTCCGAGGACCCCAAGGACTTCCTCAAGGAGGGCGAGAAGCGCACATGGCGCGATGCCACCGCCAAGATCATTGGCGCATCCGGCGACAAGGACGAGGACCTTATCTGGGCCATCTCCTCAAAGACAAAGTTCGCTAGCACAGAAGAGAAGGACCGCATCATCACCGGTCTCCGCTGGATTGGTCTCATCTCCGACGAGCAGATTGAGGCCCGTGGTAACCCTCTCGACACCCTCTGCGCTACTCTCGAGAAGAAGATGCAGTACGAGAACGACGAGCGTGACATGGTCATGCTCCAGCACAGGTTCGAGATTGAGAACAAGGACGGCAGCAAGTCTGTCCGTACCTGCACACTAGCCGACTACGGTGACCCCAAGGGTTACTCCGCCATGGCTAAGCTTGTCGGTGTACCCTGTGCTGTTGCCGTCCAGCAGGTGCTTGACGGCACCCTGAGCGAGAAGGGTATCCTGGCTCCCATGAGCCCAGAGATCTGCGCCCCATTGATGAAGACACTTGAGGAGCAGTATGGTGTTGTGTTCAAGGAGAAGACTGTTCCTTTGTAAGGAAGTCGCCTGTGGTGCACAATGGAAGGCAGATAAACGGTGATCATGATATGGTATAGACAAAAGCTAATGAGCTTTGAGATGACTGAATGAAAACATCAATCGCTTCCATGACTAGATTCTCTTCTGAAAGTGGTATCTTTTCCTATTGTGATATCGCATTCGTCTCTACGCCACCTCTCTGTAATTCCTTCCTTAATCCAGACCAGCAGCCGGCGGCCTACCACCAACAGCCTTCTTCGGCGCCGCCGCACCTCCTCCTCCTCCCATACCTCCCCCGAACATACTCCCCAACATGTCAAACATGGGGTTCCCCTGCCTCGGGATCTTGATTCCAAAGTACATTTCGCCAATCTGATCCAACGCCTCGTTCCAGTTCACCTCCTTGAGATCCCCCGCATAATGGCTCTTGAGCTGCCTCCACAGACTCGGATCGCCCCTCTCCACACTCAACAGCAACAGTCCGAGGAAGTTCAACAACGGTAACGAGGGGTATACGCGGAAGTCGGAGGACTTTGTGCTGACGGGCTGGGTAGGCGGGTTCGGCGCTTTTTGCAGCGAGGAGGTGAAGAGGAGGTAGTGTTTATTCGCAGCGCGTAGGTTGCCGGTTAGGAGGTAAGGTAGGATACCGCGGGCGGCGTAGAGGGGTGCGGTGTGCGGGGCGTCGGATGTGTACCACGAGTAGTGGAGGGAGGAGAGGGTTGAGGCGCTGTCTTGGGTGCCGAGGAGGAGGTGGCGTTCTGCTTCGTAGGGCTCGAGGTCTGTTTAGTCGTTGCATCAGTATCCTCTGATAAGTGTTATGGGGGTTAAGTTTGTGCATACCCTCTGCGTATAGTCCTCCAGCGACGTGGTGTATTTCTGGGTCACCAGCTGGGTAATCGCCAAATCGACTACTCCACGCTACCATCTCACCCACAAATTTCTTCTTTGTAGGCTCATCCTTGGGGAAGGCACGTAGAAGGCCTAGTAGTCGTCCTTTGCTCTCAGCATCTACCTTCACTTCCCCTTTGTTGTACACATCGAGGAGGAATATGCAGAGGTCGCCGCCTGAGCCGCCTTGACCTGCTTGGAGGAGGGACAGCGCGCCAGAGTGGAGGATGGAGGTTGCAGACGCCCAGTCTGAGGCTTTTGTGTAGCGGGAAGCGATTACGCGGAGTTGTTGGTGGGCTTCGTAGAATTGGCCTTCTGCGATTCTGGGTGGGGTTAGTGATGTGCGCTATGTGCGATAAGAACGGGACCTGTCACTTTTCGCGTTGTCGCGCGAGCGTCTTCTCGATTTTGGAGGCCATGTTGGGTGGTCGAGTGGCTAAGGTGGGGAGTTGCTCTGGTGTTGTTGAAGCCCTGTGAGCTTCTGGATGGTGTTCGGGAGCGATGACGCAGCGCTACGGGCGGCTGCTGAACCCCACATCAGCCGCATGGTCGAGTCCAACTTCTTTCGCACAATATTTATTAGCATGTTCTGTTTACCACTGACTTCCCTTCAGGACGATATGCTTCTTTCTCACGACGCTGTTTGAGAATTGCCCTGACGAGTGGTCAGGCAAAAAGAGAAGCCCTTCTTCTTCGAGACACTTGAGTCGGACAGACAGTCGACCTTCACGAACACATCAAGGGCAAACGTCAAGAGCAAAAATCATGAGGTTTTGCGACGACCGGGACTCGAACCCGGAGCCCAAGCAGGCAACGTATAGAGCGTGGGAAGCTTGGATTTTACCCTTAAACCATCATCGCGGTGTCATGATTAGCTAATTTAGGACAAACAATATTTATATAGCTATCAAAAGTTCCAAAACAGGGAGCCGACAGCATGACCATGATGAGGAAGTAACATATCGAACGATTCAACAGCTTCAACAGCTCCTCTGCGTAGCCGGAACATGCTGATGGCGGGGCTGAGGTGGGACGAGACGACAGGAGCGGGGTGCTGGCGCTTACCTTGACAGGTCTCCAGGGGTGGTGGCTCCTCCGCATAACAGCGGTCTCGGATCGAATTAGAACGCTGCATACAATCTAAGACCTTTTCATGAAAGACAAACGATAGGGGCCAAAACAAGCCAGACTCCATGCGTAGGCGATGGCTTGCATGAGCGAGCAGACTGACAGTTCATCTCAGCTCATCAAAATCTCAGCCTGATGACTTGACAATTCCTCACTCTCCACAGCTTTGACCTTACAACTGTTTAGAGTTATTCATACCGATATCCTAAAAGATATATACATTGTTCGTCATCAAACACACCGCGATATGGTCAGCGAAACCAATGTGGCGACAGCCGCGTTGGCTATAGCGATCTCAGCCTTGGTCATCGCAGCCGGTCAACTTATCGCCCAACTGTTTTCAACTGCAGATGGATACCGGAGATGCCAGCCGTCTGTCATTGGAGATTGGTACAAACTGGTAGAATTGAAGTTCCGGTGGTGAGTGTGCTGATCATGTACCGGCCGCATCAAGATCGGGCTCAGATGTGCTGATTTAAGTAGGAGCTCATTTCGATATGAAGTCAAGGTCACGACACCTCATTTCTTAATCGAGCCAATTTTGCATCACAATAAGCGCGTGTCTTTTTTATTGGACCAGGAGAAGCCCCTTCCGAAGTTTCCTTGGTCTCTGTACAGGGTAAACTCACGCTACTTGGTCCCTTCTCACTACCGAGTAGCACTTCTGGGTACTTTGGAATCACGCCTGGGTACTTTCTGTCCTGACAAAGTATCCCAACGTGCTCTAGGTAGATTTCACAAAAGCTGGGACGACTAAACAGAAAGCTCATAAACACATAGACAGTGCAGGGGAAGACGTTCCTACGTGGGTAACTTTATTGGACGACATCCACCGCGGTCAATCTTCCACCAATACCCGCTTTATGACCGACGACATGCTTTCCGAGCAGTGGGAGAATTATCTAGCACCCATTTGTATCACGAGTATGTTTCCAAGGTTCGAAGTGTACGTGAGACATAAACTGATACGGATGGGACCTGTATAGGGAAAACCCGTTCTTGGGACTTCATGCCACCGGATATCGTGCGACCAGTCTCTAGCACTACAATTGGCTGTCTAATCACGATGGCATATCGGCTGGGTATGACATGGTCAGACTTCCGACTCGATGAAGGCAAGATGCGTGCAAGTGGCAGCGGTCGAAGCTTCTCCACATCGATAGTGCGCGGGATGGGGCTAGTCGTGGAATATAGCGGGAGTACGAATATCGACTCCCGGAACAGTGAAAGCCGTATGTTCAGTATCGCTGCTGACAAGGTACGTCATGTTCATCTATGAATACATCAATGTGTGAGCAGCCTTGTCGAACGGCAGGTCAATTCCTGAGCCACTAGCGCTGGAGCGCCCAATCCGACGTTAGACCGTTTACGATGTGTCATAAATCCTTACTTGATTGGAACTTTGGCTTACAAATATAAGATGACATGCGGGATCATACCTATCCATGGAAGCCAGTTATGGATGGGCGGCTATCGGGATTTACATTTGAGGAACACACAATCACCCTCGGATTTGGAACTCAAGCAACCATTTTCGTGTCTCAAAATAAATGGTGATGCAAAGGTAGCTTTAGAAGCAAGTTTATTGCACAAGGATCCTGCTCAAAGACTTCCCGGGTTTACGGACATCATAGGATTATGGTGCGACTGGATCCCCCTTCGGAACCTCCCAACAAATACAATCGACAACCCATTTCCGTTTCCATTAACGACAATGGGTGAAAGACCCGAGTCACGTAACGTTTGGAGGTCGGAGCTTGGAAAGCAGGTGTCATTGCTCTCAGATGCGCGTAAGCTAGTGCTGCAGTTCTACGACAACTGGGAGGTACAGAGTTCCAAGCATTTCGTGAGTAACTACCGGGTTCAAACGATATCAGATTCTCAGGTCGCTTTCTTCAAGAAGGCGTTTGACGACACAACAGCATATCTTGATAAGTGCTTCGAGGCCGTCAATGCAGACTACTACTTTCTCATATACAGAATACTCGTACGTGTGCACATCTCCATCAATGCGCGCAGTGTCGAACAAGCCGAGGAGAATATCAAGAACAATGTGGCACGGGGAACAGATTCGCTTCCGAACAATCTAGACCCAGTCTTCAAAGAACGCGCTTACATTTACGCTGACAATATACCCAAATTTGTGGAAGAGATGGAGAGGTATGACTTCAATGGTCCCGAGAAGAACATCTCGTTTGAAGACATATGGTGGATATTGATGATGCGCCTCCATGCGTGGACTATGAGCGTTAACTGGGTCGACGACAGAGGAGGCGTGAAGATCCCGAGCGAATACTACCATAGTACGGCTCGAGTGTACATCTTGTAGAGCAGGTTCTGCCTCCTCTGGATACCGATTGCGCGTGGTGAAGGGGTTGGATTTGAGGAGTCTTTGATAGAAGACCGTAGACAGTGTATAGCTCGCTCAAGGCTGCTAGGTATAAATGCACATCATCACGAGACTGCAAACATGGGAATAATTGTAGGGTGAGCGCATTGCTCAAAACATGCATTTGTCACAATGCCTAAAGGTATCCAAGAAGTGAATCGTAAATGGTCGTAGCACAGCCGTCGTGTCCGAAAGACCCAATCCACCGAAAATCGATGGTGTAGAAGAAGAAAGCCCAAGTCCCAGTCCCGATAGCCTCTAAACCCCAACCTATGCCCATATACACCTTTTGTAAACCGCGTAGCTAAGTTCCTGTAGCATGCGACCAGCCATCCCTAAGCAGATGGAGAAAGAAGAAGAAAGAGTAAAAAGAGGTGCCTAAGCAGAAGCAGTGAAGTCACGGGCGTGAGCACGCTTGGTGACGGAAGCGACAGAGGCGAGCCTGGGGCCAGGCGCATCCTGGATGGTCTCACCAGCCTTGTGCCAGTAGAGGTCCCACTGGAGGAGCTCGTCGCTGGAGTGGTACAGCTCGGTACCCTTCTTTCCAGCGGGCACCTTCTGGCTGTCGTCACCGCCGGTGACCTTGATGTTGAAGGCCTGAGGCCAGAACTGGCGGTTGCTGACAGGGCCGTTGTTGTGGATGGAAACAACCTCAGTCCTGAGGACGTAGTTGCCACTAGGGATCTCCTTGGGGATAGTGACGCTCTGGGTGTTGCCGTTGTCGTAGAAGATGGCGTCGGTGCCCCAGTAGCCGACCTCACCTTGAGGGTCGCCGCCGGAAGAGTAGCGGCCCTTGCGGTAGTCGATGAGCGCGCTCTGGTGGATCTTGAAGAACTCAAGCTCGGTCTTGTCGACGTTCTTGCAGTCGCCGTTGCAAGGAGCCATGTAGGTGGCTGTCCAGCCGTGGTGAGAGCAGTCCCAGCCCTCCTCGCCGGCGCCGCAGGTACCTTCGTGGTGCCAGGTGAACTTTACGGGCTCGCCAGCGGGGGCTTCGACGGTGTATGGGGAAGGAGAGGCATCCTTGTGGGCAATGATGTCGGGCCTAGAATTCAGTCAGTACATGGAAAGAAGACTTTACTGTGGTGGACATACTGGTTCAGCTCGCTGCCATAGATGGGCTGATATCCCCAGCCCTGGTTGGTCCACCAAGCAGGCGACTTGTTACCAGGATCCTGCTTGGAGGCCTGACGGAAACCTTCGTAAGTCTTTCCTCCAGCCTCGAACTTCTCGACGGAGGTGTGACCGGCCACGGCGGAGATGAGGGCAGCTACAAGAGCGCCGGTCTGAACAATCTTGGACATAGACATGGTTGATATGTTGGTTGGTTATAAGATGACGTTTCTTTGCAAGAGTTTTTGGGTGGTTATATGTTTAAAGAATGTGAAGAAAGTGAGTGACTCGTTGATAGCACCGGGCTATAGAAAGAATGACTGGTCAATGAATGACTGAAGAGAGTGTGACTTGCTTGTTGAGAGCGTGGAGGACATGTTGAGCAAGGGCGAGCAGTCCTTATGAACACTTGCAGCAAGACTAAGCCAAGATGCAGCCAACGTCCAGAACACCATTTCAGAGGCGCTTACTTTTCGCCCCGCCTTTCCCGGCGGCCGTGAGGGGTTTGCACGGTCGCTTCTGATGTCTTTGACGTGCGTCGTGCTGACCATAGAGCTGCGCCGGCGCTCAGCATGTGGAGAGTGTGCCTGACGCTAATGTAGGTACGAGAGGACTAGTCTCTTCGTTACGACGACTGGGTTCGCCTGGCGTGTTGGAGAACACATTCGCTACCGTGGGTTGTCATCTGAGCGCGTATGTCAGCTGTAAAGATGACGATGCGTACCCCTTCCCTTTGCATCGTGCTAATATTGTCACGTCGCTGTCGGTGTCTCAGCCTGCTGTGCTATGCTCATCCCCGAGTGGAGTTGGCATACGCACTCTCGTATACCGAAGCCCGGACACAGAAGCCTCAAAGAATTTCGGTGGATCTCGGAGAATACCGAGATCACCCAAATCAACCAAAACGACGAATCAAATCGCTGTGATGTCATGTGAATTTGCGTTTGAAATGACTTGGGCTGTTTTTCTCGTGGTCGGATCGCCGTTCGGCTGTGAGTCGTGGAAGCAGGGGTGAATACGGGGCTTCCGCTGCCGCACAGCGCCGCTGTTTCAGCCACCAGAGGGCTATCGATAAACAGCCTATCGACAAGGCCCATCGCCTCCCAACACATGCCGGGCGCATGCACAAACTGTGGTTCACTTCTGCGACGAAAACGTACGGGTGTTTCGAGAGAAAGTCGTGCTATGTTTCAAAGAATGCACCCTGACGAACTCCCACCGAACACACATTTGAGATTGTAGCCATAGTACGCTTTCTGGCCTTCCTGGTAATACGAGGTACACGCATGACACTGCCGAAAAGCCTTGGTATTTTTCCTCCTCCGTGGTCCAGATGCTGGCACTCCGCTCAGGGATCGACAGGTCGCCACGAGCAGGCTTGACCTTCCTCCTTGAGTTGTGCACCCGTGTGATCCGGACGATGCGGATGCATGCGAGCGTTTCCTGCAAAGTGTACGATGCCGTAGTAGCGCTCGGTACGGGATAGTTGCGGTGTCGGCAAAAGTTACTTACGTGTAGGACTTGTCAAAGCGAAATAGCAAAATGATCAGTGATGTCGCGAATGGCCAACCAGCGCTCCGTTATACCGACACCTCTTTACCATCATATCCGTACTGCAACAGCCTTGGTTGCCATCATTTTCTTCGGTTTGAATAAGCGAAAACATGCTGGCAAACGTAGAATTTCTTGATCTACACCTAGAAGATTCGGGTGTTTTCCCAGCATCATTTGGTGGCGCTCTCCATTGCAATTTGCTGCCTTGCTGTTGGCCAATAGTCGTACGATTGTTCCATGGACATCAAAAGCAAGTTCGTCGAGATGTTCCTTGTTCATCTAGAGACACCCCGCTCTCGACAGCCTGCATGATGATTTCTTTTTATGAGCGATCCCATGGGCCTTTTGCGACAATGACTGCAGGATCGTCGTCCGGCACGGCTCTGCAGGCGAGAAATGCACCCAAGTATTGATTTTCTGCCCTGCTACCACGAAAATCCCATCGTGAGCGTCAATATTACGACCGCACTGGCTTTGATCGACGTTTCCTGCAGCTTTTCAAGGTGCACTCTGTGGTATGCGACGACGTCACTACCGCTTCGACTTGCAGTCCGCGGCAGGGTTTAGTAAAAAGCTCCTGGAAGTGCAAGAAATACCGAAGGTGAGAGGCCCGAGTTCGATGAACTTCCAGGAAGCACTTGTCAGCAGTCGGTACGTTCAAAGTGTCGTCATGCCGTTGCTGCAACGGCGATTGCTCCGACACCGTTGATTGCGTCGTGAGCAAATACACACGTACTAAGATTGTGGTCGAGTACATACAGTGAGAAGCTACACCACCTCAGCATCTTCTCAGCAAATCTGTGCTCATTTCTTCAGTGTTTCCTTTTCCAAATCTCCAATCATGAATCGTCTTACATCGACAGCGTCGTTGATGTCATGATCTGGGAAGTCGATATTTTGGAATAATGCTCCCAAGCATTGGCGCTCCTCTCTTACTGCTTTGGTATTCATGTTCAGTATCGGTCTCACACTCACATCGTACCGACCCAGGTCCCATACACATAGTTCGGGTGCGTCTTCTTTCTTAGCTATCGCGCAGACATGTTTTTTTTCTCGCGCGCAGGTGGTAACTCTACGCGACAAGATCTGCGAGGCGCAGACGCAGGCGCAGGTGAAGTCGCTCTACCAGTCGTCCTGGACCCTCCGTCGGGTAAAGGAATACGTCAGCTTTGACAACTGGCTACCCACAATGACAATGTTTTTGTTGCGGCCAGCGCGCTGGTGAGCAGGCGTATCGAGCATCGCCGAAACCTGTTGAACACCGAAACTACTACCATAATCCGGTATTGCTTCAAAATTGTCGCCTTTATCATCTTCACCATCCGAATCCCCACTGGCTTCGGCTTCATCTGTGATCATTTCGTGGCTTGGCTTCCCGCTGTCTTTCATTTCATCTGCGCCATCCTCGCTGTTCTGAGCCGTCTTTGTTATTGTCGCAAATGCTTGCATCGTCTGCCAGACCGCTCTACCCACTCGGAATGCTTTCTTTTCCTCCTCTCCCCGCTTTGGGCAGATATCGAGGTTCATGAGCATCAACGCAGGACCACAAGTGCAAAATCTTAGCCAATCCCAAATCACCAGCCCAGATCCTGCTGCCCCTCTGAATTGACACTCGCCTTTAGATAGTGTGCTGTATCGCCTGCCAAACTGCCTCGAAAATAGGCATGCCCGCTATCATGCGTTCGCTCGCTGACGCCGCTTCGGGTAGACAGACTACTATGCTGTCGGTGAGTCTAGGTCGTCCTGATTACCTTCGAAGATGGAACTACCTCTGAGAGATGTCGTTATGTTGTTCCAGACGGTCGTACAGGTGGATAGTATGGCGAATCAGTCAAAGTACACATCGTTCTCACCCGCTAGTAACCACTGGCGAAGTTGTCCGAGCAAAGTCAGTGACTCGCGTTGCGACGTTGCGGGAGCGCCACTGGCACTTCAAGCTTTGGATTGAACGAAGCAATAAATTGAGCCATTTTCGCACACTCAGCGATACTCATAGGGTATGCTCATTGGTCCCCTGACTTCAAGGCCGCATCCCGTTGTGCTCTCGACTCAGTATCAGTTCTAAGGTATCCGCATTATTTCGACGTCCATGCGAGCCAGCCAGTGATGTAGCCAATGTCTTTTTTTGTAGCAGCGATACGTTAAAGATGACGAGTTCCTTTTCAGCAAATCATTTCTCGTTAAATGGTCCATGGCGATAAGAGAGAATC
>Ga0265797_10007337_pt1 | contig 15144 bp, 19 predicted proteins | sample P2T30metagenome_FD_192433 | JGI IMG/M metagenome (GOLD analysis project Ga0265797, IMG submission 192433) | Plant litter microbial communities from East Loma Ridge, Irvine, California - P2 T30 | ecosystem: Environmental > Terrestrial > Plant litter > Unclassified | place: USA: California... | reverse complement strand
AAACCACCCGAGCAAATATGATTTCGCAAGTGATGCACTCACCCCACGAACCGCTAGTTCTAGTCAGTATCCACGGCGGTAGCGTACATCCGCACCGAGCTTCTACGGTACGACATTGTGGTCACATCCGCAGCACATGGTCCAAAAGACGGTATGTGTTGATATGAAGTAGCTTGAGTATCTTCAGACGTAGGCGAATGCAAGCAGCGCACGTGGGCAGAACTAAAGCATTGCAGGATTACACAATACGGTCCCAAACTCTATCAGATCCTCCCACGTCCGAGCACCTAGGCCTAAGCCGCTAACGTAGCCACTGAGGAAACCAATCATCGATTTGAACATACTGTGCTGAGCATTTCTACCTTACATCCAGGGGCAGCGGCTCGCAACAAGGTTCATCCCTGAGGACCGCAGGCAATCGGTCGAACTGCGCAAGTTCCAAGCGCAATATCGATTCTACTGTTTTGTTGGTTACGAAATGAAGGCCGAGCACCGTGGATTAACGAGGCGGTTGCATATGCAGCGCTACGGGCCGGTAAAATGATTACGAATTGCGGATCAACTTCAGGCCGTTAATTCCACTTCGTACGTACCCAATTCCTCGACAGCTAGTGAGCGACATCTGTACATCACTTGATATGTGCGCCTATTCGTACCAGATACCATCCAGTACAAGTGAGTGGCTGAGGATCTTTGCCCAGGCATCTTCCCCATGCCTTGCTTCCAGCAGCGGCCAGGTAGGGCATTGATAGATAGCGCTAGCGCTAAAAGAACGATGTCCTCTCCCTAGTATTCAGCTTAAGAACGGGTCATACTATGCGTCCGCGGAAAGTTGAAAGGTCTTGTGACAAGGTTGGCTCCGCATGTGTTAGAATCACGCCACATGGTAATGAGCGGAGATATGTACGTTGATGATCAGCAGGTGTACGTCCGAACGCCAAAATGTACGCGAGTCTCCACTGCTTGATTTCAGTTTGTTGGTTAGTGAAGATCTCGACGAGGAATATCGGCTGTGATGTCAAGTCAAATCACGTCAGGTAGCGCATTCGTCACTTGAAATTTAGCTTGTTCGTTGATGAACAAGCTGAATTTCGACAACACAGGGCTGCAGCAGTAGTGCGAAGGTATTCAGATGAAAATCGAGACAGCCAGGTTTCGGATGTTGAAATTGAACGCAAAGCATCCCTCTAATCACGTCTCGGGACCATGACATTATGCTCCTGTATCGAAAGCGCCCCCGAGCCACGCATACTCAGCCGTGCACTTGAGCCTTCTGTGTAGACGTAAGATCATGCGGCTTCGATTTGCGTAGACGATCAGCCCACAAACGCTTCCATGGACTGTGACAAAACTTTTCCGGTGTCCATTTGCGTAAACAATCAGCTGACAATTTCCATGGCCCCACCGTCGTCGAGATGTCATGCACGTGAAACACTCGGACACTGGCTTAGCGTGAACTCAATTTGCCCCCAGCTACATGTATTTTTTTGCAATGATCTTAGGCAGAAGAGCACGAAAGTAGTCGCAGGCTTGTCCCGCGCAGGAAGGTAGCACACCTCGATCCAAGCTACGGGCCCAGTACATGATGAATCGCGCCGCGCTTCTACGTGCGGCTGTCGCTATGGAAGAATAACAGGGCAGGTAAATATATATAGTAACAGGTGCTCAGGTACGTAGCATCGCTAGGTAGCGGGAGCCAGCCACTCGGGCGGGACTGGGGATGCTGTCCCATGGAGAGGACCCACCAGGAACCGGCACAGGAACAGAGACACAAAAGACTCACGAGTCAGTCTTCGCAACCATCAGATTCTTTCCATGGTCGGAGATTCCACAACGAAAGTGGACAAGATTTCGGTTTGTCGGAACTTGAGCCGCAGCTAGCGGGAAGGATAAGAGGGGGACATGAGTCGCGTTGACACAAAGGGCGTAAGAACAATTTTGGCAGAACTCCGACTTCACAGCGCAAAATCGGAGTTATTGAATTGAGGATAGGGCACGAGTTCAGGGAGGAGGCAAGCTGCGAAGCGATGAGATTTCGCAAGTGACAGCTTTTGGAGGAATCATCCACGCTCAGTTCTGCGACAAGGCCTCTAGCGCACGCTTGAACGTATCAACCAACTTCGCCGTATCTTCCAGTCCAACACTGAAGCGGATCAAATCAGCTTCAACACCCCAGCTTGCGCACTGCGTAACATGTCAGCCACGGACAAACAAAATTCCATTCCATTCAAACTTACCCAATCCAGTTCACCGTAGTGAGCCAGAATTACGTACGGCGAGCTCAGTGTAAAGTTTGTTCCCAGGCTTGGTCCTTTGACCGTGTCCAAAGCGTCGAAGAAAGCGACGGTGTCTTCTCTGGTGTGAAAGGTCGCGGATAGCAGACCACCATAGCCGCCTTTGGGGTTGCGGCATTTCTCGTAGTTGGCTCGTGTGGGACTTGTTTTTGGATAGTTGACTTGCTTGACTGTTGTTGTATTGCTTAGCAGCTGACGAGAAGTTTTCTAGTGATCGTGACTTACCACGAGGATGCGCGCTCAGGACATCGCAGATGGCTTCCGCGTTGACGCCAATGCGATCGATGCGCGAGACGAAGTCCCGGCTATTGCGCTCGAGAAATATGCTGTCTTCTGCCCACTGATTGTCCACGTAGTCTTCATTCCAGGTATCCTTCAATTTGCGGTAATTTGCAGCTTTGGGGTTCAGGACGAGGCTGTACGTTGTCAGTATAAAAAATCGCGGAGACGAAGGGAGCTGCTCCATTGACTTACCCTCCACCCATGACATTGCTGTCACCGCTGAAGACTTTCGTTAAACTGCTGACGACAACGTCTGCATACGGAAGCACGTTCACGTTGATGAAGTTACCGACCGTCTCATCAACTACGACGCAGAAGTCATATTTGTCTGCTAGGTTGCGTATGCGCTCCAGGTTTGGCGAGCGTAAGAGCGGATTTGATGGAAATTCGGTGAACAACGCCAGATACCGCTCACCTCCTTCTAGTCGCTTCTCAAGGTCGTCCAACTCTTCTTCCGAACCATAGCCATAGAAGAGGGATCCGGGTCCAAACTTCTCCGTGATCTTGAGTGTGTCGATATAAGGAAAGCCGAACACGATAGCTTTCTGCTGGCCCTTCGCTGCTAGCAAAAGACGGTGAGTGTTGAAAATGGCACTCATTCCTGTTGGATACAGATAGACGTCGTCCTCCGAGAAGCCAGCAACATGCCTAGTGGTTGCGGAATCCTTTTCCATTGACATGGCTTCGGTCAGCCCAACATCCGCAGTCAACGATCCAGCTATCCGTCTCCGAATAGCGAGCTTTGCGTTTTTGGTCATCAAAAGATCGAGGTTTCGACCAAACCGTTGCTCGACGAACTCAACGGGATCTTGCACTTCACCACTTGTGGGAAGTTCAGTGTCGGTCAAATCGATGGATGTCTGCTTCTGATATCGTCGAGGACCTTTACATACGCGAGCTGAGTGGTCCAAACTTGTTCGTTCTACCAGATAGCCCTTGCGGAATAGATGATGGCAGTACTCGGCTCTGCGACTTGATACGCCGTCTCCAGAATGCTGCCAAAATTGTTTCGCTATGCTGAATTGGGTTTGAGGAAAAAGGACCGCAGAGATTTGAGGCGAGATGATAGACATCTCGTGGGAAGGTACCTTTTCCGTGGCTGGTACAAGATCGACAATGTGGACGTGAGCGTCCGGTGACAGCCGGATGAAGAAGTCTCGACATCTCGATGCCGTGGCGTGAGTTGGAAACAGCATGGCTGCTTCATCTTGTTGACCATACTTCTCTGCTATGGCTGCAGCAAAGGCTTGAATCTTTTTGTGTATGAAGAACCTGTGGGACACTTAGCTGCAGGTAGCCGATTGCCTTTGCATGTACCAACCTAGGGTAACCAGTCTTCATCTTGCTGATGACCCACTCCTCGCCTTCCTCATATCCTACATTGGCACGCCATGTTGGTAGCGAAACGCTTACAGCCTTGATTGCATTAGTCTACCAAACGTCCAGGTTTTGCACTGTCACTCACGTGCTCTGTGGAAGGTGGCAGACTCTCTCCAACTTCAACTTCGTTCTCTAGTACCAAGGGCGACATTCTGGCGGCGTGTGAAGGTGAAAAGATGATAGCGAATGGTAAGAAGAAGTAAAACGATGATTGCTGACGAGAGCGCCTGTCAAATAATGGCGCAATGACTCTGATGGCAAACTGATACCAATCGAAGCACTGGCGCCGACTTCGGCAGTTGCACAAATCTTATCGATACCGGTAATTTAACACCAGAACGCGTAGCTTCACTCTGCATCATCTGCGACTGCCACCTCAACGAGTCGTCAATATGGACAACCTGACACCGTCCGATCTATTTTCGCCTTCGAAGGCTCGGCAACAACGCGCGCAAGCTCAGGACTGGGCACACATAGACTCGTGGCTATCTTACAAGTACTCTGGCCGGTCGGTGCCGACGTTTGAGCGTAATGAAGAAACACTCAAAGTGCTGCGAGAACTATCAATGGCAAACGAGAGGGCAGATGAAGAGCGCGCTATATACGAAAGTGTCGAGCGGGAGGCGTTGAAGGAGTTGGACGAGGTATGCGCGCTAACATCTGTAGTGTGAAGAGCATAGCGCTCACAACGGTAGGTCGTAACGAATGAAGATGACGAGCGGCTTCTCTCGCACATTAAAGCCACTCTCACTCCCGAAGGCGAGCAGGCACTGGAGGCTATTGCTTCTACCACCGTAGCGCTCAATACGCCCACCGCGGATCCTGGGACCATCGCGCACGCGCTCATACAGCACACGACAACCGTCCAAAACCTTACCAATCATCTCGCACACATACAGACGCTCCAACAGTACTTCACCAAACAACACTCCCTCCTGCGCGAGCAGCTCAACGCGCTCGCAACGAACCATGCCTTCGTCGCACCGTCCAGCATCCAACGTCAGACAACCGAGCAAACGCGTCAGACAAAACATCTACGAACGAAGATCCGCGAGTATGAAGACAAGCTTTCGTCGCTTCAATCGAGTCAGTCTCGAACCATGACGCCCGGATCAAAGCATATTGGTTCTGCAGAGGCCATCAGCGAGATGCTGGAACAACAGAAGGCTTTGGATGGACTCAGGGAGAAGGTGGAAAGTCTGGAGAGTGAAGTAGGTGAATACGCAGGACTACCGGCAGAAAGGGAGGCTGCACGAAAAGAGGTGGGCAAGTTGGAGGTTAGGCTTGATGAAGTCCGGAGGAAGAGAGACGAGCTCTTCGAAAACCTGGTTGGGAAGTGAGAATGGCCAGGACCGCCATTTTGACGCGATGCTGGTATTTCATCAATCGATGTGCTGTTCAAGGACTACATGTCATTTTTTTCCGGACGTGCCCTTGGAAGCCGTGCTAGGCGTTGTATGCACTTCGACTGCATTTCGGCCGATGTCACGTGGTCCATCATGCCTGGAATGGCAACGCGCCTCGCCTAGCCACCTCGTACCCGCTTTGTGATTCTACCATTATGCTGGTGCTAACTCGTTATGGATGAACAAATCGATAGATCATTCGCGGGCTTTTAATTCAGCAGATGTATAAAGGCTAGACGTTGGTCCGTAGTTCTTACTATGCCATTCCACTCTCATCGTATCCTTAAGCCCTCAAGCATGGTTTTCACTCTCAAGACTTCCTTTGGTATCTTCCAGGGTAAGCAGGGTGATGGGGTATTTCAGTATCGAGGCATCAAGTATGCCAGCCTGAAAGACCAGCTCAGTGTGCCTGAGATGGTCATGACTTACAGCAACGATGTCATTGATGCTACTCCTTACGGGTAAGCTACTCTCCTTCTGAGCCCCTTCAAGACTGATAGACCCACAGCCCACGTCCTCCGGCGATGGACGGATGCGCCTTTGAGCAATCGACACTCATTCAATGCTCCATAGGTGTCCTAAAGGACGCCCCGCTCATGTCCGGCACCGAGTGCTTGAACCTGAACATCACCGTTCCGAACGTCGATACTAGCTCAGGAAAGAAGCTTCCGGTCATGGTATTCATCCATGGTGGTGGCTTTATGATGGGCGCAAACTACTGGCCACAATACGATCCCTCGCGGCTTGTTAAGCTATCATTGGAGATGAGGATGCCTGTGATCATTGTCAACATCAAGTAAGAAGCATGCACGTGTACATGTAGATTTGATACAGAACTAACAAAACGTATTCAGCTACCGACTTGGCGTCTTAGGCAACCTGACGTCTCAAGAGCTCAGAGACGCTGGGTATCCGGGAAATAACAGCTTGAGGGACCAGAGGTGCGCATTGCAGTGGATTAAGACGCACATCGCGGGCTTTGGGGGTGATCCGAATAATGTCACGGCGTTCGGCGAGAGTGCTGGTGCAGGTATGTGTTAGGCTGGCGGTCGTCGGTGGGCGATGAGCGTGCCATTGCTGATGGTTTGCAGCGGCGGTACTATATCATCTCCACTTCGGAGAGCCTTTGTTCAGGCGCTGTATTCCGATGTCCGGAACACCAATCATGCTAAAAGCACTGCCGCTTCCCGTGACTGAGATGGCCTACAAGTCGATCGTGGCAGAACTTGGCCTGGAAAATGCGACCGTTCAAGAGCTCATCAAGAGATTGGCGACCAGAGCGTCCGATGAGCTGGTGCTGAAGACCCCAATGACCGTACCTCTTCTGCCGTTTCTCGACGACGACATTATCCCTCGATCAATGACTTTTTCGGAGCTCGCAAACAGCCACGACGCAGATCGGCACTGGTGCGAAGAGCTCATGATTGGAGACTGTCAGCATGACGGAAACGTCTTCATGTTCATGGGTCTCGCACAACGCAAAGCTGGCATAGCGGAGGCGCTCATAACCTCATTCTATGCCAATCTTCCAGAAGAAGCAGCGGCCGCTATCCTTCAAGGCTATGGCATCCAACCTACTACTGACGATGACGAGGCTATGAAGTTGATTGTCGACCTCGCTACGGATCTCGCGTACTTTGCACCAGCTCTCGCGTACGCACGATCGTTTCTTGGAAAGGCGTACTACTACCAATTCAACGAGCCGAATCCCTGGGAGGGTCCGTTCCAGGGGTGGAGTACGCACATGCTGGACGCAGCATTTCTGTTCCAGAACTTCAATGAGCAGATGAGCCCAGAGGCGCGGATGGTGGCAAGAGCTCTGGCAACAGACTTTGTTAAGTTTGCAAATGGTGTGAAGCCCTGGGATTGTTTTGAGGCTGATGTAGGAAAGGTGCGGTCATATGGTCCAAGCGACAAGAGCGTGGCAGCGGTGATTGAGGTGAATGGATTCGGAAGCGGGAGGAGAGAAGTCTTGTGGCAGTTGAGCGAGGATGGGAAAGTGGATCTGGATCAACTGAGTGCTGCTTGGGATCTTTTCATCGCTGGCAAATGATACCATCATGCTCGAGCGTCATGCCATCATCCTATATCGATAGACCTTCTCATAGCTTAGCTTTGACCTTGCCTTCTTTCTTCCATTCTTCCAATGCCTTCTCAGCAACCCTGAAACCTTCAATCGCTGCTCATCATTAGCATGTGTTCCGTTCCGCGCTTTAGCTAAACATACAAGCCGGTAATCCAACATACACCCCAACCTGCAATAAACACTCCCTAATCTCCTCCTCACTTAGCCCATTCCTCAGCGCTCCTCTGACATGCACACCTAGCTCTGTACTCCGATTCAACGCACACAGCATGCCCAGGTTCAGCAAGCTGCGTTGCTTGCGATCAAGGCCGGGGCGCGTCCATATCCAGCCCCAGCCAATTTCAGTCACGAGATCTTGCAGCGGCTTTGAGAACGGAGTTGAGTGGCGCGCTAGGGACGCGTCGACATAGGAGTCACCGGCGACAGAGCGACGGACTGCGATGCCTTCGTCGAAGAGAGTCTTGTGGGCTTCTTCGACTTTGGCGTCGTGGATCTTCTTGCGATTGATTGGAGGCATGGCGGGACTATGGCTGAGTCGTTGGTGGTGAGGACGTGTTGATGTGGGGAGCTCATCGAACGCGTTCCGAGGTTCGCTCATTCGTCATCGACGCTACCATAGGTACTTTCACGACATCTGCCACAACCATCTCTTCACCTCGACTCGTGTCATCTCGGATCCTTTTCTTATCCGAGTCAGATCTTCGTGGGTACGTCGCGCTTCCTGCGGGCATGTATTCACCCCGCACAGCCTTGTGTGGGGATGCTCATGCTTCTGCATGTGGGGTCATGCCTCCCTCCACAGCACCAGTAACGCAGCAACGGCAATCCTCGACATGCAAGTTCGTTCGAGAGCATACAGACTCACAATGACTGCTCAATTTGAGACCATACGGTTCTTCCACGTCGTACACTCGTCGAAAGATCAGGCTGATATCACCAACATGTCGAAGCCGGTTGCAATCGTGACAGGCGCTGAACGAGGCATCGACGAAGGCGTAGCAGCACATATGTACTCAAACGCAATGAAACCAAGCCCGCGACAGGCAAGATAGTCGTATCAACTCTCGGACCCGACGCCAAATTCATCTGTGTAGACGTCCCGTCTTATCACTTGCAAGACATACTCTTCAGGCAAGCCTACGAGTGGAGCGGCAATAAACTCGACATCTGCCATACGAATGCCCGAATCGAAGATCTGCAAGTCTCGTACAATGCTGAAAAACAAGGAAGAGCTAGATGACAAGGACTTGCTAAAGCCATTGAACACGAAAACGATGCACGTCAAACTCGAAGCAGTTTGACAAAGGATATTTTTCTTCAAACAATACGTAAGACGAGACAGAGACGCTGTAAGTGGGAAGGGGAAATTGGTGGCCACTAGCAGCTGCTGATCTCTAGTGGATGGCACACTGAAGGGTCGTTCAGATCATCACAACGAATGACATATGCCCGGCGTTCATTCAACAAATCTGTGCCCTTCAGAAATAGGGAAATTATGGTCAAAGGAACAAAACTGTCGCAAGAGCACATATTCTTCAGGCCCACGTCGACTATCCGAAGTCTAAGGTGGATCGGAGAAAACAGCATCGAGATCCGAGCCGTGGGGTGTGCAGTTCTAAAGCAGCTACTGGAAAGGCAGGGCTGCTGAAGAAGCGTGGTGCATGGAAGAGAGGCATAAATGAAGTGACGGACAAGTCAGATGCGCACGCTCGACTTCACAGAGCCGACTAGAATTTCCAGCGATGGACTCGCTCGCGCACCTTCAGAAACCAGCCTTATGCGCTAAGCAATGTAGTGCAACCGGCCCCCAGGTACCTCCACGCTTCAGATCTTGCCCATGCATTACAATTCGACCCCCGATATTTCCCGCTCGATATTGCAAGGTCTTTCTCTCCACTCTCTCCAGTACATCAACATCAACTCAGCAAATCTGCTTCAAGTCGGTCCAAGAGGTTTATCTAAGCCTGAACACCAAAGCACGATTACATCTCTTTGCTTTTCCAGCATGGGAATTGCTTGTATGATCCTCAGCTGTTAGGACTGCACGCTGCTGGCTCTTGAGCATATGAGCGAAGTTTCTGGGGTGTCTGTCGAACAAAAGCAGCTAACAATGGCTACAGGTAGGTAAAGCGGGTGTAGACTCTGCGTCATGATACCAGAGCGCACTCCACAGAGACGTTCGACTTTTACTCGTATTTGACAACATGCGGTAGGGTACGAATGCAGGATTGTGACACGTTGTAGTCATGAACAACCTTCGAATCAACTCGGATATTTCGCACCGCGGGTTGGCGTATAGACGAAATTTTACGGTCAATTTAGCGTAAGTTGTCCTTGCCATCATTCTTTCATCTGGCCACCGCAACATTGCTGATGGTGCATGAAGTTATCAAAGGTTCGCGGCTCGATAAGCCTGAATGCGGGGAAGCAGGTGGTTTCGCTTTTGCAGCCACATACAGCCCAAGCACTATATGCGGCTAAACTACCACGACCGTCACGTTAACTAAAGGAAAAGCTACGACTGGTGTGTCGATATAAGGTTCCACATGTTTGCGCCCAGACATGGGCCAGGTACATCCTATAGGCAATGTTTCGGATCCTGCGATACTGCCTGTACACAACATAGATTCTCGTGTAACACGAGCTGTATAAATTCCGGGTTTGAACACAACATCAATCTATTCGATCCTGGGGTACAGGGCCGAGCACTTTAACATGACGAAATGGACCACATGACTTCGACGGCGAGGATTGTTGAAAAGGCTCTTTGCGACGGACAACAATGAGCATCTCTTCATCTAACCCTTCAAAACAGTGACTACTTTCCTGTGAAACTCTGCTTCAGACGCCCCCGATGGCTCCGATATCGTCCCTTGTCGCCCTTGCGATATCTGCGCACTTAGCTCACGGACACTGTCAGTTCTCGTCTTTCCTACCCACTGAGATTGGCGTTCTGACGACTACTAGACACCTTTGTGCGCATCAAAGCGGACGGCGAATGGAAAGAACCTCTCCAATACATCCGGTAACACATCACCCAACATCATACATGACCTGTGCATACTAAACATCGAAAGAAATAAGACCGACCCATACAACGAGCGGGTACCCGCCGGCGGCGCCAACTTCCTGTACCGTGGCTGGAACTGGCCTACCTTCAACGTCGATTTCCCTGAGTCTCAGCGATGCGGCCGAGATCACATGGCGCATGCGAAGGAGACCGATGTCTTGACCGTAAAAGCTGGAGACACTATTGAGATCGCGCACCAGCGGTACGAGCCAATGGAATGGGTAGATGGCATGTTCAACAACTGTCCGGACGGCTACGGTACTTGTCACCCAGATTATGCGTATGCGCAGGTAAGTCCGACGTAGCGTTGAGAAGTTTGGAGTCGTGTTGGTGCTGACTGCGAAGGACTTCAACCATCCCGGCCCTCTCCTCGTCCATCTCTCCAAAGTCCCTGATGGCCAAGACGTCACCGCGTACGATGGCTCGGGCGACTGGGTCAAGATACACAGCGTGGGCATGAACAATAGCATCGATAGTCCAGTCAACTGGCTCCTGTACTCTCGTCAACCACCACGCGTAAGTGCTACAATCCTGGCGTATATTATGTGCTGACCAGCAAAGCTCCCTTTCGTGATCCCAGCTCAGACGCCCCCAGGCCAGTATCTTATGCGCATGGACGTGCTATGGTCCGGTGCACAGCCGGGTCAAATTCAGGCGCAGATGTATCCCTCCTGTGCGCAATTGAACATCGTGAGCGATTCGAAGACCGCATTGCCCGAAGGAGTCAGGATCCCGGAGATCTTCGCCGATGACCAGCCAGGTACAACTGCACCATAATGTGCACATCCATTTTCTGTGCTAACTGTTCGGTAGGCATATTGACGAGTCGTGAGATGCTCAACATGCAGAGTGTTGATGCGAATTTTACTTACGCCGGAGGACCCTTATGGGACGGAATGGAGCTTGTAGTAGATAAGCCAGTGTCAGTTGAGTAAGACCCCAGAAAGGCGTACTACGATAGGGAAAGGTTTCATAACCCCGACTTGCATTTTGACATGGTCATGACAGAGCTAATAGAAGGCATGAGGTTACATAAAATTTATTGAGACTGTTTTCTTTGCGAGAGAGGAATTGCTTACATTATTATGCAAGTGCGTTGTTACCCGAATAGGTAAGGTCTCAACAGTGGCGCGCCAAAGCCTTCTTCCGCCAACGCGTGAAAGCTTAAACTCTCGTGGCCATGACATCAAACCTTTCGTCTGACCTGCCTTACCCATCGAGCAATTCATCGCCAATATTGTCGTACTTGCACCAATGACGAACTGCTTTCGGGTCAACTCCGGCTTCGGCACAATTCCACCACGACAAACGTCATCGATCTAACTACACTGACTGAACGGCATAAAACCGCATCCACTTCCCCTCCTCGCCAAGGCACAAATGATGGAGCGGAAAAGGTATGCGGCGCTCGGGATGTTGCTTGTTACCTGAGCCGGGAGCATGCAGCCTGCAGCCTGAGCATATATACCGTGATCACGTTCGGCGCATGGATGCTGCGTGCTTCAACTTCAAATCTATATCATGAAGACTGCTAGTATGTTGGCCTTGAGCATTGCTCTCCTGCCAAGTCTTTCCGTCTCCCAAGGATACACAAATCAGTCTGAGGCCCCTCTGTACGGTCTCAGTCCACCAGTGTATCCGAGCCGTAAGTCTTCAGACAACACTTAAGACCGAAAAATTGACTCCACAGCTCGTGGCAATGGGTCCACATCCTCAACATGGAAGGCCGCCTACGCAAAAGCAAAGGCAATCGTCGCACAACTGACGCAAGAAGAGAAGTCAAACCTCACACACGGAGTCACGGGGCCTTGCGTAGGACAAACGGGTGCGGTTCCTCGTCTCGACGTCCCAGAGATATGCTTCGCGGATGCGCCCGCTGGAGTCCGCGGTCAAGAATTCGTATCGTCGTTCCCTGCAGGCATTCATCTTGGAGCCACGTTCAGCCGAGACCTGATGCTCAGGTACGGCAAAGCGCTTGGAAGAGAGTACAAAGGCAAGGGCATTCATGTTGCTCTTGGTCCGTTCATTGGACCAATAGGAAGAGTTGCTCGCGGAGGTCGGAACTGGGAAGGGTTGGGATCGGATCCGTATCTTGCTGGTATTGGAGGAGGTCTGATCACGCGGGGCACGCAGGAGGAAGGCGTAATTGCTGCTCCAAAGGTGATTACTGATTCAAAAGTGAAATGAAGAATTTGTCATACTAACAAGAACATCAGCATTGGCTTGCGCAAGAACAGGAGTACCGGCGACGACCCGGCGACGAGGGCGAGGCGGTCTCTTCAAATATAGACGACCGCACTCTGCACGAGTTCTACGCATGGCCTTTCATGGATGCTCTCCGCGAAGGAGCCGGGAGCTTGATGTGTTCCTACCAAAGAATCAACAACTCCTACGGCTGCCAGAACTCAGCTCTCATGAACGGAGTGCTGAAGACAGAGCTCGGCTTTGAGGGTTTCGTGGTATGCTAGATGTTGACTTTCCGTGTTTTGTGTACTGATATTTCCAGGTCTCTGATTGGGATGCTCAGCACGCCGGTGTGGCGTCGGCCAATGCCGGTCTAGACGTCGTTATGCCAGTAGCCAAGTTCTGGGGCAATAATCTGACTGATGCTGTGAATAACGGCTCCGTCGCTACCGAGAGATTGGACGACATGAACACCAGACTCCTTGCGGCATTCTACTACCTCAACCAAGACGAGGACTTTCCAGAAAACAGCGTGTATCCGTACAACGTCAAGCATGAGATCGTGGATGTACGGGAAGACCACGCCTCTTTGATCCGAGAAATCGGAGCTGCCGGCACAGTACTCGTCAAGAACGTCAACAAGACCTTGCCGCTGAGCAACCCCCGATTTTTGAACATCTACGGGTACGACGCTGAAGTCAAGGCGTCGCCGTGGAACAATCCCTCCCGCTTCGGTGGCGGATATGAAGAGAACTTTGGCTGGAATACGCTGAACGGCACACTCATCACAGCAGGCGGTTCAGGATCAAGCACGCCTCCATACGTCATCAGCCCGTTCAAAGCTATACAAGATCGCATTATTGCGGACCGCGGAATGCTTCGCTGGGACTTCTTCGGTCTGACGCCGACAGTCTATGCCAACGCCGAAGCATGCCTCGTCTTTATTAACGCCTACGCGTCCGAAAGCTTCGACCGCACTTCTCTCACGGACGACTTCAGCGACCAGCTAGTCAACAACGTTGCGTCGAACTGCTCGAACACGATCGTAGTCATTCACTCCGCTGGTATCCGAACTGTAGACGCCTGGGTCGATAACGAAAATGTTACTGCGGTTTTGTTCGCCGGTGTACCGGGCCAGGAGAGCGGACATGCCATCGCGGACGTTCTGTACGGAGATGTGAACCCCTCTGGCCGTTTGCCTTACACTGTCGGTCGCTCGGAAGATGATTACGGCGCACTCCTGAATTCGACGGTCGACCCATCGAACCCAGCTTTCCTCCAGTCTAACTTCTCAGAGGGTCTGTACGTTGACTACCGCGACTTCGACAAGCGCAACGTCACGCCACAGTACGAATTCGGATATGGATTGTCGTACACGACATTTGGGTATTCGGACATGGCGATCGCGCCAGTATCCAATGCATCACTTCCTTCATTTCCATCGCCGTCAGTCCCAATAGTGCAGGGCGGACATCCAGAGCTGTGGCAAGTTCTGTACCGGGTCGCCGTCAACATCACCAATACCGGTGACGTAGCGGGTCACGAAATCGCTCAATTGTACTTGGGCGTGCCGAATGCGCCGCAGAGACAGCTGAGGGGCTTCGAGCGCGTGGGCATTCTGCAGCCTGGCGAGAGCCGGGAAGTAGAATTTGCGCTTGACAGGCGCGACTTGAGTATCTGGAGTGTCACGTCGCAAGGGTGGGAGCTGCAGAAGGGAAGATATGCGGTGTATGTTGGCGCGAGTAGTCGGGACGTCAGGCAGCAGGGCGAGATCGTGGTGCAGTAAACAGCAGGCGAGGTTGGTGTCGGTTTTGGGTTAGGTTGTGAGCCGTCGAAGTGCACGCTACTTCTGCGTCCACTTGTAAGCGCTGGGCTGAGTGCAGTCAGTGCTGCCCAATGCCTACACCATGTAGTAAATGCCAAACACCACCCGATGAAAACATCGACCGTGTCGCACCGATTGAAGTGCAGCATTACAGCAGCCATGCGAGATGCTAATATTGACCCTGCTGTCCACCGCGTACCAGTTGAAATATGACTCTTGGTATTCGAATGTCTCATGCGCCCCAATCGCGATGTGCACATCTTCGATCAGACCTACCAAGATCGCCGTGCCGCTGTACGTGAGCTGCAGAGCTTCCAGCATGTATGCAGACTATGGAAAGTAAACTCAAGTCATCACATTCCACCAAACGACCTTCTGACGTGTAGAAGCATATGCTCAGACCACTTGTGTGCCGCCATTCTGCGTTTCAAGTCCTCACATCAAGGTCACTCAGACCAGATGACTACTCCGTCGAGCGCGGATGTAGCAAGCTCGTACGAGTACCCGAGTACCTATACTTTTCAGAAGTCCCGACAGGCTTGTGGATACATACACTTTCCATTCATCCCACATCTGACAGGCGAGCTCATAACAACGAATCCATGCTGTCCATTTGT
>Ga0265797_10007336_pt1 | contig 15145 bp, 12 predicted proteins | sample P2T30metagenome_FD_192433 | JGI IMG/M metagenome (GOLD analysis project Ga0265797, IMG submission 192433) | Plant litter microbial communities from East Loma Ridge, Irvine, California - P2 T30 | ecosystem: Environmental > Terrestrial > Plant litter > Unclassified | place: USA: California... | reverse complement strand
CACTACTGTCGACAGTGCGAGCTCAGGGACCCGCGGGCGCAAGAGAAGGAACTTGAGCAAGAATGAAGGGAAGAAGTTTGTCTGCACGAATGACGGGTGTGGGCGGTCTTTCACTAGAGCCGAGCATCTGCAAAGGCATTTGCTGAATCATTCGACTGGAGAGTACACTTGTGATCGATGCAGGGCTCACTTTAAGCGGAGAGATCTTCTTGGTAAGAATGATGCACTCTTTCCTTGGCTTCGAGAATGCATGGCTGTTTTTGCCTATGAGCGGCTCTTCGCTGAGACGCACGGAACTACATGCCCACAAGATGCCGCGCTCCTTTCGTGTCACAAGATGGAAGAGCTTCTTATCATATACCGCATCTAGACTCCTGTTTGTTGGGTCTCGCATCGGATGTGTAGTTATCGCGTCGTTGCTCTAGTGTTGATCGTGGTCACTAACCCATTTGCGCAGAGAGGCACATCAGTCGCCATCGGCAAAAAGACGAAGAAGCCGGCGCTGAGGGTTGTGGAGTGCTCAATACCCGAAAGCGAATGTGGAAAGATGCCGAAGGCAAGATAGTCACGAAGAAGCCCAATTTATCTAAAGACGGTCAGAGAACCGGTTCGCTGTCGCTATCGCAAACCGAGGACCTCTTGCAGTCAATGCCAGACTTCGCCGAGTTCGCAACACATCAGGGCCTGCCTATATCACCACCGACATCGAATGGGCCATCTCTACCCCATTCATTGGACGACAGAGACTCCGGCATAGGAATCAACTACCCCCAAACAAACCTCGATCCAAATAGCATTCCTTCATCTAGTTCATACTCGCCCACAGATCAGCGCTTCTGGTCCGCCAATAACACGCAATCATCAGCCGAGCCATTTACCTCTGCGGTTTACGACAATGCGCCATTTGACGAGATATTTAATCCAGATACAGCTAGTTCCTTTAATGCGCCCTTCACAACCATGAGTAACTACAATTGGCTCTTTGATATGGACTGGACGAAGAACGATCAGACTCAACAAACGATCATAGAAGACACATTCCCTACCCTACCCTTCGAGGATAATGCGGTGTCTCAATCGATCCAAGGTTTAGATTTTCAATTGGAACAGGTGGACATGGAGGGGCCGCTATCGACGGTCGGCCAGTTTGGCTCACTTCCGTCCCAGCCAAATGAGTCTCTTCGCCACCAGCACCATCACTCACCATCTGCACAATTGATCACGCCGCCGATTGATGATGCAAGCAAAACAGCTAGTCCGCCGTTTAATGATGAACCCTCGGCACCAGCGACACACAACAATACTTCCATCGACGTTGAGCGACCACTGTCTTTGCTGCAACCATCGCGAAGCCTACCGATCATTGATGAGCTAGCTCGTCAGCAGCTACTCGATCTCATTGACATTGTACAACCTACTGTACCAGACGGCAGTATAGTCATGCGAGACCATCCGCTGCTCTCGTTATCATGCTTGCAAACATACTGCGACCTGTTCTTCACGCGTTTCAACACCACATATCCGTTGATACATATGTCTAGTTTTGACCCATCAGAGGTAGACACACTTCTCCTTGTATCAGTCTTGCTATTAGGCGCAACATATGGAGAGAAAGACGCACACCAGCTCGCAGTGAGTGAACTCGCAATGTGGTCTTCAAGCTCCGACTGACTCGAACTAGGTATGCATCCACGACGTGTTGCGGCCACAGATCTTTGCCAATGCCGGCTTCTCGACGAAGCCAGATCTCTGGGTTCTTCAAACTATCCTATTGGTCGAGTGTTTCGGTAAAAGCAGAGCTGGACAAAAGCAACACGACATGTCGCATCTATTCCACGGCTTACTCATCAACCTCATTCGGCGGAGCGATTGCCAAAGTATCCGGCCACCAACACCGGAAGAAGCTACGGATGATCTCGAAGATGACTGGCGGACATGGTGCGAAGCAGAGCAAAAGAAGAGGTATGTATTCATCAACTGAACCCTCACGGCACCTAGCTCAAAGTGCGCAGGCTGGCGTTCCTATGCTTCATGTGGGATACGCAACACGCAGTGCTTTTTTGCCAGTCGCTCTGCATGTCCGCTTTCGAACTCCGGTCCAACATGCCTTGCGATCAGTCCATCTGGGAGGCCGACTCAGCCGAGACATGGCATCAGTTGCGACAGAAGCAGCCAACGACCCCATTGTTCCTATCGTGTCTGAAAATGTATCTTCACCCCGATGCTGCGACTATCCCCAAGAACCTGAATGCGTTGTCCCGGTCGTTGCTTCTACATGGCCTGATGTCTGTAGCATGGGATATGCAACGGCGCGACCAGACATCGCTGGGCGTCATTGAGTCAAACCCACTCGGCAATTGGCAAGCTCGTCTCGCGGCCTCATATTCCGCGTGGCACGCAGACTACACTGCTTTCTGCGCCGCATATATTTCGTCGCTTCCACCATCCACACCCTTCCTCGCCAAAGAGTTCCACGTCTGCCGCACCGCCACACTAGCGCTTTATCACGCCGCGCACATCCTGCTCCACACACCCTTCCTGGACCTCCAAATCTACGCTGGCTCACGGCATATCCTTGGCCGCCCAGTCGCGCGACATGACTACGCACGCTCTCAGCGTGTAGTCAAAAAATGGGTAGCGGAGAACACAGAAGAAGCCGGGAAAGCAGTCTGGCACGCCGCCGCTCTTGTCAGCGAAGGCGTGGAAGTTCTTGACGGCGACCTGAGCTGTTCAGACATCAGTGGAGGGAGACTTTGGCACCACCCTTGGGCCGTGTACCTTGGTACGTTGGTGGTATGGGGTGTATGGTATGCTCGGCCATCTCCACCACCACCATCTGGAGATCAATTACCGCATCATCTTCAGCATCTAGATGACGAGGACGAGATCATCTGGGATCCCGCTGCGGAAATGAAGACATTGCTTGGCGCTATTCTCGTAGCTCAACCTGAGAAGCTGCTTGAAGCGGGCAGTGAAGGCGTTTTCGCTGGCGGCATGGGAAAGAGGGGAACGAACGGGCTTGCAGCTGTCGTGAGCAAGTGTTTGAGTAAGGTGCGGTGGGCTGTTGTGCATGATGGTATGATGGTTCTTAGAGGGCTTGTACAGTGGCGTTTAGTTGGCGGTAGTGGTGGCCTATGAAATGCCAAGATCTAGAAATTCCATCGCGACATCTATCTCTTCGGCACATAGTCGCTTCTTTCTCTCCGTGTAATTCCAAGCCATCTATGACGGTGACCAAGAGCCCTCACAGGCTTCTTGTATGGCCACTGTGCGTTCACCTCTGCAGATCTGGCCGGGCCATCATCGTTGGCGGTCGAGGATCGGCGACTAGGGGTCGAAGTACCCGAAACAGTGGTGGACGTGCGCATGTTCTCTGTGTGTTTGGTGACATCGGCAGTTGATTCAGGTTTCGGCCTATCGTGCGTGGTTGCGTATTCTTCATAGAGTGTTTTCACCAGACTAGCAGCCCAGGACGAGTCGCCTAACCCCAAGCGATATCGAATGGACGAACCGAGCGCAAAGGCCTTTAGCTCGCTGGCCAAGTTCAGCTCAAACTGAATGTACTTTGCTCTGGCGTCGGCCTTTGACTCCTGGTATATGCGCTCGATATGTGATTTCTCTGCCCGGTACCGCTCCGTGTGGGTTGATGTACAGGAGTGCCTCAATCGAGTTCGCGCAATCTTACGATTCTTGTTTGCGGCCGAATATCTCTGGGTGGCCAACTGCCTTGGGCCAGCGCACTCATCTGAATACCTCTTGCCATATGCTGCAAGCAGATCTCTGTACTTTTGCGTCAGCATGACGAGGGAGCTATCTTCGACCAGCCAAGCAATACTTTGAGCATCAGCAAGCAACTCCTCGAGACGGTCCACATTCACCTCCGTGAACTCGTGGGCATACGCATTGCGGATGAAGCGAAGGGATTCAAGCCTTCTCTGAATGATCTTATAGAGGTCGCGCCAATGCTCGTCCTCGTCCAGGAGTTTTTCAAAGTCCCTGATAGATAAACCTTCGGGGTCATTCAGGTTCTTCTCTTGCATTACATCGGGAAACTGACGTCGGCCAAATACGAAAAAGGCTCGTTTGAACCGTTCGTGAACATCACCCAGAATGTGGTATTGGACTTGGTACGGCACCATGACGGGTATCGGAGCTCCACGGGCAGAAGTGGGCCCCGGACTAGAGCCCAACTGCTGACCTATCGTGTCTGTCTCTGGCTCGATTGACAATACAGACGTGGTTTCTGCACGGAGTCTCTCAAGATAGTCGCCGGAAAAGAGCAGCTTAAGGCTAGTAACCTTGTTTTGCTTTTCTAGAATATGTTTTGACATCCCATCAAGCTTTGTGGTTGGCTTCAGGTACTCCAGTGTTTCATTATAGAATGAACTCTGAGCTGCGCGCCAACGTTCCATCTCTTGGATCTCCTGTTGTAGAGTAGAGTGAGAGACTCTTGTGAAAGGATTGAAGGGCCGCCCCAAGGTTGCAGTATCGATAGATGCATGCCCAAGTATTCGAAGCTGTCGGTACGATTGGTCGATGTCGTGCAGGAGTGCAGAAATCGTGCGTTGCTGAAGGCTCTTTGCTGAGCCCCTAGTTTCGTATTCTCGTACTTTCGCCAGCAGTATCGCGGTCGTTTCGCGAAAGAGCCTCGTTTGCTCATCCGGCGGTAGCCTTGGGGCAACGCGCGTAAACCAACCTTTTGCCATGTACTCATCGTTGGCAAGCGACCTCTCAACGAAGTTCGTGAAAAGTTTTCGGGGCTCCGCCTTCTCCCCCTCGGGATCGGTGCCAGGAGTCTCGTCACTTGCTTTGATCTGCTTCTCGTATTCAGCGATATGATCTTTGTGCTTACACAAGAGCCGGAGTCGGCGCCTTAGGCGATCCCGTGGTGCCTTTTGTCCTGGCACTGTGCGCTTGTACATTGATCTCGTCAGTGTGATATGAGGTCGCAAAAGCTCCAACAATGCAAGAGCCGCTGCTCTCTTATCAGAGGGTGTAGGCAAGAGTTTAATGTAATGCATCCATGGCATCGCAGTCGGGAAGCTTCTGTCGTCATCGATCGCAGCGCTAAGCGAATGAATAGCAGCTTCATGCCGTGATTTGGCCTCTGATGTCACTTCGTGTACAACATCTGCATCGTGCTTCGTACTTGTATCCAGGACTGTCCCGTCGCCCATTGATGGGTCGTGTTGCTGGGTGGCACGCGTCTCTTCCTCATCATCTCGCTTCTGAAACCCTTGCGACGACCACCTTGACGACGAGAATTGTCTGCCTGCTGGCCTGCGCGAGACTAGAACCTTGCTGTTCCAGCTTTGTCCCAGCGATGACGTTGCTGTACTTCGTGAAGCAAGCCATGCTCGGCAACTTGCGTGTGAACTGAGTGCAAGACTGCGCCAGAGAGAGTCAAAGTGCATCAATGATAGAGAATGTGCGATGAATCATTGAGATGAATGCGTGGGGAGGATGACAACGTGACGACAGTTGGGGCTGCTATCTCGAAGGAAAATGTGGAACGAAGAAGGCCGTGCGTGCTTGTGGCTGCGCTTACCGCATTGGGCGGTATCTACGCCACTGCTTGAGGGCGGGAGTAGCGGAACGCCAACGCAATCCAAGCGGTGACTCTTGCAAAGAACTGAGGTTGCATTTGTGTATAAATTCTATCTGCGCATTCTCTCGAAGTCATCCGGAAAAGTAAACGATGCAACCCTGCCTAAGTGAAGTATCGCCACATCTCACTCTCTTCCCCATCGCCCAACTCGCTAGTTCTAACATCATCCGCCCTCAGTCTAACACCTTGCACCTTGTCTCTCCGTCGATTCTCCAGCTTCATCCACCCTCCAAGCCACAGTGTGAAGCAGATACACGTAACATTACAAGCCGCAGTTGCATAAAGCGTCGGCAGATACTTTGGCGCGTACTCCTGTCTAAAGGTCGCAGCGGAGACGATGCCTCCAAGATTGCCGAGTCCGACCATGAGGCCGGTCGTAGCAGCGCGAGCGTTCTCATTAAGATTGTTGTTGTTGTGCCAAGAGTGTACGAGACAGGAAGGCACGTACGCTCCTGCACATAACAAAAAGCAAGCGAAATATGCAACGGCTTTGTTGTTGAGAACGTCGATGGTTGCGAGAACGATGAGCCCGGCAAGAGAAATGCAAAGAGCGCCGCAGATGTGGAACGTGCGTTCGCGGAAGAAGTCGCTGCTATACGTTATGCAGAGCAAGACGACAAATCCCACCGCATTTGGCGCTACGGTCCAGAGATTGGTCTTGATGACGGAGAATCCGAGGCGTTGAACGATCTGAGGCAGAAAGTTCGAGGTCGTGCTGAAAGCTACAGGGTAGGTGAACGCGATAATGCACCAAGGAAGCATCTTCCACGTGTTCCACTCCTTGAAGCACTCTCTCATGTTGAACTCGTGGGAGCCGGATGAGGATAGATCGCGGAGTGTACGACGTTCGGCAACGCTGCGTTCAGCCTCGTTCAAGAACCATGCCGATTGAGGTGTCGCTGGTAGCCAGGCATACGCTATCAAAGCGAGAACCACGGTAAGAGCGCCCTCTATCATGAAGAGAAACTTCCAGCCTGGGATGCTGGTATGCTCGATCTGAAAAACGCCGAAGGAGATGAGGCCGCTGAAAGCACCGGCAAGAAGTGCACTGCCAAAGAATAGTGCGATGCGGAAGCCAAGTTCGCCGCGCGTGTAGAAGAGCGTGAGGTAGAAGACGACGCCAGCGAAGAACCCGGCCTCGAAAGCACCTAGGAGGAGACGAATGACGAGCATGCCTGCGAAGTTGTGTGCTGCGCATTGGAAGAGAGCCATCGCGCCCCACCCTACCATCACTGTAGTTTATCGTCAGCTCATGTTGCGTGATCTGAGAACACGGACTTACAAGTCGGAAGCATGACTCTGCCACTCCATTTCTTCGTCAACATGTTGAGTGGAAGATCGCAAAGTCCGTTCGGGATGTAGAATAGCAAGATCAACAAGCTATACTGTTCGCCGGTAAAGCCGAGGTCCTTGTCCATCCCATCTGTCTTCGCATTGCCCAGATTCGATCGGTCAACGCTTGTGCCGGGTCAGTCTGCCTTGAAGGTGAGAGTATGAAGGAGATGAGCTCACCTGTTGAAGAAGTACATCAGCGAGAGGAATGGCAACAGATAGAAGTCGAGCTTTCGGACTGCATGATCTATCAATATGTGGTCATTGTTTGGCAATGATGAGTAAGAACATACCATAGGCGCTCTCGATATTCTTGTCGAAAGTGTCGATGACTATACCAGCTTCTTCTTTCGATGTGCTCGAACCGGATAGCCTTCGGGGCTTCTCTTCAGTCATGGTGATGTCTTTCTGCTGCTCAACTGGCATGGCAAGGTGCGCACCGAAGCAAGGGTAGACCTGAGAGGGTCGAAAATACTATAGAAGATGTTGGCTGGCTATTATACCTGTATTCGCTCAGTAAAGCGCGATGGCTTTAAGTAGCATCCTGTCATATAAAGTCTGAGCTGTTACTCATGCATGTGCAACGCCACTGAGCCTCCCATCTTTGAACCCAGTGTACATGCGTCTATCTTGCCTATCGCCACCGAACAGATCAGCAGCGTAGCGCATGAATGGTGTGAACCGAGCGTGCAGCGCATTTGGGGCCGAAGGATCGCGCTGCATGCGACCATTATTAATAAAGCGGAAGTCCCAAAGAGGAGATTCTGATAAGAGTGGGGGGAGAGACACATGCAGACGACTGACTAGGTGCAGCGGACATGTGCTGGAGATAGACGTACGTCTGGCTAATGCCAAGCCCGCAAGAGAAGGGCTTGCCAAAGTCGTATATGAGCTTCCGTGGACGAGAGCTTTGTTACCATGATGGTAGGAAATAGTGGTAATCATAGTCATAAATCTATCTCTGCCAGGTTGATACCTTGAATTCCCCTCAAACTCCAAAGCCATGCACTAGAATCTCGAAACTGTCGAGATAACCCAATATGTCTGCTTCTACGTATCTCGCAGGAACTGCTCGTAGTATTCGTCCATCCATTGTACAGCAGCCATCCCGTTCTCCCTGGTGCCGTCGGCGAATCTCCGCACTGTTCCGACATAGCCATCTGGACGTACATTGACAACAACGACTTCCTTCTCATCGAGACCATCCAGCCACTTGTCCATGCATGTCTGTTTCCGAGTGTCCTTGTCTGGAACATCGTCGAGGTATAATGTGAAAGCCGATTCGCGGAGTACGGCTGGTAGGTCTCGGATTTCGAAGTTGTTGCGATCCTCGTCGGTCACTAGAGCATACGTGAAGACACCACTGACGGGAGTGTATCGCTCAGGCAAGACGAACTGGTCGTGGGGTGCTGCGAGAGGTGGCTGCATGGTGTATGAGGCATTGCCAGCAGCTGTTACGCGGCCGACATATGAGTTGTTTCCTATGTGTGAGTGGCACACGTTCTCCAAGAATGGCATGGACGCATGAACATTGTGGGTAAAGAAGTAGACGCGGAATTGACCGAGGGCAGGTATATCGGTCTGGATGTCCACCGGATTGGCGTCGATGTAGCGTGTGACCTTGGCAGGTGGCAGCAGGTAGCCCGGCTTCAGATGCCCTTTATTGTAACCCTTCGCTTGCACGTTGAGAGTATTGAGGTCGTAGCTGACACCGTATCCAGAGATGAACGCGACGTTCTTCGCGAAGTTCGCCGCAAGCGCTACCGGGTCTCCGTCGTGGAAAGCATTGGCGTGCTCGTAGTCGAAGTCGATCAGGTCTTTGGCAATCTTCTGTCGTTCTTGCTCATACGATTCGAGAAGAGCAGGCTTCGCAAGGCCGCGCGTCGCGAAGTTGAGTTTCCAGGCCAAGTTCCACGCGTCCTACAGAGAAAGAAAAGTCAGTGCATGTTTTACGTCAATTTCGTCTAGTAGGCACTTACATGCATCCCTGTGTTCATGCCCTGCGCCGCCTTGGGAGAATGAGTGTGACTAGCATCGCCAGCAATAAACACTCGTTGCTCGTGGTCCGTGAAACGCGCTGCGACTCGCTGTCCGATCTTGTAGCGTCCGAACCACTCAACAGTCTTCCATTCGAGTCGATATGGGCGTAGTATAGCCCGCGCCCGCTTTTGAACAAACTCTTGTGTAGTCTGCTGGGCTCCCACTGCCTCCGTCGAATCCGGCCGCAGTTCAATGTATAGACGGGTCAGACCTCTTTCGCGAGGGATCATCAAGACAGATCCTAGAGCGTCTGACTGTATGACCACCTTGCTCCAGATATCAGGGAAGTCGGTTTCGAGGACACCATCGAGCACGCCCCAGACGGCATCGGTTGATGAGCCCACAGGCGTCGCTCCCGGTATGCAATGGCGCACTTTTGAGTGAGCTCCGTCGCAGCCGACTACGTACCGTGTGGCGAAGGTCTTCTTGGTGTGACTGACGTCTTGCTGACAGTTGACCGTCAGTGGACGGATAGACATGGGTGTGTAGTCAAAGTCGACGAAAGCCGTGTTCCTGGAAACCACGACGCCCCTTTCCCGTAGGTCGTCTTCCAAGACGCCTTCGACCATGCCCTGGTGTACCAGCAAGATGTATGGATCAAGCAAGTCGACTACCGGTGGGTAGTGAATCTCCCGACCAGTGCGGTGAAGCGACTTGTCGGCCGTCGACTTCCAGAAAGCAATGTCATAGATCTTGACACCCTTTCGAAGTAAGGGCTCGGCAAGGCGCATCTGTCGCAAAGTCTCGATCGTCTTTGGTTGGATTCCGTCGGCGCGTCCGGTCGAGGTGCGGTCAGGTCGGTCGTCGATGATGCGCGTCTTGATACCATATCGTACCAGGTTGTCGCTGTCACTGTCAGATGGTGTCCTCTCAATTGACATGCATTACCTACGCAAGCATCAGACCGGCTGGTCCTGCACCAACGACCATAACATCGCTCATGAAGCTTGAGTAGTCATCGTCTCTGGTATACGAGATCTGCGACGCAACCTCCAAGCTGTTGCCCGACGAACGAGACTCGGAGTCTGGCACCGTAATGCCAGGAGCCATTTTCTGTCTAACCGATGACGGCGGGCTGTTGGACGTTGAGCGCTTCATTAGGTTCCATAATGAAGGAGCCATGCTATAAGGCCTATGGGCTGCGCTGATGACCGGCCACTAGGGGCAAAGATGGGGGTCCGGATATACGTGTGGAGGATGGAGGGGCATCGTTTGACTCTCTACCCATTTTGATGCCATTGAAGAATGCTATGGCGTCTGCAAGAGTGCGTCAACATGCTGCTGACCGCGAAAATGTTTGCTGCGATGGGGTGATGCGAGGCAAGGGGGAGTAGCAGACAGATGCACTCCGCCGTGGACGCGTTCAGTCCGGCGGGTGGGAGCGCGCGCCCGTCCACCTCGGCATCCCTGCATCGTCTCCCCCACCTGCGCCCCAAACGCGAGCAGCACTACGCGCCTGCGAGGGAGATCAAAAGCCGATGGCTCTGGTATTGCCGTTATCTATACCATGCTGACGCTGTGCGATGCGTCTGATATGCGGGCATCGTTGATGGATTCATGAGTGACTTCCACGTCTCTCCAGGGCTCCCTCCCAGCCGTTCAACTACGCCCAACATGACGACATCTGAGTCACCGCAGTGGCTGCAAACTGCTACTGAGAAGCGCAAGCTACGGGACGACGCTATTCAGAAATTCATTGATGCACAAGCACCGCTGGCCGAGGTACTCTACGCTCGAACGCGCCGAAGACACACATTGACGACGCCAGCAACCCAATGGAACCGGCGGATCCCATAGTAATCAAGATGTGACAGCCATCGACGATGTCCGACTCATTCCAGAAGCCATAATGTCGCGTACTGTGACGGCATCGCTGCTGCTCAATGCCTACATCAACCGGTGAGGTCCGCGGCTTGCTCTTGTATCGTACCATTCTCACGCCACATCTTCCAGCGCCATAGACGCCCACAAACAAGTACGACCCCACCACCGTATCCTAAGCTGTGAACGCGGGAACTTGCTGACATCTATCCAAGACGAACTGGCACGTGTCCAAATCATAATTCTGCCCCAGGGTACTTGCTGATCTACGTAGCCTTACTGAGATCCTTTTTGACGATGCGATCAGACAAGCCAAAGCGTTGGATGATCAGTTCGAAAGGACTGGTCAATTGTTAGGGCCCCTTCATGGGGTGCCCATGACTCTCAAGGATCAGTTCGATGTCAAAGGCTACGATAGTACGCTAGGGTATGTTGGGCGCGCCTTCAAACCTGCGCAGCAAGACTGCGTACTGGTGTCGCTCTTGAAGGAGATGGGCGCGATAGTCGTCGCCAAATCCAACCTGCCACAGAGCATCATGGTACGTCTTGCGATGAGCTTTCGCGTATCGTAACGTGATACTCATATTTTCCAGTGGTGCGAAACCGACAATCCGTTGTGGGGCCCCACTACTCATCCGAAGAACGCCAACTTCACCCCTGGCGGCTCGACCGGTGGAGAAGCTACGCTTCTATCGCTTCAAGGCACTGTGGTCGGCTGGGGTACTGATATTGGTGGCAGCGTGCGAATACCTTCACACATGAACGGACTATACGCATTAAAGCCTAGCAGCACTCGCCTACCATACCAGGGGGTATCCGTATCAACTGATGGTCAAGAACACGTTCCCTCGGTCATTGGGCCGATGACACGCAATATGGGTTCGCTTACTGCAGTCACAAAAGCAGTCATTGATGCAAAACCATGGGAGCAAGACCCGAAGTGCTGCCCGGTGCCATGGCGGTCTGAAGCTTTCGAAGATGCGTGTACACGACCGCTAGTAGTTGCTATCATGCGTGACGATGGAGTTGTGAGATGCCATCCGCCCATCGCCCGCGTTTTAGATGAAGTCGCGATAAAGCTCGAGAAGGCTGGACATGAGGTAGTGACGTGGACCCCCGGCACTCTGCATCAAGAATGCATCGATATCATGGTAAGTGCGCGGAACGAATTCTATAGTCTGAGCTGACCAGGACCAGGATCAGTACTACACAGCAGACGGTGGTGAAGACATCAGGCGAGACGTTGCCGTGGGTGGAGAGCCTTTCATTCCGCATGTAGAGGCTCTGGTCAACAGGGGAAAGGCCATCTCAGTCTACGACTACTGGCAACTGAATAAGAAGAAGCTTGAGCTACAAAAGCGCTACCTCGACCTCTGGAATTCGACAAAGTCTGACAGCTCTGGCAAACCGATTGATGTCCTTCTCACACCTGTCATGCCTCATACGGCGGTACCCCATCGGAAATGCAGATGGGTTGGATACACCAAAGTCTTCAATTTTGTCGATTACCCGGCAGTAGTCCTGCCAGCTGGTGAAGTCTCGCAAGAGCTTGACAGGGAGGCCGCGAAGAAGATCGGCGAGTATGAGCCTAGAAATACACTCGATGAGTGGAACTGGAAGACCTTCGATTTGGACACAATGGTTGGTATGCCGATAGGCATTCAAGTCGTTGCCAGAAGACTACAGGAGGAGAAGGCTCTAGGTGCAGCCACGGTTATCGACAGCATATTGAAGAAGCAGGCCTAGGATAGGTCTCTGCTATCGCCAATGTATCTTGCATGTGCAACTCGTTCAAACTCACATTCCGTCTTTCGGCCTCAGGTGCGTTGCTCTGCAAAAGTCCAAACTTGAAGATTGCGTTTTCCATACTAGTCGCCGAGTTCGCAGGATGAACGCTAATGCACGTGTGCACGCGAGCACGCGTTGATAAGCTCCGCAGCAGCCGTCGGCAGGTACGATGAATCATAGCATCACCCCACCTTCTAATCGAGCAATCAGCTCCACCAGACGGGTTACCCAGCATTGGCGGTTCGAAGAATAAGCGGGGTAGCTACACATGCTATCATGAGCTATGCGGCCGTTGATCGCTCTTGCTGCGCGTCTGCAGTAAACCTCACTGTGTTTCTTCCTGCCCGAATAATCGCGTCAACTTCTACTATACTGCAACATTGTCGCGTCTGGAATAACAAACAAAATGGGAAAGAAGAAGGTGCTCGTGAGCTATGGAGTTGACATCGATGTAAGACTTGATGTGAACAGCAAGTTCTTGCGCAATTACTGACGGGACACACCTAGGCTGTCGCTGGCTGGCTTGGCTCGTATGGGGGTGAAGACTCCACGAGTGACATCAGTAGGGGTATGTTTGCTGTCTGGCACTGGGGGTCGGGCTCTTGCTCACATGATGCAGGTCTCTGGGCTGGAACAATAGGAACTCAGCGCCTGCTGAAGCTTTTCGATAAGTATGGAATCAAGGCAACATGGTTCATCGTGAGCTTCAACTGTATGCGAAGCCACAATTGCTGAACTGATAGTTGTTAGCCCGGTCACTCTCTCGACACCTTCCCCGAAGACTGCGCTGCTGTACGAGATGCAGGACACGAGATCGGACTACACGGCTACTCGCACGAGAACCCTGCCGACATGACCTTTGAGCAACAACGCGATGTTCTTGACAAAACCTACAAACAACTCACTGCTTTCTGCAATGGCAAGCCTCCGCGAGGCTCCGTCGCACCCTGGTGGGAGACGTCCAAAGAGGGCACCGAGCTACTGCTCAGCTACGGCATCGAATACGACCACTCAATGTCGCACGAAGACCATCGCTGCTATTGGCTACGCACGGGCGATGAGTGGACCAAGATCGACTATACCAAGAAGGCGACAGAATGGATGAAACCGCTCACGAAGGGAAAGGAAACGGGTCTGGTAGAGATACCGGGCAGTTGGTATATCGACGACCTACCGCCAATGATGTTCATGAAGAAGAGCGCGAACAGCCATGGATGGGTAAATCCGAGGGACGTGGAACAGATATGGATGGACCACTTCGATTACTTCTATCGGGAGTACGACGAGTTTGTCTTCCCAATGACAATCCACCCGGACGTCAGTGGAAGACCACATGTTGTGCTCATGCACGAAAGGTACGTCCAGAGAGAACGTAGAATGCGAAGATGGGTACTAATGAGGTCGTAGGATAATCGAGCACATCAACAAACACGAGGGCGTGGAATGGGTGACCATGGAACAAATGGCGGACGACTTCAAGAAGAATAACACGGTACCCGAGAATGCGATGATGCCGTCGCCGCGCGGTGAAATCCTGAAGCTGCAGAAGGAAGGCAAGGCGTACTCTCTGCTTGATTACGATGGACCTATGCCAAAATAGCGACCAGATAGTCCCATTGCTGTATAATTCAAGAGATTCGCAGAACTTCATTAGCCGTGACATCGTCGTCTCCATGTCTGTGAATGAGACCCGCGTGCCTATATCGGAATGATCGGAACAGTATTCCGCACCTTGAAGCTATGGCCACCGCGTTACTGCATACCCCTCACGCCAGCCACCTGTGCATCTTCCAACCATCACGTTCCCCCCACTCTTGCATCAATGCACCAAACGACCATCCGTAGACGCGATTATACCCTTCATACCCACCAATCGAGCGTTCCCCCATCTTGGACCTCCACTGCACCAGAGCTCGGATGCCGGGCTAGCTCGATAAGCGCCATGGACTTGATCTCCTTCCATCGGTCCAGTGACTGTCAGCCAACTAGCTGTCACGCGTATCAATCGCGATAGGTGGGTGAACATGGCTATGTGTGATGACGGTACGAGTAGTGAATGTATGCTGGAAGTGTTTACACTCTTCATGGACGATACGACTGTCACGCTGGCATCGACCTTGCTTTTTCCTTGGTTATCCAATACTGAACTTACTTTATTTCGTTGAGAGCTTCAAACTTGTGACATCATGGTTGGTGTTAAACCTCAGGTTATCCAGAAGCAGCATAGAGATGAGTCCAGCAAGCTCGACGTAAGATTCGCCGATGAACCTAAAAGAGCGACAGCTAATGAGAATAACAAGGTCATAATCGTCGGCGCTGGTCTAGGCGGTCTCGGTGCTGCCATATCAATCCTCCTCGCCGGTCACAATGTACACATCCTCGAGTGTACTTCAGAGATAGGCGAAATCGGCGCTGGCATACAATGTCTTCCCAACTCCTCGCGCGTCCTCATAGCCTGGGGTCTAGAAGACTACCTCTCGAAACACGCTACCTCGCCACGGCTGTGCAACATGATCGGTTGGAAAGGCAATAAGATAAGCGAGATGGACTTCCACG